>Ga0193951_1001476_pt1 | contig 10457 bp, 3 predicted proteins | sample BB_2_MG_FD_140370 | JGI IMG/M metagenome (GOLD analysis project Ga0193951, IMG submission 140370) | Microbial mat bacterial communities from the Broadkill River, Lewes, Delaware, United States - BB_2_MG | ecosystem: Environmental > Aquatic > Freshwater > River > Microbial mats | place: USA... | reverse complement strand
TTCTAACATAGTATCAGTGTCTTTCACATCAGCCAACCAGTTTGATATATAAGCTATTGTAGGCGGTGTTGAAAATTGTTGGTACTTAATTTGTTCATCAGTTCTCTTAGTTTGTGTAGGTAATAGTTGTATCTTAGCATTAAGCTTTTCAACATTCTCTTTTACCGTGTCAATGTCTCTAGCGGTTAAATCTATTTCATCTTGATTTAAAAGGTACTGATTAACTCCAAGTTCCATATAATCATATGCATCTTTTGATGTTAGTCTACCCTCGCTCATTTTACCTATTTTCTGTTCGGCTACTTTGAATAATTGAGTTGATTTAAACTTTTCATTAGCTTCTAATTTTTCACCTACATAGTTTGCAATTTCTTGTACTGGTGTAACCTTTTTATTTTCAGTTTGTTCACCTTTTAAAACCGCATTTAATTTATCATAGTCAATAAATAGATTTTCATTAAAATCATTTTCTTTATACTCATAGTCTACATTTTCTATTTTTATTAAGTCTATTATTTCATCATGTGATAACATACCCTTTTTATCAATGGCTTTTTTCATCATTTGATCGGCTAACTTTTTACCATTCATTTGATATTTTTTTGATAGAAAATTTTTAAACATATTTTCCAAACTAACATGAATTTGTCCTAGTGCTTGGGACATACGAGGGTTCATAGTTCCAATTAATTCTTCTTTCACATTATCCGTTTTAGATTTTTTAATATACATATCTATGGCATTTTCAAAACTTTTATTAGAGAAATTAAACATATCAATCATATTAGAAATAACATTTTTATCTCTTATGATCCCATTCTTGTCTATCTCAATTTCTGTTTCTACATGTCCGTTTATTGGAACAACCTCTACTTTACCTTTTAACATACCATCTTCTAACTTTCTAACACTTACAATCTTGTGCCCTTGGCTCTCCAATTCATCAACTACCCTATCTACATTATCAGCTATCTTCTGAGTAGTTTTATTCTTGAATTTAACTTTAGGTTCTTGTTTTACTTCCTCTTGTTGCTCCATAGCCTTAAACTTTTCAATAGCTCTATCAACTAATTCTAAAAGGTTATTATATCTTGATGTAAGACTATTATAAAAATCTGCATATTCTTTTGGTACTCCTTTTTTTTCTTTAGCATATTCCGTTAATATATCCGTTGCAGCGGGTTTTATATAACCTCTTGCTATGTTTTCTCTTACATTTTCATCGTCCAAGTTATTATTCTTGATAGCGGATTTAACAGTTACTTTAAAAAGCTTTTTATTTATAGCTCTATTAACTATTTCATCTTTAAAATCTTTTGTTATTGCAGCTTCATCAACTTCTTTATTTTCATTAACTTCATTTTCCATTACACCTATATGTCCCAATCTATAAGAAGCTTGTAACATTTTTTGAGACTTTGTTTTTCTCTCGCCATTCCTTTTGTAATAAATTTTATCATCGTGTATATGTTCGATTTTTATTGTAGCATTAGGATATTTTAAATTGTCACCTACATTTAAAACTAAATCGGGTTTACCTTCACTTTGTATAATCATAGTTTTCCCAAGGTTATTATTTTTTAAATAATCCTTAGTAATCTTACTTATTATATAATTAGGTGCTTTACCTTTATATTTTCCATCATAGTAGTTTCCAAAACTATCTAACATAGAATTTATTTCCTCTTGCGATAATTCTATTCCTTTAAGTTCTCGTTTTATTCTCTTTTCAACATCTTTTAATTGTCTAACTCTTGAAGGTAGGCGGTCTTTTTCAGTTTCTGTGGTTTCCTTTTCAGTAAAGTCTATATCAATCATTTCTGAAAGTTCGTCTATACTTAATTTTTCTGTATGTGACATTGAAAGATCAACATTACCGAATTTTGCGGTTATTTCGTTTCCGGAAATATCAGTTATTTGTGCAAATGTTCCATTTTTAAGTTTGAATTTTTGTCCTACTTTAAATTTGTTATTTTGAGGTTTCTTATTTTCTTCTACAACCTCATTAGTTTCATTTTCTACTGTCTCCGGCTTAGTCTCGGCTTTATCTTTTACAGTTATTTGGTCTGCATACTCTTTAAACTCATTTATTTCTTTTGAACCATTTTCAACAAATTTGCCAAACTCTTTATCCGTATAATCTTTAATTTGATAACTTACTCTGAATGTATTCTCATTATAAAGTCTTTGAATATGCCCTATTTCTAATTTTTTATTGTTTCCAATATCAAATTTTGTGACTTCTTTAAACCCTAATTTGCCCATGCTATCATTTATATATCTTACAAAATCTCTTTTTTCGTATTCTTTGGTAAACTTTGTTTTCCCATCTTGCATATAGTTAAATTTGATATAGTTTTCGTTGTCACTTGTATCATGGCGAGTATCAATAATTTCTACCCCATGGCTATTGCCAAAATCAAACTTATCTCCTTTTTTAATATCCACTTTATAATCAAGTTGGATTAATTCTTTAGTTTCTTTTTCATTGCTTTCTCCATTAACTTTATTAGGAATGTGGTTCTTATCATTATTTTCAAATTCTAATACACCATCATTTAATGCTACAAGTTCACTAAAATGTGGCATTTTTTTATCTTCCAAAATTATAGCATCATAACCTTGTTGTCTTGCTAGTTGTGCCGAATAAGCTTCTAACAACTCATACGAGTCATAATATCTATTGTAATCAGCACCCGGAAATTTTTCGTCAAGTTCTTCCACTAATTCTTTTTTATTTAATTTTAAAAGTCTATTAAATTCATCATCAGATACAAGTTTTTTAAGTGCTGCAACTCCCGAAGAAGCATCACCTTTTCCTCCCACACCTTTGAATCTTGTATGCTCTACTCTAATCACATCAGCTATTAAAGGATTTTTAGGATTAGCCTTCCCCCAATAGTCAGTATCCCCAACATCTTCATGCGGACTTTTAAATTTATCCTTATCTTTAACTAGCGACATATAAAGTCCATGAGGTTTTTTACTAGACATATTGCTTCCTTTATTGTCCCTTCTATAAACTGTATATGTTTTGTTTTCGTCATTTGTTCCTAGTAGGTGCTCTTTTTCGACATTTTTACTTCCTCCACTTAATTCATTAAAAACGTGATCGGCTATTTCATCCATTAAAGCTTCGTTGTCTTGTATATCGTGACGGACATTATTCATTATTTCATGTAGCCCATCTTTTCTATGTTCTTGGGTATTTATTTTATTTACGAAGTATGCAAGTTGAGACTTAGTATATTCTCCGATTTCTTTATAGAATTTATTTTTACCTTTTTTAAACAAGGCTTTAATTGAATTGTCTTCAAGCAAATATTTTTTAGTTTGTTTAATAAGAATGTATTTTTTAGCTTCTTTAAAGGTATTTTTAAAGTTCTCGTTAAACTTTTTCATAGATATGTCTTTCCCATCTTCAACCTTTTGGAGTCTGTTTTGGTATACCCATTTTTTAAATTCACCAATACGAGCCATTTCTCTTTCACCATCGTTATTTATAACATTGACAAAAGTTTTGTCATATATTTCTGCACTAGCATTTATAGCAATACTATATTCAACTTTTTTATCTACGAATTTATATTTGTCTCCAACTTTTGAATCATCGAGTGAGAAATATTTTTCACAGGTTCTTTTCTCTATTTCTTTGTTAAGGTCTGCTTGAATTTCAAATTTTGTACCATTGGTAAATGTATCTATATGTTTTTTAGGTTCGGTGTACTTCTCTTTATCTATATGTTTTTCACCTACAAGCTCTTTCATTTCTTGTAAAATTTCCGCTCCGGTTGAGTCTCCGTTTTTTTCTAGTTCCTCAATTAAATTATCCATCCTCTTAGTTGTATCAAGTTTCTTTTCTGTTGTTACTGTGTATTTATCTAATATATTTTTAAGTGGTATATTGTGGGTTCTGTTATTATCTAGGCTCTTTAGTTTTAAATGGTCTTTTTTTATTTCTATAACTTCGCCTTTTTTACCAGTTTTCTTAGATATCAAAATATTCCCAACTTCAATGTCTCTTGAAAATTCTTTTATATCTTCTTCGCTTAAATTAGTTTTTTTAGTATCTTGTTTTTCTTGATCCATGGCTTCATTATGTTTATCCAAGCTACCTTTTTTATTGTCCATATCTCTTTTTTCATCCATCAATTGAGAAACTAATTTTAAATCATCACCCACATATTCTTTTAATTTTTCCATATGTTTTTTATCTATAAGTTTGTTTATTTTATCAAGGTCATAACCTTTACTTTCTAATTCTTCTTTGACTTCATTAAATCGAGTCTCGGTATCTGACTTATTGATTTCTTCTGCTGTTACTTCTGACTTATTGGCACTCTTGACAAGCTCTTTAAATTTGCCTTTACCTATAGGTATTTCACTTCCATACTCATTTTCAACCTTTATAATTGAACCATCCGTTTCCTTCACGGTAACATTACCGTATTTTTCAAGCTCTACTTTATCACCCGGTTTGATATTATTAACGTCTATTGTAGAAGCTTCTTTAACTGGTGCATCTTGCTTTTTATATTCGCTCTTTGGAACAAAGTTTTTCATAAAAGTATCTAAGTTAGTACCGTTAAAATCTTGACTATCAGTTTTAGTGTAAACACTTCCATCGTGGTATACTCTTGTATCGTCGGAACTATCACCAGTTACCGTGTGGGTTTCACCAGTTTCTTTGTTAATATATTCTTGCCCTTCTTTTAACCCCTTTATAAAGTCCGATTTTGCTTTTGTTTCCTCGCTAGGGTTCATAACCTTGTCAAATATTTCTTTTAATATTTCTTCTTTATCTCTTAATTTTACATTGTGGAATTTCTTTGTATCTTCATTTTTAACCTTGCCTTCATAATCTTTTGTTAATACGTGCGCAATTGGTAATTTGTTTGTAGTTATATACTCTTTAGTTTCTTCGCTAAGGTCACTAAATGTTTTAGCTCCCGAACTTTTTATTATTTGCGCTATATCCGGGTTAAGGTCTACCGCTCTATTGATTAACTTTTCTTTAAATTCTTTTGTTTCCTCGTCCGTTGCTTCAACTTCAATGTCATAAGGGGTAACGGTGTGATTATCTTTTTTCTTGCTTTGTTGGCTCTCTAAGCCTTTTTCGTCTTGTTGTAATGTATTTGTACCTTTTTCTTTTTCGTATTGCTTTAAACCCTCTGTATGTATTTTTATTTCATCGTCCGATAAAGGTCTTATATTGTCCATGCTTGTGTCAAATACATGATCAAATTCTTTGCTTTCAAGCATAACTCTGTTTTTTGAGTGGCTAACTTCGGACACATTATAAGGAACAACTTTTCCATCATCAGTTTTGTACCCTACCATCTGTCCTTTTTTGTACCAGTTACCAGTGTCTTTTTTAGGATTATCTGTTTTTTCATCATCTTGTATATCCTTTATACCTTCTCCTATTCTCTGAACATCGGAAGGATCGGCGAGAACTAATTCATCTACTTTGAACTTAATAGCACTTATTTTTCTTGCTTCATCACCAGTTAGGCTAGGGTTTTCTAAATTCTTATCAATAGCACTTTTAAGTATTTGTACCTTCTTAGTAAATTCAGCACCTTTTTTAATTTTAGAATTGCCCTTGATTTCCTTTTGAACTCCATCAACCGCTTTATCAAGTTTTTCAAGTTCTTGGCTTCTAGTATTATTGGCATATTTCATAGTATGTCCGGGTATACCCATAATACCAAATGTTAAAGCACTCTCAACCGCCGTATCTATAAGTCTTTTTTTACCTTCCTTAGCATTAAATTTATATTGATCGCCGAATTGCTCTTTCTTTGCGAAGTGTTCGCCGGTCATTGATACCCCTTCTTGTGCTACCTCTTGTCCGGTTTCACCAACCATATACTTGCTAAACTCTCTTATAGCACTTTTACCGTTACCTTTTAAGAACTTCTCGCCCATTTCTTTAAAGCCTTTTGTACTAACGGTCTTAATAGCTTCTTTTGCTCCGGGTATTGTTTTAACTAATTGGTCTAACCCGAATTTTTCAAGCCCGGCATTTGCAATCCCAACCACTGTAGCATATTTCATTGCGGTGTCGGGGTCTACTCCATCTTTTAAAAGGTCTGCATATACATTTCCGAACTCTATTTCAAACATTTTCTTTGTTGCAGCTACCCCACCAACGGTATTAAGCCCTAATGCAAAAGCTCCACCAGTAGACAATTGACCTATAACCGGAATCTCCCCGGCTGTCATAGCGGTAACTCCCGCCGCACCAACTCCCGCCGGTACTCCTTCTTTGAAATATTCAATTGTTGATTGCCCCATTAAAGGCATTTGCTCGGAAACTCCTACCATTCCTCTATTTACTAATTGTTGAAATGAATTTCCGGTAGGTCTTTCAAGCACATGAGGATATTGTTTTTCAAATTCATTAAGTTGTTTTTTAAATTCGTCTGCCTTGTTATCAAAACCGTAAGCTTGATTTGTAAGTTCAGAGTAATAATTGTTTTGTAACCAACTATATTTAAATCTATCCATTAAATGTAAGTCTTGGGCTTGTCCGCTATTAAGGTCTAGTTTGCCTTTAGGTATGCTAGGTTGAAAACCAAAATCATCATCCGAATTAAAGCTCAATTTACTTTCGGGTATAGATGGGTGATAATTAAAATTTTCCTCCGGGTTGAAACTTGTTTTCCCTTGTGGGATAGATGGGTGATAATTAAAATTATCCTTTGGATTAAAGCTTGTTTTTCCTTCGGGTACTGGTCTTTGAAGTTTTCTAAGTGAATCAGCTATATTAATCTTGGGAAATTCAAAGTCTCCCCCACTGTTAAGGTTTAACTTGCCTTCGGGTACTGGTTGGTGAAGTTTAGGTAATTTAATTTCCGGAAGTTTTATATTCTCGTTTCCTTCCCATGGATGAACCTTGTTATAAGAGGGTTCGGCTTTATGGTTTGAAAGGAAAGATGGGACTTTTGAAAGTCCCCCCTTAACCTTGTCAAATATGTTCTTTTTCTTTTCTATGTGAAATGGTTCATCGGACATTATAATGTCAAACCCATCCTCATTAACGTGCATATTAGACGGAATTTTAGGTGAACTGTAGGCATTTTCTTTTGATAAAGAACCTATTGACACCTTATAATTTGTCAGTGCTTTTCTTCCTTTGTCTGTTAATTGGTCTTCTTTTATGTTTCCTTTCATCAACTGATCGTATATTTGTGAACCTAATTCATTAGGCATACATTATTCACTCCCTTACTTTATAGCTCCGCTTTTTTTAAGATTATCAACCTTTTCATTGTCTCCTTTGTTAGCTTGATCTAATGATACCTCACCAGTTAAAACCCCAACATAATAACGTACCTTCTTTTCATATTGGTCTGAATTAGGAACGTCACCATCCCCGGTATCTTTAAAGTATTTACTAGCCATACCTTGCGCTTTGTTCATTAAGTCCATAGAAGCTTTTCGACTATTTAAAAGCATTTGATCTGCTCTCATACCCAAACTTGCGGCGGTTTGGCTAAGTCTAGTTCTATCATTTTTAAGTTTCTCAATGGAAATTTGCACATCAGTTTGCATTTTCTGTATTCTAGCAGAGTTGTATTCAGCATCTTGTCTTGCTTTCTCCTTTTTAATACCCATTTCCTCTAAGAATTTTTGATAACCTAGTGTTGGCTCACCTTTGTAATATCCAGTTATATCAGCTTCTACTATAGCTCTGTCTCTTTCTTTATCTTCTCTATCCCAAAGTTTATCTTCTCTCCTATCTGTATAATCAAGCATTCCCAACTTATTATTAATATTATTTTGTCTCATATTTTGTTTTCCCATTAAGCCTTGAAGCATAAGAGATAACTTAGTTTGTTGGTCTTGTCTGTTAGAGTTGATAATTTGTTGTGAATAGTCTTTTGAATTATTCATTAGTGTCTGTGCAAGATTAGCAAGCGCCCCCGCTCTTTTAGACTCAATGTCGGATGCCGTGCTTCTTTCCAGTTCCGCTCCGGGCATTTGTCCGAAGAAACCACGTTGTAGGTTGTTATTGTCTACCGCATTTAAAGCTCCCTTTAAAGTATCATCGTACAAAGGGTTTAATTGGTCTTTTGCCATTCCCATGGCTTCGTCATAATCGTATACGTCGGGTACTTCTTGTTGGTATGAGTCATAATCATTTATTATTTTGTTATACATTTCCTCTGAATCGTCTTGTTTTTCTATTGCTTCTCTTAGAGCTTCAATCATTTTATCCTTTTCGCTTAATTGTTCTTCATACTCTGTATTCATACTCATAGCCGGTTGCGCTTCTTCGTCGGGATATGCTTCTTGACCGTCATATTTACCCGCTACAATATCCTCAATATCTGCGCCTTTGTTCGCCCAATCTATACGGTTGAGCCATTGTTCCGATAATTGAGGGTCTTCGGCTTCTCCATATTCTAATTTATCAAGAGTTCTATTAACGTCAGCATCATATGCCCCTTTGTTGTCTCTATAATATGCAAGTCTGCCCCTTTGGTCTAAGCTCATGGCATAATCATTGTCATTAACTGGTGTATTGTAATTTCCTCCTAATGCATCTTGAACACTTCCGCCCCTTATTATTGTGTCTAGTTGATTTAGATATCTTCGTGCGGCTTCCATATCCTTAGCATTACCGCTATTCATTACATCAATTACCCTTTTTCTGTCCACCTTAGCCTTTTCAATGTCATTTGCAAAACCGTTTAACTTTTGCTCATATCCGGGTATTTGAGGTTGTTGAGATTGCCCCACCATATCAGAGCCGTAATCCAACCCGGTTAATTCTTTAAAAGTTGCAAGTACATTGTTGGCATAGTCAACTGATTCTTTAGGCATATGCTTTCTGTTTGGTCCTGCGTTGTAAGCCGCTAATGCTTTGTTTACGTCCCCATCGAATCTATCTATCATTTGTTTCAAATATTTAGAACCACCCATTATATTGTCAACTGGGTCATATGCATTTTTAACCCCAAGTCCACTAGCCGTACCCGGCATAAGTTGCATAAGTCCTCCCGCTCCGGCGCTCGATTTTGCATTAGGATTAAAGGATGATTCTCTTGTTATAATACTTGCTATTAGACTAGGGTCAAGTCCGTATTGTTTGGCGGCTTTGTTTATGGTGTCTGCATATTTGCCAGTGTATTGAGAGTTACCACTCCTTTGTGAAACGGCTTCTTGCATATCATTTTGATTATTTATTTGCTTGTAATTATCATACTTTCCACCCACAACATCATTTGCATTCATACCATCCCCAATTGCGTTAAGTTGGTTTAGATATTTTTTAGCCGAGTTCATATCTGTGGCGCTACCACTACTTATTGTTTTTTTAACTCTGTCAAGTTCAGAATTAAGAGAATTTCTGTCGCTTGAATATCCCCTTAACTTATCTTGCCAAGTAGGTTGAGGTTTTGGTGTGGGTGTGTAATTGTTAGAATGTCCTTTACTAGCTCCGGTTGTTCTGTCATAGCCCCCACTTGTCCCCATTGAGTCTCTAACTTGGTTCGCCCATTTGTGTGCGGCTTCCGCCCCTTGCATATCTCCGGCACGTTTCTTTTGCTCATATACTTGTTGCGCTCTTTTAATTTCTGCATTCCCCGCATTGTGATCCTTTGCATATGAATTTAACTTGTTTTGCCATGTAGGGGTAGAACTGTGACTACTAGAAGAACTATGATTCCTAGATGATGCATAATCTTTTGCCGAAGTGGAAATTTTCGATGCAACATTTGATAGTGCACCACTAAGACCGCCACTGTGTCTACTACTACTGTGTCTACTACTACTATGTCTGCTACTACTTCTTCTGCTACGTGAATATCTTTTTTTTGCTCTTGATAACCAACCCACTATACCACCGCCTTTTTAAAAATAAAAAAGACTATATTTTTGAAAATATAGTCTTTTTGGGCATAAAAAAAGCACCTATCTCTTAGGTGTGCTAATAATTTGTTGATACTGTTCTTCTGTAATTTTCCCAAAGTTAACAAATCTTCGTATTTTTTCAGCACTTGCATAGCCATTTACCCATGCGTTTAAGCAAAATCTATAAAAGTCCATATTAAAGTACCCCCTTTTCTATAAGAGTCATTGTAAGTTCAAACATTTGTTTTCCTTGCTCTCTCATATTTTCTTGTAATATTTCTTCTTTTGTCTTTGGTATATCAATATATTCATATAAAAATTGTTTTGTTTTAGGGTTTACATACAAAGCACTATACTTATTTTCTTTTATTTTAGCTTGTGGAATTTCTCCAACTAAAATTCCCTTTTTTTCTAATTCATTTATATCTTTGTGAAGTCCGATTTTTTCATCAAATGGTGCATAATGTATAAAATCAGTTAGAAAAAAAGATTCTCCATTCACTTCTTTTTTTTCTTCTTTATACCATGTGACATATATCATTAATTTCACCCCCCTATTTTATTATAATTTTTTTATCTATTGATTCGGTTAT
>Ga0193951_1001467_pt1 | contig 10478 bp, 13 predicted proteins | sample BB_2_MG_FD_140370 | JGI IMG/M metagenome (GOLD analysis project Ga0193951, IMG submission 140370) | Microbial mat bacterial communities from the Broadkill River, Lewes, Delaware, United States - BB_2_MG | ecosystem: Environmental > Aquatic > Freshwater > River > Microbial mats | place: USA... | reverse complement strand
ATGTACGAAAAGCATATAGCACCTAGTTTTGGTGATATAGCTATGGCTAGACTTGATGATAGCTTAGTATATGAACTTCAAGCACTTAAAAAATCTGATGGGCTTAGTGATAGCACTGTGAATGTGATAGTAAAGCTTATAAGAAGAATTATAGGACATGGGATAAAAAGAGGGATAATCCAATATAGCCCTTTTAAAAATATCAAACTGTTCAAGATAAACAACACCAGGGAAAGATACCTAAGTAAAAGTGAAATATCAAAGCTATATGAACTTATAGGCTTAGATATGCTGCTGATACTCTTTACAAAAATAGCACTTTGTACTGGTGCAAGAGCCAATAGTATCTTGGCAATTCAAAAGAAGCACATAAACTTTGATAACAAAAGTATCATGCTAAAAGACTTCAAAAGAAACAACTCTTATATAGGCTATATGGATGAAGAAACTTATAATCTAGTGAGTTTACATGTAAAAAACTTCAGAGCTAATGACTACCTTGTTTCACTGGATGGATCAGCAACAAAATACCAGGAAATATACAAACAGCTAACTGTAGTCTTTAAACATTTTAACAAAGGCTTGGCAAAAAATGATAGAGCTAATAGAGTTGTGATACACACGCTTAGACATACTTTTGCTTCACACTTGGCTATAGCTGGTAGGTCTATCCAAAAGATACAAAAGCTTATGAACCACAAAGACATAAAACAAACACTGAAATATGCGAAACTAAGTCCTGATAGTGGTAGGGATTATGTAGAAGATTTATACAAAAGATGATGATGAAGATACTTAATTTATACGCAGGTATTGGTGGAAATAGAAAAAAATGGGGGGGGAGCTGCCAAGTGACTGCTATTGAAATTGATGAAAATATAGCAAATGTTTATAAAAAGCTACATCCAAAAGACACAGTTGTTATAGGAAACGCACATGAATATCTTATGGAACACTACCATGAGTTTGATTTTATTTGGTCTTCACCACCATGTCAAACACACAGCAGAATGAGACAATTTTTAGGTGTGCAGTGTAGAGGTCAAAAAGCTGTATATCCTGATATGAAACTATATCAAGAAATTATATTTTTGAAACACAACTTTAAAGGAAAGTGGGTTGTTGAGAATGTTAAACCATATTATGATCCACTAGTAGAACCATCATTTGAACTTCAAAGACACCTTTATTGGTCAAACTTTAATGTAGAAGAAATAGAGTTTAAAAAGAGCCAATTAAGATCAGCACAAATTCCACACTTACAAGAATATTTGGGAATTGATTTAACTGATATTAGAGTTCCAAATAAAAGACAAGTGTTAAGAAATTGTGTTTTACCTGAAATTGGTGAACATATTTTTAATGAAGCATTAAAGGCAATATGATATGGAAATTGAATTAAAAGGACTAGACAAAGTTCTAGCAGTTCTACATCCTGATGTATATAAAAAAACACTCAATAGAACTGTAAATGACATTGGTACAAAAGCTAAAAATCAAATGATAAAAAGTGTTAGAACACAATATAACATCAAATCAAAAGACCTCAAACAATTTATAAAATTTAAAAGGTCAAGATATTCAAATATGCAGTATGCAATAGATGTCAGAAGTTCAAGATTTAATGCTATGAGATTTACACCAAAGAAACTAAAGAAAAAAGGGAAAATGAGTGTCCTGATCAAAAAAGCAAATGGAAGAAAGACTTTTAAAGCTGGAACATTTGTAGCCAAGAATGGTGCATTACTCCAAAGAAAAGGAAACACACAAGAGATAGTAGGTGTTAAGACTGTATCAATACCACAAATGTTTAATAAAAAAGTATTAAAAGAAGCAGATGAAATGGTGGTAAATGAGTTTGATAAGAAGTTCAAAAGTAACTTCAATTTTTACATAGGTAGAGTGTAAAAAAGAGCATGAAAATTATGTATAGAAATAGGTTAGAAAAAATGTCACAAATTTTTAAAAGCAAAATTATCTCAAAGTTAAATGGCATGGGAAGTTTAAGCAGATTTATTTTTATATGTAAAAAAAGTAACTATAGGGAATATATTAAAAAAAATAGAACTCTCTCTAACCCCCATAAAAAGGTACTTCCTGAAGAATTATCCCATAAGGGTACGTGCGAGCGTGAAAGTTCTCTATTTTTGAGTTTTAAAACTTGGTTGTATTTTTTTAGCTATCAAATCATTGTCCCATATCGCAGTGGTAGGCTTTACGCACCTTTTAACAACTTGGTTGTATTTTTTAAAAAAGTGGTTGTAAAATGAGTAAAAACACTATATCGCAGAAAGAATTAGCAGAATTTTGTGGCGTAACTCAACAATACATATCAAAGCTAAAAAAGAAAGGTTTATTTGATGATGTTTTGGAAAACAATAAATTTCCACGCAGCAAGTCAACTGAACTAGCAAAAATCATAGAAGATAATAAAGATGAAACAAGAGAACCACAAAGACAAGCAAATCAAACTAAAAAGCAAGGTGAAGAAATTTCCCCAGGGAAAAAAGAAGACCAAAAATCTAATGATAAAAAATTTAGCTTTGGGATGTTTGATGTTTCTTATTTGGGAAGTGACGCACAAATAGAATTAAATGCACTGATAGATACTGGCAAAAGTGCTGTTCAAAAAATTCAAATCAAAGACGCTTTTATAGAGAGTAAAAAGAAAGAAATAGAATTTAAAAAAGACCTTGGTGTTTTGATAGAGCTAGAAGAAGCTGAAGCACTTATGGAACTTGTAGCTACAAACATGAAAACAAAGATGTATAACGTACCACATCTTTTAAAATCAAAATATTCAAAAATTACAAAAGAACAAGTTGAATATACTTACATGCTGATAGATGAAGCTTTTAATGAATTTAACAAATATGGGTTAGAAGAAAATGAGTAGTTTATCACCACAGCAAATACAACTTCTATCTTATACACAAGCTATATTAAAACCAAAGCCTAGACTAACTGGTGCTGAATGGGCTGATAGGTATTTTTATTTATCACCTGAAAGTTCTGCTGCACCTGGTAAGTGGAAAACACTTCCTTATCAAATAGAACCTATAAACAGTATGACTGATGAAATCACAGAACAAGTGACCTGGTGGAAAAGTGCTAGGGTTGGATATACAAAGTGTATAAATATAGCTGTTGGTTATCACATACATCAAAACCCATCTTCTATACTACTTGCACAGCCAACTGAAGATGAAGCTTTTGGTTATGCTGAAGATGAAATAGAACCAATGATAAGAGATAATGAAGTTATAGAGGGTTTGATAGGTAAAACAAAAAAAAAGGGAAGAAACAAAAGAGAAAAAACAGCTAAAAAAACTTATCCAGGTGGAATACTTGAACTGGTTGGGGCACACAGTCCAAGAAACTTTAGAAGAAGAACTGTAAGAATATTTATCGGTGATGAAATAGATGGATGGGAACAACAAGCTGGTAAAGAGGGTGACCAAATTGAACTAGGTAAAAAAAGAACTAATGACTTTTGGAACAGAAAAAATATACTTGGTTCTTCACCAGGTGTTGAACACTTATCAAAAATAAAACCTGAATTTTTAAAAGGTGACCAAAGATTTTATGAAGTTCCTTGCCCTTTTTGTGATCACTACCACCCACTAGAATTTTCTAACTTTGACGCACCAAGAGATAAAGACGGTGAACTGATAGAAGAAGAAATAGGCTTTTTTTGTCCTAAGTGTGGTGCAAAATATACTGAAGACTACAAAATAGAAATGATTGAAAAAGGCAAGTGGGTAGCACGAAAACCTTTTAAAGGTCATGCTAGTTATTTTATATGGGCTGCATACTCATACAACGCAAATTCATCGTGGACTTCTATAGCAAAAGAATGGTTTGCTGCACAAGGGAACATACTAAAACAAAAAGCTTTCACTATGCTTGTTCTTGGTGAAACATGGGAAGAAGAACAAGGTGAACAAATAGAAGATAATGAACTTCTTAATAGACGAGAAGATTATGAACTCATACCAAATGAAGCTGTTTTATTGACCTGTGCAGTAGATACACAGGACAACAGATTAGAGGGTGAAATAAAAGCATGGGGTATTGATGATGAAAGCTGGGGTGTAATGCCATTTAGGATTGAGGGTGTTCCAAGTCAAAAACAAGTATGGCAAGACTTAGACAACATTTTAAATTCTACATATAAAAGAGAAGATGGGATAGAACTTAGAATAAGCTGTACATGTATAGATAGTGGTGGTCACTTTGCAGATGATATATATAAGTTTTGTAAGAAAAGAGAGATTAAAAGAGTGTTTGCGATAAAAGGTTCAAGCACTCATGGAAAACCTATAGTGTCACGCCCTACTACATCAAATAAACTAAAAGTAAAACTTTTTACAGTTGGTACAGATACAGCAAAAGAGCTTATATACTCACGATTAAAATATGAAGAATTTGGTGAGGGATATATGCACTTTAATAAACAATATGATGAAGAATATTTTAAACAGCTCACAGCAGAAAAAATAGTTAATACATACAAAGCTGGTAAACCAGTTAGAGTTTGGAAAAAGACAAGAGCAAGGAATGAAGCACTTGATTATACTGTTTATAATCTTGCTGCACTCAATATTCTAAATCCTAATTATGAAAAAATCAAAGAAAACTTAACAGTGGCTAAGAAAAAAACTACTCCAAAAATAAAGAAAACTACACAAACAAAAAAAGGTGGATGGGTAAATGGCTGGAAATAATATGGAAAAAAGAAGAGGAAGACCAAGAAGTGATGACCCAAAAATCAAACTTGACAATGTAAGACTTAAAACTTCAACTATCATAGATGTTGAGGTGGTAGCAGAAGAGTTAGGTGTAAGTCCTTCTGTGTTTATCCAAACTCTTTTAGAAAATGAAATGCCAAAATACAAAAAGTTTTTAGATTTGGAAGAGGATTAAGTAATGAGTTTTACATTTTTCTATAATTTAGCTATAATTTGCATTATACAAATAGGCTATACCTGATTTCTGTCATAAAGCATATAAATGTGTGTTTTGTGACAGAAATGTCTGTAGCTATATGACGTGAGATAGGGGTGCGGAGCAGAGCGTTTAGTAAGCCCTAGATGGTTGAGTACTGCCACCGTCCTATCTCCAACTAATTCTTCCTATAAGCAGTTACTACCCAAGATTTATCACCGATAGGATTTAGCACAAGTCTTAAATCTTTTCCATTTGCAAGTTTCATATACACATCAAAGTGGTTATTTGATACACCCTCATTTTCTAGTTTTATTCCTCTATCGTATATCTCAAATATATTTATAATATCCATAGCTTCGAGTTCATTTGCTTTGTAGTGTCCTAGCAGTATGTGCATAAAGCCTTTGTTTTCATCACCAAGGGCTAAAACAACTTTTGCACCATCTTTTTCAAATACAACTTTATCAGTTGCCCCAAAGATATAATCCACCATCGCCTTTTGATACGGCTTCCATCTTTTTTTCTTTCTTCTTGCTTCTATAGTAGTTATTTCAGATTTTAGTTTTTTAAGAAGATGAAGAAATTTTTGTTCCAACTATCTTTCCTCTACAACATATGGGCGTACAGCTTCTACGACCTTATCCATATCTTTTGCTTTGATGTAGTTTTCTAACCAGCTTTCAACCCAATATGGTATTTCTCTACCATTTGAACCCCAGTTGTTTACTGTTTGATTTGAAGTGTTTAAAGTTTCTGCTAACTCTTTTTGAGATAATTTTGCTTTATTTAGTAATTCTTTAAATCTTTTTTTATCCATTGTGTAAAATCCTAAAAAATATACATATATTGTATATAAACTACTCTTAATATACACTTGTATATATTATTAAGATTTATTTAATATATATTTGTATAAGATTTTAAAAATAAACTATACAAATGTATAGCTAAAAGGAACTACAATGAAAATCAAAGTTATAGGGAAAAGTGGAAATAGTCGAGTTTTACATGTAAACTCTCATGCACTTGTAGCAAAGATAGCATATAGATTTGAAAAATGGGAGTACCAATAATGAAAACGCTTATTCCAATATACAATGAAGCTATAGGAGCAGAAAAAGTTAACTCTGTAAATGCAAGAGAGTTGTGGCAATATCTAAAAAGCAAAAGACAATTTGCTGATTGGATAAAAAATAGAATAAAAAAGTTTGGGTTTGTTGATGGTGAAGACTTTATCTTGGTTTCACAAAAAAATGAAACCAATAATGGATATACAAAAAACTACATCATAACCATAGATATGGCAAAAGAATTAGCTATGGTAGAAAACAACGATAAAGGTCGTGAAGCTAGAAGATATTTTATTGCAGTAGAGAAACTTATGATGGATGATAGCAACCTAAAAGAACTCTATGGTCGCATAGGTGGACTTGTAAGAGCAAATCAGAACTATAGAGAGTATATCTTAAGACTTGAAGAGATGTTACAAACGCAACAACTACCACACTATGAAGAAGACTATCTTAGAGAAGATATGAGTTTGAACCAAAAGATAAATTTTCTTTTAGACCAAACAGAAGAAGAGCTAAAAGCAAGTACACATTCAAACAACTTCTTTCAAAACAGAGCGAACTACTGGAACAACTATGTAAGAGTTCTAAGAGCTGGTGGAAGTGACTTACAAAGGTTCACAGCACAGATGATAGAAGAAAATGGAACAAGAAGAAAAGAAGCTGAAGACAAATACTATCAACTCAAACACAAGTGGGATAGTTTACATGTAAACATAGACGAGTGCTGCAAAAAGATAAGCGTATCCATACACTGACCGACCAACTCATCCATATAAATGCAACTTCAAGGGGATAAAAGAGTTTTTGTCCCCTTTTTAATTCCCCATAGTTTTTGAAATAATGCCATTAAGATAAAAAATCTTAAAGGCAAAAACATGACCAATGAAGAAAAGATAGCACTATATGAAGAGAGAATAGACGCAATAGAAAATGTTTTAGCTGGAAAAGCTAGTGTTGATGTTAAACAGTATGAAATCAATGGAAGAAGCATTGAAAAACACTCTATGAGTGAACTTATCAGCCTTGTAGATTTTTTTCAAACAAAACTCACTAAGTTAAAAATGAAAACTAGACCTAGAAAAGTCTTGACTAGGTTCGTATAGTGAAAATTCTTGGCTTTGAGATAAGAAAAGCAGCACCAGCTGAACCAGCACCAGCTAAACCTAAAAGGAAAAGAAGTTTCCACGCTGCAAGTGGTGGAAATCTATATGGTTCATGGATTATTGCACAAACTACAGCAGATGTTAATATCAAAAGAGATTTAAAAACTATCCGTAATCGTAGTAGAGATTTAATGCAAAATGATGACTACGCAAAAAGATTTAAGCGTATGGTTAAATCTAATGTAGTTGGAAACAAAGGTATAAAACTTCAAAACAGAGCCAAAGACATAAATGGTAATTTAGATAAAAATGCAAACAATCAGATAGAAGAAGCGTGGAAGAAGTGGTGCAAAAAAGGTAACTGTGATGTTACTGGTAAGTTCTCATTTGTAGATATTCAAAAGATGGCTATAGGGGCTATGGCTGAAGATGGTGAAGTTCTTATCAGAAAAGTAAAAGGGTATAAAAATCCTTTTGGATTTGCACTACAGCTTATTGAAGCTGACCACCTGGATGAAACATATAATGACCCTGAAAAAAATATCATCATGGGTATAGAATTTGATGATTGGGGAAAACCAGTATATTATCATCTGTACAAAAAACACCCTGGCAACATGGAACTTGCAAAGGCTAATTTAAAAAGAGAAAAAATACCAGCTGATGAAATTATCCACTTATTTTTGCCTATAAGAATTAGTGCAACAAGAGGTGTGCCTTGGGCACATACAGCTATGACAAGAATGAAAATGGTAAATGGATATGAAGAAGCAGAGCTTACAGCTTCAAGAATAGCAGCTGCAAAAGGTGGCTTTTATACTTCAACTGATGGTGGTGAAGAATATGAGGGTGACACTGTAGATGAAGCTGGAAATCTTGTCAATGAACTTGAACCAGGACAAATAGAAACACTCCCACCAGGTATAGATTTTAAAGCCTATGACCCACAACATCCTACAACTGCTTTTAAAGACTTTATGAAAGTAATTCTTAGAGGTATTGCAAGTGGTCTTGATGTTTCCTATAACACCTTGGCAAATGATTTAGAGGGTGTTAATTATTCTTCACTTAGAAGTGGGGTTTTAGAAGAAAGAGAAGTATGGAAAGAGTTACAAGCTTGGATAAGCGAACACTTACTAGATGATGTTTATAGCGACTGGCTAGATATAGCATTAGCTATAGGGACTATCAAGTTACCTTATACAAAATTAGAAAAATTTAACAACCCTGAATGGCTACCAAGAAGCTTCCCTTGGGTTGACCCAATGAAAGATGTTCAAGCAGATATTTTATCTCATAAAGAGGGTGTGAAAACTCATGCTGAAATGGCAAGTGATAAAGGTAAGGATATAGAAGAAATATACCAACAGTTAGCAAAAGAAAAAGATTTGAGAAAACAGTATGGGATAACAACTCTTTCTGACGCTGAAATTTTACAAACAATAAGCAATACAAACCAAGAGGAAGAAAACAATGCCTAAAAAACTTGATAATTTAGATACTCAATATAGAGAGTATGAAGTAAGGGGTGTAGATGAAGAAAACAGAACAATAACACTTTCATTTAGTTCTGAAGAACCTTATGAAAGATGGTATGGGATTGAGATACTAGACCATGCAACCAAATCTGTAGATATGTCTAGGCTTAACAATGCAGCACCTTTGTTGTTTAACCATCAAAGAAATGTAGTTGCTGGTGTTGTTGAAAGTGCAAAAATTGACAACAAAAGAGGAACTGCAACTGTAAGGTTTAGCAAGAACCAACAAGCTGATGAAATATTTAAAGATGTGGTTGACAAGATATTGACAAAAGTATCTGTGGGATACCAGGTGCTAGAAATGAAGCTAGAAAGTGAAGATAATGGTGTGGATACCTATAGAGTAACTAAGTGGCAACCATTTGAAATATCAATAGTGTCAATTCCAGCTGATGATACAGTAGGTGTAGGTCGTGAAAATGACCTAGAAAACAATCCAGTAAAAGTAATAAATCAAAAAAATAAAAGCGAGGAAAAAGAAATGCCAGGACAAAAACCTGATGAACAAAAACCTGAAGTAAATGTAGATAACGTAAGAAGTGAAGCTACAAAAGAAGAAAGAACAAGAGTTAGAGAAATCACAGCTATCGGTTCTGCTCATGGTATGAGTGAAGAAGCAAGTAGAGCTATTGATGATGGTGTAAGTTTAGACAATTTTAGAGCAGCTGTTCTTACAAAGTTAGGTGAACCAAAACCAAGTATCGACACAAAATCAGCTATGCCTGAAATCGGTATGAATGAAAAAGAGATAAAAAAATATTCTATCCAAAGAGCATTATGGGCTTTAGCAAATCCAAATGATAGGAGAGCACAAGACGCTGCTGCTTTTGAATATGAAATGTCACAAGAAGCACAAAAGAAAAGTGGTGTAACTGCAAGTGGTATTTTAGTTCCTTTTGATGTATTTCAAAAAGATTTAACAGTAACTAGCACAAGTGGTGTAACAGTTGATACTCAAATGGGTGGTTTAATCGAACTGCTACAAAACAAATCAGCTGTAATGCAACTAGCAGAAATCTTACCAGGTCTTACTGGAAATGTATCTTTCCCAAGACAAACTTCATCTTTAACAATTTTAGAACTTGGTGAAACAGAAACATTAACAAACAGTGATATTGGGCTAGATCAGTTTACAATGTCACCTAGAAGATTTGCTGGTGGAACTGCTTATGGAAAGCAAATGTTAATTCAATCATCTGTAGGTGTTGAAAATATGATTAGAAACGACTTGTTAACGCAAATCGGTCTAAAAATTGACTTAGACGCTATTTCTAAAATTTTAAGCACTACTGGTATTGGTCTTGTTTCTATCGGTGACAATGGTGGTGCAATAGCAAACAGCCATATTATTGATATGGAAACTGAAATTGCTGTAGATAATGCAGATATTGGAAGACTAGCTTACTTGATGAACGCTAGAACTAGAGGTTTCTTGAAGAAAACACCTATCACTACTGGTAATCCTAAAATGATTTTAGAGGGTACGGACTTAAATGGTTATGGCTATCAAACATCAAACCAACTACCATCAAACTTAACTAAAGGTACAGGCACTGATTTATCAGCACTTATCTTTGGTAATTTTGCTGATTTACTTGTTGGTCTATGGGGTGGTATAGATTTAACAGTTGACCCATATACAAAAGAGTTAAGAGAAGCTGGGCTTGTTGGTATTCAAGCTGACCAATTTGCTGATACTTTAGTAAGAAGACCTGAAAGTTTTGCAGCAATCAAAGACGCAGAAGTAACAGCGTAAGGGGTAAATGATGAAAACAATCAAAATAACTAGAAGCACTGTATGTGCTGGTAAAGAT
>Ga0193951_1001466_pt1 | contig 10480 bp, 6 predicted proteins | sample BB_2_MG_FD_140370 | JGI IMG/M metagenome (GOLD analysis project Ga0193951, IMG submission 140370) | Microbial mat bacterial communities from the Broadkill River, Lewes, Delaware, United States - BB_2_MG | ecosystem: Environmental > Aquatic > Freshwater > River > Microbial mats | place: USA... | reverse complement strand
GCAAGTTTAGGAAATTCTATCGTGATTGTATGAGTTGCCCTTACTATTTGACTTGTTTTCGCAAGAATATTATTCTCTACCTGAAGTCCTGATGGAATATCTATTGAAATAACTTCACATGACGACTTATTTATTATACTTATCACTTCAGCTATCTTCCCTTCAAGAGTCGATTTTAATCCAGTTCCGACTAATCCATCAACAATAATATCATCATTACAAAAGTCAGGCATAAGATCAAGACTATTAATAATCTTAAAATATGATTTATTACATTTCTTATACCTATCGATATTAATTTCTGTCTCAGACGAGATTTTTGTTGAAAAAGCAACTAAATACAACTCTACATCATAACCGCTTTCAGCTAAAAGTCGAGCTATGACGGCAGCATCCCCTCCGTTATTTCCAGTCCCAGCAAAGATTACTATCTTGTTTTTCTTTGATTTATATAGCTCAATAAATTCTAAGAAAATAGCAGTAGCAGCTCGCTCCATAAGGTTTATTGATGAAATGGGTTCATTATCAATTGTGTACCTATCTATTTCTCGCAAATCATTTACCGAAAAAATTTTTGAATGTGTTATAGAATTCAACTTCATAAGTAATGTTTTTTCATGTACTATAAATATAATAAAAAGAATACAATTTAATAACGCATAATTCCTATCTCATGAATATTTGTATATATTTGTAATCGACTGTTTAAAAATTAAATAAATAAAAACTAAATACTAATTAAAAATTAAAATCTATGTTAAAAGGACATCCTAAAGGACTACTTGTTGCGTTCTTCGCAAACATGGGTGAGCGTTTTGGTTTCTATACCATGATGTCAATCCTAGTTCTTTTCCTACAAGCTAAGTATGGATTAACTGGTGCAAAAGCCGGATTTATCTATTCAAATTTCTACATGTCTATTTATCTGTTATCACTTGTAGGTGGTATTATGGCAGATAGATTCCTTGGAATGGGAAAAACTATTACAATGGGTATCGTTATGATGGCTGTAGGTTATGTATTAATTGCTATTCCAGGCCTAGGGCTTTACCCTGTTTGTGGAGGTTTATTAGTTATCGCACTTGGTAACGGTCTTTTCAAAGGTAACCTGCAGGCAGTTGTTGGTAACCTTTATGAGCCTAAGCAATATGCTCACCTAAGAGATTCTGCTTTCTCATTATTCTATATGGGAATTAATGTTGGTGCACTTTTTGCTCCTACAGCTGCTGTTAAGATTAGAGATTATATGTTAGGACTGAGAGGTTTCAACTATAACGGAGATCTTCCTGCTAAATGTCACAGATTGCTAGAAGGTGCAAGTATTGATACTAACAACTTCCAACAATTAGCTAATGAAGCTTCTAAAAATACTGATATGGTTACAGACCTTCAAGCTTTTGCTACTCAGTATATCGACGCTTTCTCTACTGGTTATAACTACGCATTTGGATTTGCTGCTGTTATGATGGGTGTATCTTTATTTGTATACTTTGCTTTTAACAAACACCTTAAACCAGGTTTTGCAGTTCCAACTGTAACTTCTGAAACAGGAGAAGAACTTCCAGATATGCCTAAGGCTGAGATTAAAGAAAGACTTATTGCTCTTGGACTTGTATTTGCAGTTTGTATCTTCTTCTGGATGTCATTCCACCAAAATGGTTTAACTATTAACTTCTTTGCTCGTGACTATGTACATCAAACAGCAGGACCTAATACTTTCTTCTGGTTTGATATAACTGTACTACTTCCTATCTTCGGTGCGGCAGTTGGTGCTTACATGATGTTTAACAGAGAAAATACTTCTAAGCAAAAGATTATTGGTCTTGCAATGGCTGCTGGTTTAGGAATTCTTGGATACATACAGTACTCTGGACTTTCTGAAGCTAATAAGATTTCTCCTGAGACATTCCAACACCTTAACCCATTCTTTATTATTGCTCTTACTCCTATTGTTATGGCAATATTTGCTGCTCTAGCTAAGAGAAAGAAAGAGCCATCTACACCCAAGAAAATTGGTTTTGGTATGTTAATTACAACTCTTGGATTTGCACTATTATTAATTGCTTCTCTTGGTTTATCTTCACAAGCTGATTTAGGTATGACAGGTGCTCCTGCTGATATGCGAGTAACTCCTTACACTCTTGTTGGTGTTTACTTCATCCTAACTATTGCTGAGCTATTTATATCTCCAATGGGATTATCATTCGTATCAAAAGTAGCTCCTCCTAAAATGAAAGGTACTATGCAAGCTGGTTGGTTATGTGCAACTGCTGCAGGTAATGGACTTCTATTTATTGGTGGTATCCTTTATGATAGCGCTGAACTATGGATGCTGTGGGGATTCTTTATTGTTTGCTGTTTAATGTCAGCAGCATTTATCTTTGGTATTTTAAAAAGATTAGAAAGAGTAACTAGTAATTCTTAATAAAGACATGAAACTCAATTGGGATTAATCAATTGGATTCATACAATATATAAAGAGTCTCACCCATATAGGTGAGACTCTTTTTACATCTACATACATAGTAACTATATTCCTAAAATATATTTAGCAATAAGATATACTATAGACAAAACGTAAAAATGGGGATACCTAACGGCATCCCCATTTTAACACACTAACAATTAATTTACTACACACTTAGAGAACAGCAGAACCATTCTCTTTGTTCAAAACAAATATAACAAAATTTCTTGAAAACGTTTGCGTGAAAGTGATAAATTTAATTTTAAATCAAAAACAATAAATTCTAATTATTCAAGCCATTGGTATTTCACGATATATTGCATATTTTTGAAAAAAAATAGTAACTTTCAAGAATATTATTTAAATCAAAATTGTTAATTTATGAAGAAACTTAAGAAATTCATTATATTTGCAGTGTCGACAGTGATACTTGCTGCCATGTTCAGTTCTTGCGCAATCGATAGAAAATGTCCAGCCTATTCTCAGGCAAAAATAAATACAAGCGATATCAACGTTTAGATTTGCTATCACAACAAGCTATAAAACAGACAATTACAAGCATCTATCTTAATAGATACTTACACATATAAAAATATCATTTAGAATAGGTGTAATATTAATTACACCTATTTCTTTTGCCCACAATTGAAGCATTGAGTACTTTTAAATCGTTATTTAATACTCACTAACACAATTAGATATGACAAAGATTAAAGTGGCGATAAATGGATTTGGTAGAATTGGGCGTAATGTCTTTAAAATTGTACTTGAACGTGAAAACATTGAAATTGTTGGTATTAACGACTTGACAGATACAAAGACTCTTGCTCATTTATTAAAATATGACTCAACTCAGGGGAAATTTAATGGTGTAGCAACACATGATAAAGATGGGCTTATTGTAAATGGTCAAAAAATTTCTGTTACTGCAGAAAGAAGTCCTATCAATATACCTTGGAGCAAAACACCTGATGTCGTTATTGAATCAACAGGTATATTCGTTAATCGTGAAAGCGATAAAGGCGGATATGGTGATCACCTTAAAAATGGTGCAAAAAAGGTAATTCTTACTGTACCTTCAAAAGATGCAATTGATAATATGGTTGTTCTTGGTGTAAATGAAGATACTATCCAAAACGACCAAGTGTGCCTTTCTAATGCCTCGTGTACAACGAACTGTTTAGCACCTATTGCAAAGGTACTACACGATGAATTCGGTATTAAAAATGGTCTAATGACAACCATACACTCTTACACTAACGATCAAAACATTCTTGATGCTCCTCATGGAGATCTAAGAAGAGCTCGTTCAGGTGCAATGTCTCAGATCCCAACTACAACAGGTGCAGCAAAAGCGGTAGGAAAAGTAATCCCAGCGCTAGCAGGAAAACTTGATGGTATGGCAGTACGTGTTCCTACTCCTACTGGTTCCTTAGTTGACTTAGTTGTTAATGTTGAAAAAGAAACAAGCATAGAAGAAGTTAATGCTGCAATGAAAAAAGCTGCTGAAGGTCCTATGAAGGGTATTCTCGAATATACAGAAGATCCTATTGTTTCTGTTGACATCATACACAACCCTCATTCTTCTATATTCGACTCTCTTTCTACAATGGTACAAGGAAAGACTATAAAAATTCTTGCTTGGTATGATAATGAATGGGGTTATTCTAACAGAGTTGTTGATCTTATTGAGAAAATTGGATAAACAAATATAATTTTAATACAGCATATAGAGCTACACATAAACATGTGTAGCTCTTTTTTTATAATAACCAAAAGCATCTCTCTATCTAAGATAACATAAGCCCAAAGACAAGCAACTCTACCTAACATTGCAAAGTGCGAAATTCAATTTAAAACGTTATAAATTGCGATTTAAGACATAAACTCATGGAGTTTTTTCAAAAATTATTTCTAAAATAATATTCTTTAATATGTTTTTATTTATACATTTGCGCTAAACTAATGAACATTCAAACAAGAAATAAAATGTCAAAAATTAAAGTAGCAATTAATGGTTTTGGAAGAATCGGACGTAATGTATTAAAAATTGCGTTAGAGCGAGACAATATCGAGATTGTTGGTATTAATGGTCGTACTGGATCAAACGTGGCGACTATGGCTCATCTTTTTAAGTATGATTCAACACAAGGTAAGTTTAATGGAGAAGTCACTAGCGACGAAAAGCACATCATTATCGACGGAAAGAAGATAGAGATTTGTACTAGTTCAGCTGTAAAAGACATTAAATGGCCAAGCACTCCTGATGTTGTCATTGAATCAACGGGTAAGTTTAGAAAGAAAGAAGATGCTAATGGAGGCTATGGAGATCATCTTCTAAGCGGAGCAAAGAAAGTTCTTCTTACTGTTCCTGCTAAAGATGAAATTGACAATATGATTGTAATGGGTGTTAACGAAGACATGTATAAAGAAACTGATGTTTGTGTTTCAAATGCATCTTGTACAACAAACTGTCTTGCTCCGATTGCAAAAGTAATGAATGATAACTTCAATATCGTTTCTGGTATGATGACAACAATTCATTCTTACACTCTTGACCAAAAAATTCTAGACGCAACTCACAAAGACTTAAGAAGAGCTCGTGCTTGTGGTGTCTCTCAAATACCAACTAGTACAGGAGCTGCAAAAGCTGTTGGTAAAGTAATTCCTGAACTAAAAGGGAAGCTTGATGGAATGGCTATTCGCGTTCCTACTCCAACTGGTTCTATAGTTGATATGGTTTTTAATCTAGAAAATGAAAGAACTGTAGAAGAGATTAATGCAGCAATGAAAGAAGCAGCAAATACGCATATGAAAGGAATTCTTGAATACACAGAAGAGCCTATCGTATCTGTTGATGTGATACACAATCCACACTCTGCTGTCTTTGATGCACTATCAACAATGGTAATTGGTAAAACAGTTAAGGTTCTTGCATGGTACGACAACGAATGGGGTTACTCTAACAGAGTTGTTGATCTTGCAATCAAGATTGGAAAATAATTATTATTTATATATATAAAAGAGCTGCACATGTATATGTGCAGCTCTTTTTTTTATCCAAACAAGATTAATCATCCGAGAAATACCTTAACAACATTCTATATTTAGAAAAAACCTTTGCTCTAGAAACAAAACCAACATATTCTTCACCTCTAAGAACAACTATATTAAAATGAGATGTTTTATTGAACTTTGCAGCAACATCGTGCATACTCTCTGTTATATCAATAGTTATATCTCCCTTCTGAATAAAATTTCTAACAAATAAAGAATCATGCAGTTCAGGTTTAAACATTATCTTTCTAATAGAATCAAGAGAAACATACCCCTTAAATATATTTAAGTCATCTACAACTGGAAAGAAATTCCTAGACGACTCACTAACAGCCTTAAGTATACTATCAAAATTATCATTTACATTAAGAGTTATAAAATCCTTTTCAACTAAATCAGTAACCTTCATAAGAGATAATATTCGTTTATCCTTATTATGAGTCATTAACTCCTTCCTAGAAGCTAATTGAGTGGTATAAACTGAATTTGGCACAAAATACTTAACAGTAGCATAAGATATTGTAGCTGTAAGCATGAGAGGAACAAAAAGATGATACCCTCCTGAAATATCCGCAATAAGAAAAATACCTGTTAATGGAGCATGCAAAACCCCAGCAATCATTCCCCCCATACCAATAAGAGCAAAATTATTTACATGCAAATTTGTCAATCCTATAGTATTAAAAAATTGCGAATATAAAACTCCAGCATTCACTCCAACAAACAAACTGGGAGCAAAGATTCCCCCAACTCCACCAGCACTTACCGTTAAAGAAGTTGCAATCACCTTAGTAACAACAATCACAAATAGCAACAGTAGCAAGACCCACTCATTATTAAAAAGATTAAAGAAAATACTATTATCAAAAAGATAATGATAATCTCCACGTAAACACGCATTTATATCATTATAACCCTCACCATAAAGAGAAGGAAATACAAATAATAAAACACCTAAACTAGTTCCCCCAAGCAAAAGACGCATCTTACTAGTCTTTATGTTTCTAAAGAAATTATCTATAAATAAATAAACCTTACTAAAATAAAAAGATAAAATACCACAGAAGATTCCTAGCCCGATATACCAAACAATATCATTTAATTGAAAACGATGCACTATTTCAAAAGGGTATAACACATCTTGTCCCATGAAAAAATATGAAGTTAATACAGAAGACATAGAAGCCATTAAAAGAGGTATTAAGGCCCACATTGTTAGGTCAAGCATGATTACTTCTAAAGCAAAAACAATTGCTGCAATTGGTGCTTTAAAGATTGCAGCAATAGTTGCAGCAGACGCACATGCAAGCAACAAAGTAATTTGCTTATAATTAAGGCGTACTAGTCTTCCTAAATTAGAAGCCCAAGCCGTACAACTAGTTATTGTAGGTCCCTCAAGACCAACAGACCCACCAAACCCTACAGTCAAAGCACTTGTAACTATAGAAGAAAACATATTATGAGGCTTTATCTTTCCATTATTCTTAGATATACAATATAGCACATTTGGGATTCCAGGCCTAACGTTCTTACGAATAATATATTTAACAAAAAGAATAGAAAACAAAATTCCTATAGAAGGAAATACAATATAAGAAAAAGCCCATTGACTTGGCTTCATTCCCATTTGTACAAAATTACGAATAAAATGTGCACACAACTTAATAACGACAGCAATAAGAGCAGTAAGCACACCTATCAAAACACTTAGCAACAGAACAAATTTCCTATCACTCAAATGTCTTACTCTCCATACGAGAAAACGTCCTAAAAGTCCCTTGGGTTTCTTCACGTATAAGTATACTTAAATACTACAAAGAGGTTATAATTAAATAATACAAAAAAGCCCCTTCATTCTAAAGGGGCTCTACATTTATCTCTTAATTACCTACAAACTACATCTTAATTTTTAGACGAGCTCCTGGCTTAACTAACTTTGCATTACGGATGTTATTCCATCGCATGATATCTTTATTAGATACCCCAGGATACTTACGGGCAATAGTCCATAGATTTTCTCCTCGTCTCACCCTATGATATACATATTGTCCCTTTGGCATTTTATAAGAAGTTCCAACAATCTTCACATTCTTATACTTCTTAATACTCTTAACCTTATTATTTGGGACATAAAGAACAAGCTTTTGGCCTATTCTTATATTATTACGCCTTATCCTATTCCAATATCTCATATCAGCAGAACGAACATGACATTTTCTTGCAATCTTACCTACTACATCGCCTTTTTCAACAGTATAAATAACTTTTGTTCTATTCTTAGGTGCTGCATAAGCATATTGCTGACGTCTAGCACGAGGGTCTACAATTCTATCTTTATTATCGAAATACTTCTTTCTATTATGAGCTAACACTGAATCTTGCATCTCAACAAAAGCATTCACATACTTATAAGGCATTTTAATAGCCAAAGGATGGTGTGGTGCAGCAGGTACAATATTTCTTGAATACTGAGGATTCAATTCACGGATCTGCTCAACTGGCATCTTAACAATAGCTGCTATCTGTTCGAAGTGCAGCTTCTTATTAATCATCACAGTATCACACATAGGAGGAAAGTTAGACTTTACTGGATATAGGTTGTATTGCTCTGAGTAGTTAAACACATACATTGCAGCAATAAAAGTAGGAACATACCCTCTTGTCTCTCTTGGTAGACTATAATAAATATCCCAATAATTCTTCTTACCACCAGAACGACGAATAGCTTTATTCACATTACCCTGCCCACAATTATAAGCAGCAATTACCAACATCCAATCACCATACATTCTATATAGATCCTTAAGATATGTAACTGCAGCAACAGTAGACTTCATTGGATCACGACGCTCATCAACATAAGAAGTAATCTTAAGCTTATATTGTCTACCTGTAGGATGCATAAACTGCCATAAACCACTAGCTCCAGCTCTTGAGAAAGCAGTAGGATTCAAAGCACTCTCAATGATAGGCAAATACTTTAGTTCAAGCGGTAAACCTTGTCTATCTAATTCCTCTTCAAATATTGGAAAATAATAGTCAGACAAACCAAGCATTGCACAAGTTTGTGTTCTAGCTTTGATTGTATAATGCTCAATATAACGCTTAACAATCTTATTAAAACTCAATTGCATAGCAGAGTTATATTGTAGAGTATCAAGCTGTTTAATTATAAGTGAATCAGGAAAGAAAATCCTCTCTCTCTTAATCTCAGCAAGTTTCTTTTTATCAATATAACAGATACTATCCATATTAGATATATACCACTTCCTATGTAAAGCATCTATACGCCTAATAAAAGAAGAATCTATGTCATCATTAATATCATTCACTATTGTTTTTAGCTCAGGAAACACCTCCGTAGCAATAGTATCAGACGCTATTGTATCACTTGCAATAATAGTAGTATCTTGACTGATTTTCTTAATCGTATCACTTACTACAAGTGAATCTTTTTGTGCGAAAGTACCAATAGGTGATCCAAGTAAAACAACAACTAGTACTTTGTATAATATTTTCATCTATTTATCTTTATTTAAAATCTTATTGAACAAGCTATTCCCAGACTATTTCCAGAAGCATTATTATAATTAACAGAAGGTCGAACCCCCATACTTAAATCATCTGAGAGATCAAAGTCATAGAAATGTGCAGCCACAAGAGCATCAATAATATTAAGAGCATAAACCCCTACTGCAGCTATAATTGTCAAATCTCTATTTCTCTTAAAAGAATCTTTTCTATTCTTAAGAGCATTTTTAAACCACTCTTCCTGACTTGTATCAAAATTATTAACATCATCTACATAGACCTTTTTCCATCTCTCACTATTAACAGAAACTCTATCCTGTCCCTCAGGAACTATTTGGTTAATATATTCAACATAGTCTGAGAAGGCATACTTATAATCATTATACTTAGACATATTCCAACTCATTCCATAAATAGCACCACCGATTCCTGCATAAATAATAGGAACTTTCCACCACTGTCCATTGTATATTTGACCTAAACCTGGTAGAACTAATGATAATTTCCATGCCAAAGCAGGAGAATGAGGTTTGCTCATCTTCATTATTGCATTAGTCTCACTATTTGAAATTGAATTATTTTTAAGAAGAGGTTTCTTTATAACAACCGATTCTCCTTTATTCTCTTTATTAGAAATCGATTTGTCTAGTAAAGCTTTTTTCACAACAAAAGAGGACTTATCATTAGTCTTCTCTTGAGTGATTGGCTTCTTCTTGTTTTGACTTTCTTCTGTCTGTGCAACACTACTAAGCCCAATAAAACACAGAATAAGTATTGCTATATATTTACTCACAATTTTGTCCTCTTAACTTTATAACTAGTTCATACTATCCAAAACCGAAAGTATTCTCTCTAAATCTTCATCAGATGTGAATGGAATAACAATCTTTCCGTCACCTTTTGTAGAACACTTTAACTGAACCTTTGCACTAAAATAGTCTGTTAACTTTACCTGTAATTCTTTAAAATCACCTTTAAGTTTCTTATTTGCTTCTTTCTCAGCTTCCTTTCTTTTAATTTCCTCAGGAGCAGCTGGATTATTTAACTCTCTTACTACTTCCTCAACCTTACGAACAGAAAACTCATATTTAAGAATTTGGGCATACACCATCAATTGAGTTTCGCTATCTTCAATACCTAAAAGAGCTCTAGCATGTCCCATCGCGATATGCTTATCACGAATTCCCATCTGCACTTCAGCTGGTAGTTTAAGCAGTCTTAAATAATTTGTTACAGTCGTTCTTTTCTTTCCTACACGTTCACTCAGCTTCTCTTGAGTAATCTTACACTCTTCAATTAGTCGCTGATATGATATTGCAACCTCTATAGCATCAAGATTTTCTCTTTGAATATTCTCCACAAGAGCAAGCTCAAGCATAGTATCATCTTCAGCACTTCTTATATATGCAGGTATTTTTTCAAGTC
>Ga0193951_1001465_pt1 | contig 10488 bp, 10 predicted proteins | sample BB_2_MG_FD_140370 | JGI IMG/M metagenome (GOLD analysis project Ga0193951, IMG submission 140370) | Microbial mat bacterial communities from the Broadkill River, Lewes, Delaware, United States - BB_2_MG | ecosystem: Environmental > Aquatic > Freshwater > River > Microbial mats | place: USA... | reverse complement strand
TTATACAAAAAAACTTAAATTAATCGATCGAAATAAATTAATTTAAGTTTAATTCTTGCTTATCATTCAACTTATTTGGTAGAACTTAATAAGTTATATACGGCGTAATACTTTGATAATCAACCGCCATTGCAATGCTTAATGCCGTAATATTAATAATTGAAAACGTAAATACCTGACGCGCCCAACCAACAATATCGATATCACGACGATACCCGCGCAAGGCCATAAGTAACCACCAGAAACTGGTTGTACAGGCAACAGCCATAAAGGCTGCCCCGGTAAAACCAGCAATAGGCAATAACATAACAACAAGTGCATATATTGCAATGTACATCACAATGTGATGCTTCGCTTTATCAATACCTTGTGACACAGGTAATACTGGAATATTAGCCGCTTGATAATCTTTAAAGCGAAAGATGGCAATTGCATATGAATGTGGCATTTGCCATAAACAGAACATCACTAATAAAATTAAGGCTTGCATATCAAACGTTCCCGTTACCGCACAGTAACCCACAACAGGCGGAACCGCACCTGAAAGACTACCAACAAAAGTACCGTAAACAGAGTTACGTTTCATATATAGGCTATAAACACCTACATAAATAAAGTAACCAAAAGCCGCAAAAAATACCGCTACAGGTGTTGTATAAGCGATTAATAACCCAAAGCCAATAATCCCTAATATAACACCATGACTTAATGCTGTTATAGCAGACATTTCACCAGTGACTGTCACGCGCTTACGAGTTCGAGCCATAATGATATCTATATCTCTATCAATCACGTTATTAATGGCACAACCTGAAGCAATAACAAACGATAAACCCATTAAGGTTGCCGCCATTAACCAGGGTTCAACAGCACCACGAGAAGCCAATAAAAAGCCCCCTGCAACGCTGATGAAGTTACCCATAATAATGCCTGGTTTAGTGACACTTAAGTACCGACGAAACATGTTAACCTCTCTTAACAGCATTTATTAGCTGCAATTAATACATCATCATTGCGTTTGATGCGTAAATAATCCAAACAGACAACCCAACCACCATAATGATAATGAGCGCACTGAACAAAAACGAGAAACTACTGGCTCGCCCATCTTCAGTAATGAAGTTAAGGTGTAAAAAGTACTTTAAATGCACCCAAATTTGAATGATAGCTAAGCTAACAATACTCCACAGTGTGGTCACTTTTGAATAATCACCACTCATCACTAGATAAAATGGAATCGCGGTTAAAATAATCGATAATACAAAACCTATTAGGTAACTTTTAACACTACCGTGCGATGCATCATGATGTGTTTCATTATTGCTCATTACATTGCCCCCATTAAATAAACAACCGTAAATACACAGATCCACACAATATCTAAAAAATGCCAAAATAAGCTTAAACAACTTAAACGGGTAACTGTCGCTTTACCTAAACCACGACGAGCAACTTCTATCATCATAATGGTCATCCAAATTAACCCAGCGGTTACGTGTAAACCATGTAAGCCAACTAAGGCGAAAAATGAACTAAGAAAAGCACTTTGCTGTGGACCATTACCATGTGCAATTAAATGCTGAAATTCATAAATTTCCATCCCTATAAACACAGCCCCCAAACAAAAGGTAATCGCTAAAAATACTAATGTTAAGGCTTTCTTGTGGCTATGAGCTGCAATCATGGCAAAACCAAAAGTAATACTACTTACCAATAAAGCAGCGGTTTCAATAGCGACAAAATCTAATTCAAAAATATCTTTACCAGAAACACCACCCGCCGTGTTCATAAATAACACGGCATAAGTCGCAAAGAATGAAGCAAATAATAGGCAATCAGTCATGAGGTATAACCAAAAACCAAAAACGGTATCACCCGAAGTGTCATGATGCTCATGTGCTTGGTGTGTTGATATCGCTTCTACGTTTACAGAAAGTGTACTCATGCTTTTACTCCTTCACGACCACTTAAATTATAGGCCTCTTCTGTTTTTGCTATTTCTTCAGGCTGCACATAATAATCAACGTCATTGCTGTAACAACGTTTAATAAATACCCCTATAGCACCAACAAGCCCAACAATCGCCAACCACCAAATATGCCAAATCATAGCAAAGCAAAAAACTGATAGTGTTGCCCCCATAAATACACCAGCCGATGTGTTTTTAGGCATATGTATTGGGCTATAACTTGCTTTACTTTGATAATGCTGACCTTTTTCTTTCATATCGGTCCAGGCGTCAATATCATCAACATGTGGAATAACAGCAAAGTTATACGCTTGTGGTGGTGACGAAGTTGCCCATTCAAGCGTATGGCCATTCCAGGGATCTCCCGTTTTGTCATCTAATGCTTCACGATCTCTAAAGCTCACATATAATTGAATTACTTGCGCAATAATACCGAACATAATAATCACGGCACCCACAGCGGCAATATATAACCAAATATTCCAATCAGGATTATTTGTGTGGTTTAAACGACGTGTCATACCTAAGAAGCCAAGTACATATAACGGCATAAAGGCAACAAAGAAGCCAACGATCCAACACCAGAATGACACTTTTCCCCAATATTCATTGAGCTTAAAGCCCATTGCTTTTGGGAACCAGAATGCAAAACCTGCAAGATAACCAAATACTGCACCACCAATAATAGTGTTATGGAAATGCGCAATTAGAAACAAACTGTTATGCAGCACATAATCTGCACCAGGAATTGCCAACAATACGCCTGTCATACCACCAACAGTAAAGGTCACCATAAAACCAAGAGTCCACAATACAGGTACTGTGGTACGTAAACGGCCACGATAAATGGTAAATAACCAATTGAAGAGTTTCACTCCCGTTGGTACGGCAATAACCATAGTCATTACACCAAAAAAGGCATTAACGTTGGCGCTTGATCCCATGGTAAAGAAATGATGTAACCAAACAATAAAACCTAAAATTGAAATCGCACCACTTGCATAAATCATTGATTTATAGCCGAATAAACGTTTACTTGTAAAGGTAGAGATAACTTCAGAGAAAACCCCAAAAGCAGGTAAGACTAGAATATAAACTTCAGGGTGACCCCAAGCCCAAAACAAATTGATGTACATCATGGCGTTACCACCACCATCATTAGTGAAAAAGTGAAAGTCCATGTAACGATCAAGCGTTAACATCGCTAATACAGCGGTTAAAATTGGGAATGATGCAGCAATTAAGATATTTGCCCAAGTACAGGTCCAAGTGAAAATAGGCATTTTCATTAGCGTCATACCTGGTGCACGCATTTTAAACACGGTAACTAAAAAGTTAACCGCCGTTAATAGTGTTCCCAGTCCAGATATCTGCAAGGCCCAAATATAATAATCGACCCCCACCCCAGGACTAAAGCTCAACTCCGATAATGGTGGATAGGCAACCCAACCTGTTTTAGCAAATTCACCAAAAACCAGTGAAAGGTTAATTAATATTGCGCCACTAGCGGTTAGCCAAAAACTCAAATTATTAAGGAAGGGAAATGCCACATCACGGGCACCAATTTGTAATGGCAAAACGATGTTCATTAAACCAACCATAAATGGCATCGCCATAAAGATGATCATAATGACACCATGTGCCGTAAATATTTGGTCATAATGTTCAGGCGGTAGATAACCTGCCGCACCACTAGTGGCAAGCGCTAACTGCGAACGCATCATAATGGCATCACTAAAACCACGAAACAGCATGATTAAAGCAAGTAAAATATACATAACGCCTAAACGTTTATGGTCAACCGAGGTGATCCATTCTCGCCACAATATTCCCCATTTTTTATACTTTGTAATAAGCGCAAAGAGCACAAGCCCTACGAATACAATAACAGCCATAGTCACCATAATAATGGGTTCATGAAATGGAATGGCATCTAACGTTAAATTACCTAAAAATGGCATAGTTATTCCTCGCCTTGAATGTGAGATGGTTGCACTGTGTTTTTATCAATTTTATGCTCCATTTTTTTCATACTTGCCATGTCTTTCATGCCTGACATGCCAGCCATATATTTCATAATAATGGTATGGAACAAGTCTTCTTCGACATCGCCATAGTAGCTTACAGGGTTGTTTTCACTGGCTTTAGCTAACTCATAATATTCAGCTTTCGTTAATGTGCTTTTCTGTGCTTTAACATCACTTACCCATTTATCAAAATCTGCTTGGGTAGGTGTGGCAATAGCATTAAACTTCATTCCAGAGAAACCGGCGCCGCTATAATTTGCAGAAAACCCTTTAAAAGTACCGGGTTCATTAGCAATTAAATGCAGCTTGGTTTCCATCCCTGCCATAGAGTAAATTTGACTACCCAATTGCGGAATAAAGAAAGAATTCATGGTGCTTTCTGACGTGATTTTGTATTCAACGGGGACATTAGCTGGAAAAACCAACTCATTCACCGTGGCAATACCTTGCTCGGGATAAATGAATAACCATTTCCAGTTTAACGAAACCACTTCAATGGTAATATGTTTACCATCTAGCGGCTTATAAGGGTCTAACCTATGAGTAGATTCCCAGGTTATGACACCTAAAATAATAACGATAATAATCGGAACAGCCCAAACGACAGCTTCAATTTTATTAGAGTGCGCCCATTTGGGAGCATAAACTTCATGGGTGCGTGTATCTTTATATTTCCAAGAAAAATATAAAGTCATCACAATAACGGGGATAACAACAAGTAACATAAGAACAGTGGCAATAATGATTAAGTTTTTTTCATCAATACCTACCTGCCCTTTCGGATCAAGCACTCCGCCTTCACAGCCTGACAATATCAGTACTATACTAGCTAAAGCTATATTACAAAGGTTTCGAATTAACAATGGAATATCCTACTAACACCAGTGCCATTAAATTATTGTCCACTTGTATTGATAAAAAAACCAAGGTTGCGTTGTTTATAATCACAATAGTTAGCTATCGTTAAATCAAACGCCTTACCTTGTTCTATGTTTTCATCGCATAACAAGAGCAAAAACTTAATATAAATGGTATAACCTAAATTCAAACAAGTTATTTTATTAAATAAAACAACAGCATAAGTTTTATTCTCGACGAATTTTAAGCAGCAGAAAATCCACTGTTAAAAGGTGAGAAAATATAATGAAGTAGTTGAAATACAGACATACTGCTGCAGATTAGAGCGCTAAACAGTTAACCAATAAAAGTCGTAATCAACTATTTATATAAAGGAGGTGCACGACAACCGTGCGTGTGTAAGCCTATAAAAGACTGTAAAGATTCGCTAAACGCAAAAGCTGTTTTACGTAAAACAATACCTGCCCTATGTGTAGGGAAGATAATAAAAAATAACCAATATAAACCAACGAGTAAACAACCGTTCATAGCTGGTTGCATAAAGAAATAAACAATATTCGTAAGAATTGACTCAGATAAAGCCCCTTCGTTGAATAAATAATTTAATTCCGATAGATCTTCAATAAAACCACAAAATAACATCATCGAACTGATGATTAAAATACTAAAAGCAGTAAATAGTCTTGCACTAAAAAAAACAACAGGCACACTCAATTGCAACTGACTTACAGTCGATTGAGTATTTGTATGCGGGTAGTTTTTACAGCTCAAACCTATAACCTTAATGGTGATCTAACTAGCTTACAATTCAGCAAGCCTTACTATAGTTTTTACTTATTATTAATGACATAAATCAATAAAAGTGTAATAAACTAGAATTTCGCCATTGTACCAAGGTTATTAAATAGTGACTAGTCTGTGGTAGCGCTATTTTGAGGTAGTTACATAAAAATGCACTTACGTGGTTTAATTGTTATTTATAAATCAATTTAAATAGCAACATCATAATAACGCATTGAGGTGTAAAGAAAATGTTTTTCTCTTTTCTCATAACAAAGGAGAATTTAATCATGCTAAGTAATTAACCTTTTAAAAATGTGTGTTCATCGCAACTAAGTATCTTTTTAATCATTGTTACTTGATAACATGGTAAGACTGTATAATAACAAGGAACAAAAATGAAAATCTTCTCTCCTCTAACGCTTTTAGCTATGGTCAGTTTTTCTGGCTTTGCTAGCCAACCTGAGTCCACACTGCAACTTGAAAATGTCTTTGATCTTGAATATGCCAATCAACTTGAAATGACTAATAACGGTAAAACCGTTTATTTTGTCCGTAACCGTATGGATATTAAAAGTGACCGTAAAGTCAGTAATATCTGGTCAGTAGATAGTGATTCGACATTATTACAACCGTTAACATCTGGCGTCCATATGGATTATTCGCCGGTACTTTCTCCTGATGAATCTCGCCTAGCTTTTATTTCCACACGAGACGGTAGTAGCCAAATTTATATCAAATGGCTAAAAACGGGCGCTGTTGCCAAAATAAGTAATTTGACCCAAAGCCCAAGCAACTTGCACTGGTCACCAAATGGTAAACAACTAATATTCAGTCAATTTGTACCTGCTAAAGCTGCTACGCCAGTTAACTTGCCTGGCAAACCTGAAGGGGCAGATTGGGCCGATCCAGCCAAATATATCGATGAAGTGTATTACCGTGCTGATGGCGGAGGCTATACTAAAGCAGGTTTTAGCCACTTATTTAGCATTGATGCAAATGGCGGTAATGCTCGTCAATTAACATCAGGCAACTTTAATCACGGTGGAGCTATTAGCTTTGCTGAAGATGGTAATAGTCTTTATTTCTCAGCAAATCGTCACGATGAATATAAACTTAAACCAACGAACTCTGAAATATACACATTGGATTTAACAAGCTTAACCATTACAGCTGTAACAGATAGAGTTGGCCCAGATAGCCAACCGAGAGTATCCCCTAATGGTCGCTATCTTGCCTATACAGGTTATGACGACAAGCGAACTAACTATGAAAATACTCAACTTTATATTCGTGATTTAAAGTCAGGTAAAACAACAAGTTTAACTACTGATTTTGACCGTAGTGTTGGCCAAATTAAATGGGCTGACGATTCCAAGGGGGTTTACTTTAGCTACGCCAGCGAAGGACAAACAGTACTTGCTTATCAACCACGTAATGGCAAACGCAAAGTGCTTACTGAGCGAATCGGCAGTGTTTCTTTTGGTCGTCCTTATTCAGGTGGTGACTTTGATGTAAGTGAAGATGGTGATGTGGCAATAACTTTTGCAGATACTCAACGCCCTGCTGATGTTGCTTTAGTTAAACGCGGTAAAACCCAACGTTTAACACATTTAAACGAAGATGCCTTAGGAAATAAGCAATTAGCAAAAGTTGAAGAAATTTGGCTTAAATCAAGCCATGACAGCCTGCCTATTCAAGGTTGGGTTGCGTATCCACCAGGGTTTGATAGCAAGAAAAAGTACCCGCTTATATTAGAGATTCATGGTGGACCGGTTGCTAATTATGGCCCGCACTTTAGTGCCGAAGTACAATTATTTGCAGCGAAAGGTAATGTTGTTTTATATATGAACCCACGCGGTAGTGATTCTTACGGTAAAGAATTTGCCCAAACCATTCATCATAATTACCCAAGTAACGATTTTGATGACTTAATGACGGGTGTTGATGCTTTAATTGCCAAAGGGTTTATTGATGAGTCTAACCTGTTTGTTACTGGTGGCTCTGGTGGCGGCGTACTAACAGCATGGATTGTTGGTCATACAGACCGTTTTGCTGCGGCAGTGGTTGCCAAACCTGTTATCAATTGGATCAGCTTTGTCTTAACGGCTGATTTCTATCCTTTCTTTGCTGATTATTGGTTCCCTGGTAAACCATGGGATCACATTGAACATTATATGAAACGCTCACCTATTAGCTATGTAGGGAATGTTAAAACTCCAACAATGTTATTGACTGGTGAGGCCGATTACCGCACACCTATTTCAGAAACAGAGCAATTTTATCAAGCATTAAAATTACAAGACGTTGATACTGCCATGGTACGCATTCCTGATGCTTCACATGGCATAACAAAACGACCGTCTAACTTAATGTCGAAAGTAGCTTATATTCAATGGTGGTTTGATAAACACAGTAATAAATAGCACTAATGATTTTGACAAGGGAATAACCATTCTCTTCAATCAATAATGCCTTGCCGACATGGATGTCGGTACTTAAGTTATGTTTGAAACGTATAACTTGTGCCTCTAAACCCTTTAACTCTCGCTAAGTGAGAAGAAACTGATTGGAATTGGTATAAGCCCCCCTTACACAGTGTTGTGAAAGGGGGTTTTTTAAAATATATTAATTATCTATTTTTCAAATAGTTAACAACATAATCAATTATTAACTACGCAGTTAACGCACCAATTTTGCTTTTAAGTTTAGGTAATGCAAAAGCTAAAAAGCTTTTCATTTTTTGCGGCATATACTTTTTAGATTTATGTATTAAATGTACTGGCACAGTCTCAGGTTCAAATTCCGGTAAGATAATACTCAGTTCGCCGGTATCTACCGCGTCTTTAACTTGATAATGCAATTGTTGCGTTATCCCTACGCCATTTATCGCAGCGGAAACCGCAGATTCACTATCTGTAACGGTGAGTCTAGATGAAATATTTATATTAATATTCATTTGAGCATCAGGAAGGTAATAGCGCCAATGTGGAGGAGTATTTGCTGTGTTTAGTAAGATGCATGCAAAGTTAGATAAATCATAAGGCGATGATAATTGATTATGTTGCGCTAAAACTTGCTGATTTGCGCAGGTAACAATCCGAATCTTTCCCACTTGCGTCGCAATCATTGAGCTGTCAGGTAAAACGCCAATTCTAACGGCCATATCAACTTCATTTTCAAACAAGTTCATATTTCCATCTGATAAAATGAGCTGCACATTTATATTTGAATATAAAGACAGAAATTCAGTAACAATAGGCAATACATATTTTTTTCCAAACATAACCGGCGCAGTAATAACCAACTCACCTCTTGGCTCCAAATATTCACCTTTGACTTCACGCTCGGCTTCTTCAACCTGTTCAATAATCCTTTTACAGGCTCTAATATAGTCAGTGCCAGCAATAGTTAATGACAACTTTCGAGTTGTTCTATGTAGCACTCGCACACCAAGTTGATTTTCAAGTTCAGATACTTTCCGACTTAATGTAGGTAACGGCACATTCAATGCTTTGCTTGCAGCAGAGAAACTACCAAGCTCGACCACTTTAATTAACATTGTCATTGCTTGTAATCTATCCATCATTATCTCATTTATTGAAAATATCATTGTCAAATTTACAGTATTATCTTTTAAATAACAAAATGTCATAGTGGATCTATTAAAAATTAACCAAAAATCTTATAAACGGTTTACATATGATGAATTCACAAATTGCTATTGCCTATGACCATGTCGGAATTAGAGTGAGCAACAGACAACAATCTATTAAGTTTTATGAATCGCTAGGATTCAAAGAAACTTATCGTATTCCAGAGGCTGAAGCCAATGAAATGATGACCTCGGCTGGCGTTAGAATTAACCTTATTTTTAATGGCGCAACCACAAAAGATCGAAAAAATGTGCTGCTTGATGAGGCAATTAAACAACCAGGGATTACACATCCGGCATTCGTTATAAATGACATAAGTCAGTTTGAAAGCTGGTTATTAAAAGAAGGAATAGAAATCACTGAGGGGCCTAAAAAACTGGGTCCGAGAAGAATGACTTTGTTTATCCGTGATCCAGACGGCAATGTACTGGAATTTAACCAACTACTATCTGAGGAAAAAAACAATGAAATTATATGACTTAGAACTATCAGGCAACTGTTATAAAGTAAAATTATTTGCATCACTTATTAATGCTCCATTAGATATTGTACCTGTTGATTATCTTCAAGGAGAGCATAAAGGAGAAACGTTACTTAAACTAAACCCGTGGGGCGAAATTCCAATTCTAGAAGACGGTAATGTCGTATTAAGAGATGGCCAAGCTATATTAGTATATTTAGCGAATAAATATGGTGGTGAAGCATGGTGGCCTAGCGAAGCGCATTTACAAGCTGATGTTATGCAATGGCTATCAGTTGCAGCTAACGAAATACAACATGGGCCAAATACCTCTCGATTAATTGAAAAGTTTGGTGTTGAAAGCGACCTTGCTTTGTCGTTAGCACGTTCAACTCGAATATTAACGTTAATCAACAATCATCTTGCTGACAAAGATTGGTTAGCGGTAAATCGTCCAACAATTGCAGATTGTGCCATTTATCCTTATATTTCAATTGCACACGAAGGTGGTGTTTCAGTTGATGAATATACTCATATTAAAGCATGGATGAAGCGTTTAGAGCAGTTACCTGGTTATATATCGATGCCTGGTAATTAGCACAATAGGTGGTAGGTTCAATGTGAATTTTTGAAAATATTAGGAAGGAATATTGAATTTTCATAAATAAGCTTAAGCTATTCTACTTTATCAGAATAGCTTAAGCTGTATGATACTTTATTGTTGATTTACAAGGTTAA
>Ga0193951_1001463_pt1 | contig 10501 bp, 11 predicted proteins | sample BB_2_MG_FD_140370 | JGI IMG/M metagenome (GOLD analysis project Ga0193951, IMG submission 140370) | Microbial mat bacterial communities from the Broadkill River, Lewes, Delaware, United States - BB_2_MG | ecosystem: Environmental > Aquatic > Freshwater > River > Microbial mats | place: USA... | reverse complement strand
TAAAACTTTGTGGTGTAGGATATATTGAGTATGAAGATGGCTACTTGATCGAAGGTGGAGCAACATTCAATAAAGCTACTATAGATTCTCATGGAGACCATAGAATTGCGATGAGCTTTGCTATTGCAGGATTGCTTTCAGGAATGCAAATAGAAGATATAGAATGTATAGAAACTTCATTTCCTAACTTTATTGAACTATTGGAAAATCTTCAAAAATAACTACTATGAAAGTAAAATTAGCTTCAAATTATGGATTTTGTTTTGGTGTAAAACGTGCTATAAATATAGCTGAACAACATCAAAATAGTGCAACAATGGGACCTCTTATCCATAACCAAAAAGAGATAGACAGACTACAAAGTGACTATAAAGTAGGACTTTATGAGAACCTTGAAGATGTAAAACCAAATGATACTGTTATAATCCGAACACATGGTATCCCAAAAAATGATCTAAAAACACTCAAATCAAAAGAGGCAAAAGTTATCAATGCAACTTGCCCTTTTGTTACTACACCACAACAAATAGTAAAAAAAATGTCCACTGATGGATATAGCATACTTATTTTTGGAGATGAAAACCATCCTGAGGTCAAAGGTGTAAAAAGCTATTCAGAAGATGACGTCCATGTGATTCTTGAACCAACTGAACTGGATAATATAGATTTTAAATATGACAAGATAGCAACTGTTGCTCAAACTACTAGAAAAAAAGAAAAGTACTTAGAAATAGTAAACAAACTTATTTTAAAAAATAAAGAGGTTCGAGTTTTTAATACTATTTGCGATGCAACCTTTGAAAATCAAGATGCGGCAAGAGAACTATCACAAGAAGTGGATATAATGATAGTAATAGGCGGAAAAAACTCATCCAATACCAAGCAACTTCTTTCTATCGCCCAAGAAAACTGTCCTCAAAGCTATTTAATAGAAGATGAAAAAGAACTAAATACAAAGTGGTTTGAAAACAAAACGCTCTGCGGAGTTACCGCTGGTGCCTCTACTCCTGATTGGATTATCAAAAAAGTTATAAATCAAATAGAACAATATTAAGCTACCTTTAGATAAAATAGCCATTATTAAAAATAAAAGGGTAGGCAAGTAATGAAATTTGAAGATTTTGAAATAGAAGGTGAAGACTTCGCAACATTGTTGGAGGAAAGCGAAAAAAAATCTGAAACAAATACAGTAACAGAAGGTGAAATCGTTATCATCAATGATGATAACTTCGTAGTAAGTATCTCAGGTAGAGAGGGAAGAATCCCATTAAATGAGATCACAAACAATGATGGTACTTTAAAGTATGCTAAAGGTGATATGATCCCTGTAATTATTACAGGAACAAGAGGTGAAAACTTATCTCTATCGTACAAAAAAGTATTACAAAAAGAGAAGTTTGACCAATTCGTAGAAAAATATGGTGAAGAACCAGAAAATGTAATCATCGAAGGTACAGTGATCTCTGTAAAACCAAGAGCTGGTTTTGTAATTCAAGATGATGATGGTATGGAATACTTCATGCCAATGGCTCAAGGTTTCTTAAAAGCTCATGGTGCAGTTGGAAAGAAAGTAAAAGCTGTTGTATTAAAAGCAAAAACTGACACAACTAGTATCGTTGTTTCTAGAAAAAAACTTATCGAAGAGTCACAAAAGAACAAAGAAGAAAAGATCACTGAACTTATGGCAAACAATGAGCCAAAGAATGGTACTGTTAAAAAGATCACTAGCTACGGAATGTTCGTTGATATGGGTGGTGTTGATGGACTTGTTAACTATAATGAGATCAGCTACAAAGGTCCAGTTAACCCAGCTAGCTATTACAATGAAGGAGATGAAGTAACTGTTGTTATGAAATCTTACGACAAAGAAAAAGGTCATCTTTCTTTATCTATTAAAGATGCTCTACCAAATCCTTGGGAAGAGATGAGAGATGCATTAGAGGTTGGTGACACTATTACTGTTACAGTATCTAATTTTGAAAGTTACGGTGCATTTGTTGATCTTGGAAATGATATCGAAGGATTACTTCATATCTCAGAAATCACTTGGAACAAGAACATTAAAAGTCCTAAAGAATATTTAGAGCTTGGTCAAGAGATCAATGTTGAAGTTATCGATTTAGATTGTGATAAGAAAAGATTAAGAGTTAGTTTAAAATCTCTTCAAGCAAAACCATTTGAAACATTCAAAAGAACTCATAAAGCTGGTGATGTAGTAAAAGGGAATGTAGCTACACTAACTGATTTTGGTGCATTTATAAATCTTGGTGAAGTTGATGGTCTTTTACATAATGAAGAAGCTTCTTGGGACAATGGTTCTAAATGTAAAGATATCTACAAAAAAGGTGATGAGCTTGAAGTGAAGATCATTAAGATCGATGCAGAAAAAGAGAACATCTCTTTAAGTATCAAAGCACTACAAGATTCTCCAGCACAAAAGTTCGATAATGAACACAATAATGGAGACATCATTAAATCAACAGTAAAAGATATTAAAGAGTTTGGTGTTTTTGTAAAACTTGAGGATAATCTTGATGGTCTTATTAGAAAAGAAGACTTAATGAAAAGAGAAGATGATGTTGAGCTAAAGATCGGTGATGAGATCGAAGCTGTAGTTGTAAACATTGACAAACAAAAAAATAGAGTAAGACTATCTGAGAGAAGACTTGAATCTCAAAAAGAAAGAGATATGTTAAAAACAGTTAATGACGACACTTCAATGACATTAGGAGATGCTTTAGTAGGAAAATTATAAAATAAATTTTTTACTAAAATGGAGATGATAAATAATGAATAAACCTACAATAGTTGTATGTGACCATATCCACGAAAGTGGATTGGAAATTTTAAAAAACAATAGTGATATAAATTATGTGTATGCAGCAGATATTGATAAAACTACCCTTTTAGAAAGAATCGCTGATGCAGATGTATGTATCACAAGAAGCTCAACAGATGTTGACGAAAAATTTTTAAATGCTGCGAAAAACTTAAAAGCAGTAGTAAGAGCAGGTGTTGGTGTAGACAATGTTGATATGGATGGATGTTCAAAGCGAGGAGTTATCGCTATGAACGTTCCAACTGCAAATACCATAGCGGCAACAGAACTTACAATGACACACATGCTATCTTGTATGAGAAAAATGCCGTATGCTCATTCTCAATTAAAAGACCAAAGAATCTGGAAAAGAGAAGATTGGTACGGGCAAGAACTATACGGTAAAAAACTTGGTGTTATTGGGTTTGGTAATATCGGTTCTAGAGTTGCGGTAAGAGCAAAAGGTTTTGAAATGGATGTAATCGCTTACGATCCATATATTCCAGCAAGTAAAGCAACAGACCTAGGTATCGAATACACTACAAACTTTGATGATATCTTATCGTGTGACATTATCACGATCCATACACCAAAGAACACTGAAACTCTTAATATGATCGATGAAGAAGAGATTGCTAAGATGAAAGATGGTGTGATACTTATCAACTGTGCAAGAGGTGGGTTATACAATGAGGAAGCTCTATATAACAACCTAAAATCAGGAAAGATAGCAATGGCAGGGATTGATGTGTTCAATAAAGAACCAGCAACAGACCATCCATTACTTGATCTTGATAATGTAACAGTAACAGCACACCTTGGAGCAAATACTGTTGAGTCACAATTTAAAATTGCAACTCAAGCAGCTAATAATGCTATCAAGTCAGCTAAAGGTATTGGATATCCTCATGCACTCAATCTTCCAATTGATGAAACAAAGATTCCATCGTTTGTAAAGCCTTATTTAGAGCTTACACAAAAAATGGGTTATCTTCTTGCACAAATGGATAAAACAGTTATTGAATCTGTAAAGATCGAAGCTGAGGGTGAAATTGCAGAATACCTTGAATCTCTTTCTACATTTGCAGTGGTTGGTGCTTTATCTCACTCTTTAAGTAATGAGAAGATCAACTATGTTAATGCAACGTTTGTTGCAGAAGAAAGAGGGATCAAGATAGAAACAGCTGAACACTCTAATACAAGTGCTTTCAAAAACCAAGTAAGTGTAAAAGTTACTACAAAAAATGGTTCAAACACTACAAGTGGTACTATTTTTGAAGAAGATGTACAAAGAATCATTAAGATCAATGATTATGTAGTAGATATTGAGCCTAGTGGTAAAATGATCTTATTTAGTAATTCTGATGTTCCTGGAGTTATTGGCAATGTTGGAAAAACTTTAGGTGATGAGGGTATTAATATTGCTGACTTTAGACTAGGAAGAAGCAAAGATGGTGCACTTGCAGTTATTCTTGTAGATGAAAATGTAAGTGAGTCTGTTTTAGATAAGCTTAGTAACTTAGAAGCAGCAAGATCTGTTGCTTACGCACAGATATAATAAAAGGAGTATCTTCTTATGGCAATAGGAATGAGCGACCTTAAAAAAGGTCTTAAAATAGAACTAGATGGTGTACCATTCAAGATCGTTGAATATGCACATGTAAAACCAGGGAAAGGTGCTGCATTTGTAAGATGTAAGATCAAAAACTTTCTAAATGGAAAGACTATTGAGAAGACTTTTCACGCAGGTGATAAATGTGAAGTTCCAGATCTTCAACAAAAAACAATGCAGTTTTTATACGATGATGGTGAGATGCTTCAATTTATGGACAATGATACCTATGACCAAATTGGTCTTACACCTGATCAAGTTGGTGAAGCAGAAAAATGGATCATTGACGGTATGAACGTTGATATGATGTTCTTCAAAGGTGAAGCTATTACAGTTGAGCCTCCAATGACAGTAGAGATGAAGATCATTGAAACTCCACCTAACTTTAAAGGTGATTCTCAAGGTGGTAAAAAACCAGCAACAATAGAATCTGGTGCAGTAGTTCAAATCCCTTTTCACATCGTTGAGGGAGATATCATCAAATGTGATACAAGAACTGGTGAATACCTAGAAAAAGTTAAATAAAAATGGCTAAACTTTTCGCAGATAATACTGCGGTAAAGTTGCCTCTTCATCAGTCGCTTGCAGTTGTAAGCTCCTTCTTCAGAAACAACTTTCTCTTAATTCTTCACAAAAATTTTAACCATTTTAAATGTTAGGTAGATATGAATAAAAAAGAACTTATTATTTTCGATATGGATGGTACACTTATTGATAGTGGAAATGTTATTGCTAATACTATCAATCATGTTCGATCAAATATTGGCTTAGATATCATAGAAAAGTACGAGATGCTAGAAAAGCTCAACGACCCAGATATCAATTCTGCAGAATACTTTTATGGAACAAAAGAGTTTACCGATCAACAAACAGAGCTATTTCATGAATACTATGATAAACACTGTATAAGTGATATACTTTTATATGATGGGATAAAAGAGCTATTAGAGTTTTTGCATACCAATAATTGTACCTTAAGTGTTGCAACTAATGCTTCTAAAGACTTTGCTCTTAAAATGCTCCAACACTTAGATATAGACAAGTATTTTACGACTGTAACAGGCTCATTTTGTGTAGAAAGACCCAAGCCTCACCCTGATATGATCCTAAAGACAATTGAAGCTTGCAAGATAGATCATAAACAATCTATACTTATTGGTGATAGTCATAAAGATAGATTAGCAGCTAAAGCTGCTAATATTGATAGTATTTTGGTAAATTGGGGATTTTCAAATCATAATGAAGAAGATGCAATAACTCATGTTAAACAATTACATGAGCTACTAAAAAGGACTATCTAGCTTGATGTCCTTTCTCTTTTAGTTCATTTTTGTGAACAACTGTCTCAATATCCATAATAACTAACATTTGATTATTTTCTAGTCTAACAAAACCTTTTAGGTACTTTGAAGGGATACCAGAACCCATATCAGATACAGGATATAGTGATGCAGAATCTAGTTTTTGTACATCGTCTACTCTATCAACTACAAGCCCTAACATTCTATTATCATCTGTAATTACTGCAATTACTGCTGTATTTTCATCGTATTTTATCTCACCTGTATTGAACTTAATACGAATATCTAAGATAGGAACAACCTCTCCACGAAGGTTGATAAGTCCTTTTACCCAATCAGACGTATTCGGTAAAGTTGTAATAAGATCAGGATATGTTAATATCTCCCGAATTTTTGGTAACTCAACTGCATACTTCATCTCACCTAAGATAAATGTCATATACTCATCTGAATTCATACTGTTATACTCTGCCATATCTATCCCCTACTTTTTAATAAACATATAATATACAAATAACAATTAAAGAATAATTATTTACAAAACATTCATACTATAATGATTGTTTTTGTTCCACTTTACATCTTACACTGTATTTTGAATCTTGTAAAAGTATTATATCATCTTTTTGTATATTCTCTAAATCTGTTATTTTGTCCTCTTTTACTAATTGAACAAAACCTTTTTTATCTTTTTTCTTTGGATCGTTCAATAAAAAACTTTGTTCTAAGCTTCTTAACTGATTCTCTTTTTGTCTCAATTGTTGTAAAAAACTATTTTTTAACTGTTCTTTTAGTTGTCTAATAGAGTTTTGAACCTGTTCAAATCTTCTTTGCAATGAATATCTTTCAAAGCTTTTCTTTAGATGTTCCATATGCTGTTCTTTTTGAAAAAGAATCGTTCGTAATCTTTGTGAGAAATCATCTCCTATAGAATCTAAATATACTCGTAATTCATTTATATCTGGTGTTGCTAACTCTATTGCATTTGATGGTGTACTTGCTCGTTGGTCTGCTACAAAATCACTTATCACAAAATCACTTTCATGTCCAACTGCACTTATAACAATAGTATTTGCATGATAAATAGCATCTGCTACAATCTCTTCATTGAATGCCCAAAGATCTTCTATGCTTCCACCACCTCTTCCAACGATCATAATTGACCTTTTTGAACTTTTAGAAGCTTTTGTATCAGCAATGGAAATAGAACGAACTATCGATTCTTTTGCACCTTCTCCTTGTACCAAAGTTGGAAGAAGTATCATCTTTGCAAGGGGATATCTATGAGATAATATCTTTTTCATATCCTCTATTGCTGCACCAGTATTTGATGTGACCACATATATCTCTTCAACGAATTTAGGGAGAGGTTTTTTAAGTGATTTATCAAAATAACCTTTGATCTGCAATTTTGTTTTTAATTGTTCATAGGCTAAAGCCAAAGCTCCAACCCCACTAGGCTCTATACTCGCACATAAAAGCTGATAGTTACCTCTTGGTGTATAAACGCTTAGATTTCCTTGGATAACGATCTTTTGCCCCATCTCAAGACGAAACTTCAGCCTACTTGCATTTCCTCTAAACATTACACAAGAGATTGTAGACTTTTCATCTTTGATAGAAAAGTATATATGCCCTGAGTTATGATATGTTAAATTAGATATTTCACCTTCTACATATATACGAGAAAAGGTCGTTTCTAAAATGCCTTTAATCTGTTCATTTAGTTCTGAGACAGAGATCGGTGAATTCATCTATTATATTTTTCTTGCAATGATTGTTGTACTGATATCTAAAGAGTACCCTTTTATGAAAATAGGCTCTAAATCTACTTCTTGTAGCTCTTCACATAATTGTTTTGTAGTAATAAAGTTTTCTATAGATTCAGGAAGATATGTATAAGCATCTTTATTTTTAGAGACCAATCCTCCAATAGAAGGCATTATATTATTCAAGTAGAACTTTGAAAGCTTTGCTAAAGGGTCTGTTTTTTCGTTCTTAGTAAACTCTAAAATAGTACATAGTCCATCTTTTTTTAAGACTCTTGCAAACTCTGCTAAACCCTCTTTTCTTTGAACCACATTTCTAATTCCATATGAGATAGAGATGATATCTACACTTTCACTCTCAAGAGGCATCTTTTCAGCCCCTGCTTCTATAAAAGTTCTATGAGGGATTTTTGTCTTTCCAACTTCCATCATCCCAACACTTGGATCAACTCCTACTATTTCATCTACTTCTATTCCATTTTGATGAGCGATATTTTCCCAATCAATCATAAGATCACCTGTACCACAAGCAACATCAACGATCTTCTCCACATGAGATTTGCCATAAAAATTGTAAACCATATTACAAGCTTTTCTTCTCCATGTTTTATCAATTCCCATACTTAAGATTCTATTTGCTAAATCGTATGTTTTAGCAATATCATTAAACATTTTTACAATATCTTCTTGACTTTGTTTCTTCTCTTCCACTAATTTTCCTATATAATAAACTTTGCGGCTAAAAGCCCTATTACGAACCCTATATTTAAAGCGATCACTATTTTCATAAGTTCGAGTTTTTTATCAAGCTCTGGCATATATTGCATAATCTTTTCTTGTCTTGCAGCACTCTCATCAAAGTTCTTTGTGACTTGATCAAGCTTTTTTATTGTTTGAGACAAACTTAATTGTGCAAGTTCAAATTGTTCTGTCAGCTCTTTTGCTTGCTTGAAACTCATATCACTCATAATATAGTCCTACTTTTTAATTTTTAACCATTGATCCAAGGTACAAAATATACCATTAAGACTTCCTAGAACATAATCTTTTGCTTCAGTTTGTAAACGCTTAAAAAAAAGATATTTCAAAGCAGAGTCTCTATCACCTCTATTCTTTGCATCTAACGCTTTCTCATCGAAGTTCGTATTGTTATGAGCCATTTCCCAAACAGTACTTCCCAAATATCTGCTCATGGTGATGATCTTGTCATTTTTCACAGCAAAATATTTTGGGTCTTTTACAAAGTCAGTAATAGTTGAATCACTTCCTAGATATCTATGTCCAAAGAAGTTTATAAACTGTTCTTCTAAATAATCTTGCTCGTGAGAGATAGCACGATTAAGTGCAAAAAAAAGATTATCAGTAGAGTTTCGTTCTATCTTTCTAAGCTTTTTCATAGTAGCAATAGCGTTTTTCCCATCAAGCTCACCATCTCCCATAGGAACTATCCACTTGATATTATTAAAAGATCCAACCTTAGCGATCTCTTCTAAAACTAAAGTAGAGGTCTTATTTCCACCTACATCAACTATTATCTCATGATTATCATCCATCAATATCATCTCATCAAGCTGAGTGATATTGTTAGTTTTGAGCATCTTTTTATTGACTATTTGAGTTCTTGTAAAACTCTGAGAGTCATTGTTCTCATCATCGATCTCTATATAAGTGACCTTTTTCCCGTGCTTCTTATAAAGATAAGGGGCAATAACTTGCATAGCAACAGTTGATTTACCAACCCCACCTTTAGTTTGAGGAATTACAATCATTGTGATCTTCCTTGAATTTTAATCTAGTAAGATTCTATCGAAAATTTAGTTTATTATTGCTTTGAAATTTTGAGGCTCTTTATCATTGTAGAATTTATACTTTGAAGCATCTATTGCTTTTCCCTTTTCATCTATATCTACAATGATCATTTGCAACACCGATTTACAGTTATTTGGAACATTAAAATGTCCTCCAAGTCCAGTGAGGGCTTTTTCTATGGGTATTTGACTATCCATTCCTATAACATTATCTCGACACCCACTTAGTCCAATATCTGAAACATAAGAAGTCCCCTCTGTTATCTCAAGATCATCTGTCCCCACATGTGTATGTGTTCCACAAATTGCGCTTACTTTTCCCTTTAAAAGCTGCATCATTACTCTTTTTTCCGACGTAACCTCTGCATGAAAGTCTATCAAGATATGTTCAATCCCGTCACTTTTTAGGTTTTCAACTAACTCTACTACATGAGTAAAAGGATTAAGGACTTGAGGCATAGCATATAAGCCCATTAGATTTATCACAGCAACTTTTTGTTCTTTTACTGAAACAATTCTCACACCGCTTCCTGGTATCCCTTTTGGATAATTATCTGGGCGAAGTACAGGCTTTGTCTCTAAAAGGGTCAACATATCTTTTTTCTTATCCCAAGAGTGATTACCGCCTGTAATCAAGTCTATTCCACAATTAAAAAGTTCCGAAGCGTTTTTAACGGTTAGTCCAAAACCGTGACTTGCATTTTCCCCATTTGCAATGACAAAATCAATACCTTGTTCCTCTTTTATCTTAGGAAGCTTCTCTTTTATTATCCTACGACCAGGACGACCTACAATATCACCTATAAATGCTATTTTTATCACTACTAATTACCATCTACTTTTGGAAGCAACACTTCAAATACAGCTCCATCATCTTCATTATATGCCATAATCTTTCCAGCTTGTTCATCTATGATCTTTTTAGCGATATTGAGTCCAACGCCAATACCACCACTCTCTTTTGTACTAACAAAAGGATCAAATATCTTTTCTAACATATTCTCTTTGATCCCTCCAGCATTGTCTTTAAAGAGTACTCTTACCATATCTTTTGTTTCATCAATCTTTATCTCTAAAACCCGTTGTTCATAATCATCTATTTTAATGAGTTCATCTAAAGCATTGTTTATAATAACGATCCAAACCTGCTCAACACGTTGTTTTTGGATATAAGATAAAAATGAAAGCTTGTC
>Ga0193951_1001461_pt1 | contig 10507 bp, 8 predicted proteins | sample BB_2_MG_FD_140370 | JGI IMG/M metagenome (GOLD analysis project Ga0193951, IMG submission 140370) | Microbial mat bacterial communities from the Broadkill River, Lewes, Delaware, United States - BB_2_MG | ecosystem: Environmental > Aquatic > Freshwater > River > Microbial mats | place: USA... | reverse complement strand
TGACACAACAACAAACGTTGCTGTAATTACGATGTTTAATATTGATAATGGAATAAGAACTTTCCATCCTAACATTTGTAATTGGTCATATCTAAATCTTAATAATGTCCATCTAATCCAGATAAATACTAAGTTCATTAATAAGAATTTAACAATAAATGTACCAATTTGAATAACTGCAGTTGCAATGTTAACACCATTTTCTCCAAGTCCTGTTGCTAGGAACATACCTAAGATAGCCACAATTACAACAGTGATTAACCAAAAACCTCTTGTAAGAATATTCTTTTCTCTATTTCTTTTGTCATTTACATCTAACCAGTTGTAGTTTTTATTCATCCATTTATTAAATAAGTATGCTTTAATTGGTAAAAGAACCATTATTGCCATAATTACATAATTCATGTTACTTTGAATTGCTTGTGTATCCATCCAAGGAATGTGATAACCACCAAAGAATAAAGTAACAATAATAGCTGATGAGGCACTCATCGCTGCATATTCACCAACTTGGAAAAGACCAAATCTCATTGCTGAATACTCAGTGTGATAACCTGCAACAATTTCTGATTCACCTTCTGCAATATCAAAAGGTGTTCTATTTGTTTCAGCAAATGCAGTAACAATAAAAATTAATGCTGCTAATGGTTGCATAAAGATTCCCCATGCAGGAATTACACCAAATATTGTTCCACCCTGAGCTTGAACCATATCATTTAAGTTAATTGAACCATAAGTTAATAAAACAGAAATAATAGATAACCCCATTGCAGCTTCATAAGAAATAACTTGTGCAGATGCTCTAATACCACCTAAAAGACCATATTTACTTTGTGAAGAATAACCACCTAAGATAATACCAAATACTGATAGTCCAGCAAATGCCAAGAACCACATAATACCAAGTGTTGTTGGTATTGCCTGCATCATATAGCTTTCACCATCGATTACAAGGTTATCTGCAAATGGAATAACTGCAAATGTTAAAAATGAACAGATAAATACAAGTGCCGGTGCAATTGTATATAAAAATTTGTACTTAATATGATCAGGAGTAAAATCCTCTTTAAATACAAGTTTTAACATATCTGCAATAGCTTGGATTAATCCTCCAAGTCTAATTCCACCAATATCAGCTCTATTAGGACCAGTTCTATCTTGAATAAAACCAGCAACTCTTCTTTCCCACCAAACCATGATAGGAGTAGTTCCAACAGCTAGGATTTTAGCTATTAGAATGTTTACTATAATTATTACTATTGCAGCTGTACTCATAAACTACCTTTATCAACCATAGATTTAATATGTTCAATAATTGAAGATACTGATTCCATTGGGTTATCTTTTTTTAGTTTTGAAATAACTTTTTGTTTTACACCTTCAAAATTGATGTAAGTACCATTTTTTTCATAAAATGATGCAATAGGCATAGCAACGTCAGATTTAGAAATAGTTAAACAATTATGAGAGAAACAAGAAACTACAGTTTTATTTTCTAACATTTCTAAGTTTTGATCAAAATAGTTATTATTAAATATTACTACAACTTTTGCTTTTGCAATTTTTTTGTTGAATCCATCTTCTGATTCATCAATATTTAACTCTTTGAATGATGCTCTGTTAGCACTTCTATCATTTTGTTTTAGATAGTCATCACCAAAATTTTCATCAATATGTTGTGGTGAATAACCAGTGATTTCACCATTAACAGCAGTTGCTAATTTTGATACATTTTGCATCTCTTCTAAAGATAAAGAAGGGTCTAAAACAAAAAGAATATCTTTTTTCTCTGTTAATATTTTATATGTTTGAGTAATTGTATTACTAAATTCTGTTTCAGTTGAGTTTAGTAATGCAGTTGTAAATCTGTTTTCTTCTTCATTTGTATAAGAAAGTCTACCTTCATCACAAATAAACCAACCATTTACAGCTTTATTTACTCTTGGTCTAAATCTAAAGATTTGGTCATCTTTATATTTTTCTTTTCTATGGTCAATATGAATATTACATCCCTTTGAACAACCGTTACAAATTGCATCAAAAGTTTCCATAAACCAAACTCTTTGTTTGAACCTAAACTCTTTTGATGTAAGTGCTCCAACTGGACATAAATCTACAACATTCATTGCATATGGATTATCAAGAGGTTTTCCAGGGAAAGTACCAATTACTGAATGATCTGCTCTGCTTATTACACCAAGTTCATTTGTTCCTGTTACTTCTGAACAAAATCTAACACATCTAGTACAAAGTACACATCTTTCTTGATCTAACATTACATTAGAACCTAAATCAACTCTTTTTCTAGCATTAACTTTTTGATTTATATTTACTCTTGAATCATAAAATCCTGATTCCATGTAATAATCTTGTAGTTTACACTCTCCAGCTTGGTCACATGTTGGACAGTCAATTGGGTGATTAATAAGTTCAAGTTCTAAAATATCTCTTCTTACTTTTTCGATATTTTCACCTTTTGTTCTTACTATCATACCTTCTTTAACTGGAGTATCACATGCAATTTGAGGTCTTTTTTGACCTTCAATTTCAACCATACACATTCTACAGTTTCCATCTTTACCTAGGGCTTGATGGTAGCAAAAATGAGGAATGTGAACATCTTCATCTAAAAGAGTGTCTATTAAAAGACTCCCTTTTTCAGCTTCGATATTTTCCCCATTTACTGATAATTTAACTAGTTCACTCATAGTGCGACATCTCCTTTATTTGACACGGTCTTAATTACCTGTATATAACTGTCTTGGTCTAGCAATTTTAGCAGTTGGATCTTGTTTTAATTCTGACCATTGTGAAATCCATCCTGGAGTTCTACCAATAACAAAGATAGGAGTAAACATCTCAACTGGAATTTTAAGTGCAGTTAAAATTACACCAGAGTAGAAGTCAATATTAGGATATAAACCTCTATCTTTGAAGTAATCATCATTTAACGCAGCTTCTTCAACAGCAGCAGCAACATCTAACAATTTAGAATCTAAGTTTAACTCTTCTCTTAATTTATCTTGTAATCCTTTTAAAGTTTCAGCTCTAGGGTCTCTATTTTTATAAACTCTATGACCGAACCCCATTAGTCTAAATGGATCATTTCTATCTTTTGCTTTTGCAATATAAGTAGGTACATTTTTAACATCACCAATTAATCTTAATTGATCCATAACTTTTTCATTTGCACCACCATGAGCAGAACCCCATAATGCAGAAATACCAGAAGCAATAGCAACATAAGGGTGAGCTTCAGTTGAACCAACGTTTCTAACTGTTGTAGTAGAAGCATTTTGTTCATGATCAGCATGTAAAGTTAAGATTGCATCTAATGCATCAACTTCAACTTGTTTGATTTCATCATTTTGCCCATTTCCTAAATATTTCATGCTTCCACCTGGATAAGCTCTTAGCATATATAAGAAGTTTTCAGTAAAGTATTTATTTACATCTGGATAAATTAATGGTGTACCAATAGAGTTTCTATAAGCCATAGCTGCAATTGTTGGCATTTTAGCTAGGATTCTTCTTCTCATTGTTTTAAATTGTTCTTCATCTTCTAAATGTAAGTGGTCTTTATAAAATGCAGATAATGCCATAGTTGCTGCACCCATAGTAGCCATTGGATGTGCTCCATCAGGTAGTGCATCAAATAGTCTAATAATACCTTCATTTAAAAAAGATCTATGTCTGATTTCTAAATCAAAGTCTTGTGATTCTTCTTCATTTGGAAGTTTTCCCATCATTAATAAGTGACATACATCAAGGTATGATTTTTTACCAGCAAGGTCTCTAATATCATAACCTCTGTATCTTAATTCAGAGTTTTCTCCATCAATAAATGTGATTTTTGATTCACAAGAAGCTGTTGAAGTATAACCTGGGTCATAAGTAAACATTCCTGAATCTTTGTAAAAAGTTCTAATATCTAATACATCAGGTCCTCTAGTACCACTTAAAACATCGTACTCATAAGACTTCCCATCTCTGTTATCCGTTAGTGTAAAAGTATTCTTTCCCATTTTCATATCTCCTTATATTTAACTTTTAAAGTGTTCTACAAATTCATGTCTATATTTTTCAACAATACTTTGGATAATATCTTTAACTGCTGGTGCAAATACACAAATAGTTTTTCCATTCATTGTTCCACATACATCTAAAATAGTATCAAGATCTTCTTTTGTACCATTACCATCTAGAATTTTCTTAATAATTTTATCAATCCAACCAGTTCCCTCTCTACAAGGTGTACATTGTCCACAAGATTCATGATGATAAAATTCAATTAAGTTTTTAGCTACTTCAACCATTGATGTACCTTCTGGAATAATCATCATTCCACCAGTACCTAATGTTGAACCAATATCCCACATAGATTCATAATCTAAATATGCTTTTTCAACTTCTTCGGCTGTAAGAATAGGGCATGAAGCTCCACCTGGAATTAAGGCTTTAAGTTTCATTCCTTCTTTCATCCCACCACCAATGTCATTAATAACATCGATCATTTTTTCACCATATTGAAGTTCATAAACACCAGGGTTTTTAACAGGACCACTCATTGCAAATAGCATAGTTCCCGGTGCTCGTTCTGTTCCCCATTTTGTATATGATTCATAACCGTTTAGTACAATATTTGGAACAGATGAAATTGTCTCAACATTATTTACAGTTGCAGGCATTCCATAGAACCACTCACACTCTTTACCATGAGGCTTAAGTCTTGGGTGTCCTCTTTTTCCTTCAATTGATTCAATTAAAGCAGATTTTTCACCACAAATATAAGCTCCACCACCTCTGTGAACAGTAATGTCAATTCTATAATCATATTTGTTCATTACCTTTTCACCAATGATTCCGTGCGTATATGCTTCATCAATTGCTTCATTTAATCTATCAATAAACCATTTATATTCACCTCTGATATAAATATATGCATCATGTGCTCCAATAGCATATGATGAACAAATAATACCTTCAATTAGTAAATGCGGGTCATATTGAAAAATTTGTCTATCTTTAAAAGTTCCTGGTTCTGACTCATCACCATTTACAATCATATATCTTGGTCTTTCATCAACAGGAGGCATAAGTTTCCATTTTGGTCCACAAGCGGCACCACCACCACCTTTTCCTCTTAATCCTGATTTACAAACTTCTTCTGTAATTTCATCAGGTTTCATAGAAAATGCTTTATCAATAGATTTATATCTTCCATTTTCTAAAGCTACTTCTAATTTATGAGAATCTGGAATGTCAAAGTTTTCACTAACAATTCTTACTTGTTCAACTGCCATTACTTACACTCCTTAATAATCTTTTCAAGTTTATCAATTGACATGTGTTCATGATACTGATTATTTAAAGCAATCATTGGAGCACCACCACATGCACCTTGGCATTCAACTTCAGAGAAATGGAATTTTCCATCTTCACTTGTTTCACCAGGTCCAATTCCTAAAGTGTCTTTAATGAATTTCTTTAACTCAGGAGCTCCCATTACCATACAAGACAATGTTTTACAAAGTTCAATATGATAAGTACCAATTGGTTTTAAGTTGAACATTGTATAAAATGTTGCAAACTCATAAACTTCAATTGGAGTTTTCCCAAGTTTATCAGCTACATAAACCATTGCATCTGGACTAACCCAACCTTCTTGCTCTTGAACAAGCCATAAAGCAGGAAGCATCATTGCATCAATTTTTGGATATTTTTTTGCAATTTTTTCGAACTCTTTTTGGTTCTCTTCTGTATATTTAAATTTGCTCATTATCTATCAAACTCCCCTGCAATAAAGTTCATACTAGCCATTGTAACAACAGCATCAGCTAACATATCACCTTCAACAATTCTTGCGTAAGCTCCTAAAGAGTAGTAACAAGGTGGTCTACATTTAACTTTGTATGGATTTCCAGAACCATCACTTACAATGTAGAAACCTAACTCACCATTTGCACCTTCAGTAGCACCATAGAACTCACCTTTTGGAACTTTAATACCTTCAAAAGTTAATTTGAATTGATTCATAAGTCCTTCAATATTTCCATATACATCTTTTTTATCAGGTAAAACAACACCTTGATAATCAACATTTAATGGACCATCTGGAAGCTCTTTCATTGCTTGTCTAATGATTCTCATAGATTGTTTCATCTCTTCAAATCTACACATGATTCTGTCATATACATCACCATGAGAACCAACAACAACATCAAAGTCAAAGTTTTCATATCCGTAGTATGGAGTATCTTTTCTTAAGTCAAAAGGAACACCAGCTGATCTTAAGTTTGGACCTGTAATACCAGCTTCAATTGCAAACTCAGGTGTAATAACTCCTACATCTTGTGTTCTATCATGGAAAATTCTATTGTGTTCAATTAAAGATAGAGAATCAACTATTGCTTTTTCAACATCTTTTAATACATCTTCTAAATCTTCTGCAAAACCATCATATAAATCAAACTCTAATCCACCAATTCTTGTATAAGAGTTTGTAAGTCTAGCACCTGTTAATTTTGAGAATAAATCATATGCTTTGTCTCTTGGAGCAAAGATATACCAGAAGTTTGTAAGACCACCAAGGTCAACCATATTTGCTGCATTACAAACAATATGGTCAGTGATTCTTGAAAGCTCACCTATTATTACTCTAATCATTTTAGCTCTTGGAGTAATATCAATTCCTAACATATCTTCAACAGCTTTTGAATAACCAATATTATTTAACATAGCAGAACAGTAGTTTAATCTATCAGTATAAGGAATAATTTGAGAGTAGTTGTGAGTTTCACAAGATTTTTCAAATCCTCTATGTAAGTAACCAACTTCAGTTACACAAGCTGAAATTGTTTCACCTTCCATTGCAACGAAGTTTCTAATTGTACCGTGAGAAGCAGGGTGTGAAGGACCAACATTTAACATCATTAAGTCTTCCATGTCTGATTCATTGAAACCTTTTCTTTTAAGTAATGGAAGCATTTCGTCCATTAAGTCTTCAGTTTCAGTACAAATTTGACCTTTTGTAATCTCATAATCTTTTCTTAAAGGATGACCTACAAATTGGTGATGATTTAAAATTCTTTTTAAATTGTAGTGACCTTTAAATCTAATTCCATATTGATCAAAAGTTTCTCTTTCAGCCCAATCTGCAGCATGATAAAGATCAGTAATAGAATCTACTTCTAAAGTGTTATCATCTACATATGCTTTAATAGAGATTTGTTTTTTAAAGTCACTTGTTCTTAAGATATAAATTACTGAAAATCTAGATGGAGTAACATCAGGGTATTCCATATAATCAACAGCAGTTACATCTAATAACATTGTGTAGTTTTCTTCGTTTTTAAGTCTAGAAATTGTTGATTTTATATCTTTAGCATCAATTAGCATATCAGTCTTAAACATCTAAAATCCCCTTAAAGTTATTTTCTCTTTCTTTGATAATAGACTCATTGTAAGATTTTTTCTGAATATTCATAATTGCATCTAAAACAGCCTCTGGTCTTGGAGGGCATCCAGATACATATTCATCAACAGGAATTACTTCATCAATTCCTTGAAGTGTTGTATAGTTATCGTAAAAACCACCAGAACATGCACATGCTCCCATAGAGATAACCCATTTAGGCTCACACATTTGATCCCAAATCTTCTTTAATACAGGAGCTTGTTTGTAAGTAATAGTTCCTGCAACAATAAGTAAGTCTGCCTGTCTTGGCGAGAATCTTACAACTTCTGCTCCAAATCTTGATATATCATATTTTGCTGCTGCAACTGACATAAATTCAATACCACAACATGCTGTACCAAAAGCCATTGGCCACATTGAGTATGATCTAGCCCAGTTAACTGCTTCATCAAGTTTGGTTGTGACTATTGAGTCACCTAAGTTAGCTTCAGCTCCTAATCCCATGATAACGCCTTTTTCTTATACATATAAATTAGACCTGCAAATAATAATCCAATAAAAATAAACATTTTTACTAAACCTGCATAGCCAAGTTCTGCTATATTAACAGCCCAAGGAAACATAAAAATTATTTCTACATCAAATAATAAGAATCCAATTGCTACTAAGTAAAACTTTATAGAGAACCTAATGTTTGTAGTTCCAACAGGGTTGGAAACACCACTTTCGTAAACTGTGTTTTTTAATTTATCTTGTGTATTATTTGGTCCTAAATACTTAGTTAGTAAGAATACTCCTACTAATATGAAAGCAATAGAAACAAATATCACAGATGAAAGAACTAAATGTGTCGACATAATCTATCCCATTTATTAGAATGTTTAAGAAATTGTACAATATTTTAGATTACTATGTGGTCATATGTTAAAAATTCTTGGAAGATTAAATTTGAGTGAGAAGATTTGTAATACTAATTGGAAACAGCTTTAAAAATATGTAACAATTTTACTCAAAGCTTTTTCTAATTGGGAAGTCGGAAGTGCACAGTTTAACCTAAAATACGAGTCTCCTTCTATTCCAAAGCTTCTTCCATCATTTAGTGCAATTTTGCATTCTTTTAGAAGTTTTGCTCTAATTTCTTTGTGGGATAACTTAGAATTTTTAAAGTTTAACCATAGCAAATAAGTAGCTTCTGGCTCCTTAAAATGTACATTTGAATTACAATTTGACAAATATTCTTTTGTGAAAATAATGTTATTTTTTAGATATATTACTAACTCTTCTAACCACTTTTCTCCAAATTCATAAGCTGCTTCTAGTGCTGTAAATCCAAAAACATTTATTGAGTTTAATTCCCTTTTTGCTATTTCTTTATCGAATTTTTCTTTTATATCTTTATTTTCACAAATTGCATAGGCACAATTAAGTCCTGCAATATTAAATGTTTTTCCAGGAGAGTTAAGTGTAAGAGTAATATTTGAAATCTCTTTTGATAAAGATGCCATAGGTGTAAATTTATCAAAAACTAGATCAGCATGTATTTCATCACTAATTATAACAATAGAGTGTTCAATACATATTTTTGCTAACTCTTGTAATTCTTCCTTTTTCCAAACTCTTCCAACAGGATTGTGAGGTGAACATAATACTAGTATTTTAGATTTTGATGTGATTTTACTTTTTAAATCTTCTAAATCCATAGTATAGTAACCATTATCTTCTTTTAGTGAATTTTTAACTACTTTTCTATTATTGTGTTTAACTGAGTTAAATAGTGGAAAATAAACAGGTGTTTGAACAATAATCTCATCGCCTTCTTCACTTAATGCTTCAATTGCAGCACTATATGCAGGTACTACTCCATTTACAAATGATAGCCATGAAGTATCTATATTCCACGAATGTCTTTTAGCCATCCATTCTTTTACAAGTGTATGCGTTTTAGTAGTAGGTTTTGTATACCCATATACTCCATGAGAGGCTCTTTTTATAATTGCATCATTAATTACATCTGGTGTTTTGAAATCCATATCTGCAACCCAAAGTGGCTGTAAATCAGTATATCCAAAGTAACTATCTAGTGCATCATATTTAGCACAAGATGTACCTTTTCTATTTACAATTTCATCAAACATATATATTCCCTCTACTATAAACTATTTTTTAATGATAAAATGATATAAAACTTATGCTAACAATTAGTTTATTATGAGGGAAAAATGAAAAAAGCTATTGAACTACTAAAGAAAAATGACCTATTAAGAGTTATTGAAGATGAACTTGATATTTACTTAGAAGTTCCACATATCGCATATGTGGAAGTAAAAAGTGAAAATTCTAAAGCCTTGTTGTTTACAAATGTTGTAGATAGAAGAAAAAATAAAAAATTTGATATTCCGGTATTAATGAATGTATTTTGCAATGAAAAAGCAGTAAAACTGTTCATAGGTGATGGTGATAAGATTGGAAATGAGATAGAATCTCTACTTAAAATGAAGCCACCTACAACAATAAGTGAAAAGCTTTCTACATTTGGAAAACTATTTGCACTTAAAAATACTATTCCTAAGAAAAATAGAGGAAAAGGTGAGTGCCAAGAAGTAATAAAACTTGGAACTGATGCAAAACTATCTGATTTACCTATACTTACTACATGGGAGCAAGATGGTGGACCATTTATTACAATGGGACAAGTTTATACTACAAGTTTAAATGGTGAAATGAAAAACTTAGGTATGTATAGACTTCAAGTTTATGAAGATAATACTTTAGGACTACATTGGCAAATACATAAAGATTCAAATCATTTTTTCCATGAATATAAAAAAGCTGGTAAAAAAATGCCAGTATCAATTGGTATAGGTGGAGATCCAATGTATATTTGGTGTGGTCAAGCTCCACTTCCTATTGGTATTTTTGAACTTATGCTTTATGGGTTTGTAAAAGGTAAAAATGCTCAATTAGTTAAATCAATTACAAATGATATTTATGTACCAAAAGATAATGATTTTATAATTGAAGGATTTGTAGATACAAGTAAACTAAGAATTGAAGGTCCATTTGGAGATCATACAGGATATTATACTTTAG
>Ga0193951_1001460_pt1 | contig 10508 bp, 13 predicted proteins | sample BB_2_MG_FD_140370 | JGI IMG/M metagenome (GOLD analysis project Ga0193951, IMG submission 140370) | Microbial mat bacterial communities from the Broadkill River, Lewes, Delaware, United States - BB_2_MG | ecosystem: Environmental > Aquatic > Freshwater > River > Microbial mats | place: USA... | reverse complement strand
TATCATTTTAACCAAAATAATGAATTATGAATAAGATTTATCTATTATCAATAGTATTTTTGATGTTATCTTCTGTAGTACTGGCTCAAGTTTCGAAAACAAATTCCAATCAAGGCTCTGTTGTTTTAGGGCCTGGTCATATTGACAGAACATTTGTATATGCTGCAGGTGAATTTGGAGCCTGTAATGCTCTAGAAGAAGTTGAAATTAGTGTTCGCTTAATATTAGGAACAGGTACATGTACATCTGGTGCTAGTGGCGCATTTGGTGTTCATGAAGATTTAAATGTTCGATTGGTTTCTCCATCGGGAACATGGGTAGATCTTGTGCAGGATCGTTGGGGTTACTGGACAGGCACTTCTACTCAAACTTCTTCTTTTAATGACTGGGGCATCTCTGATGGTACAGTTCATTTTGATGATGATCATCCAACCAATGTTAAAGATCAGGCAATAGATCAATGGCAGTCAGGTAGTTTTCACCCACATAATTATCCAGTAAAAGGCTTAAGTGCTTTTGATGGAGAAGATCCTGTCGGTACATGGATCTTAAGAATTTCAGATGGAAATTACCAGCCTTTTGAAACAGATTCTTATATGTGTTTTATGGAAGCGACTTTGACAGTAGTTTGTGGAGCTGCATGTACAGAACCAGATGTACCTTCTGTAAGCTCAAGTCAACCTTCAATTTGTAATGGAAATAATACAACTTTAAATATTTCAGGAAACTTAAATGATGCTACTAATTGGCATATTTATACAGGTTCTTGTGGAGGTACACAAATTGGAACTACAGCAACTTCAAGTTTTGCAGTTGCGTAGTAGTCTAGGAAAAATAACGGTTCACCAAAGTTACAGATAAGGTCGTTTGAACACATTGCAACTAGATCGATCCCTACAGTATCGAACTTTTTAGAATCTATTGCTAATTTTAGCTTTGTACCTACTCCATCTGTTCCTGCTAAGATCACAGGTTCTTTGTATCCTGTTGGAAGCTCAAATGCACCTGCAAAAGAACCAATCCCTCCAAGAACTCCTGGGATCATTGTTGATTTTACATGCGGCTTGATATTTTCTACAAAACTATTACCAGCGTCAATATCTACACCAGCGTCTTTATATGAAATAGTTGCCATTATGCTTGATTCTTTGGAGTACATTTTTTTGAGATGATACAAGTTGGACAAAAGTCAACGAGTCCTGCAATAAGTGGAAGAAGTCCAAGATACCACCATCCAAGGTCTAAGCTACCATCTCCTAGTAAAAATCCTATAAGAAGAACCACTACACCAATTAGTATTCTAAATGGTCTACAAAAGTTTCTGATCTTATCATAAATATTCATAAGCTATTTCCTTCAATCAATTTGAGTAATTTGAGTTTAAAAAATTTTGGGTATTATACCTAAAATTTAATTAAAGGGTTAAAAACTTGATTTTAACTCGAAGTTTTAATATTGGAGAATATATATGGCAAACTGCGAAAACAAGAACTTCGCTTATGATGAGATGATGGTTCACGTGAGCATGTGTTCACATAAAGATATCAAAAAAGTTTTGGTTGTTGGTGAGGTAAGTGATGATTTTAAAGGTGAACTTAGCAAACATGAGTGTAAAGATGTTACATACAGTGACAATGTGAATTTAGAAGGGGTTTTTGATATTATCCTTTATAATCTTGATGCTCCTAGTGAATTAGAGATGGCAAATATTGAGAGAATACTAGAACCAACAAAAGGGATATTTTGTACAAAAGCAACATTTATATACAAAGATCTTGAGGCATCAAAAAAAGAGATCGAAACTGTAGGAAAAAACTTCTGGATATGTGTACCGTTTAGTTTTGGACACAATACTTTGATCTTTGCATCGAAAAAGTACCATCCACAAGCTGAGATAGTACTTCAAGTATCTGATCTATTAACTGATTGTAACTATTACAATACAGAGATGCAAAATGCAAGTTTTGTACACCCTACATATATCACAAAAGCGATAACTGGCATTGCCAAGCGATAATCCTTTTAAAAATGCCATTGTCTTAACAGGAGGGATAGCTACAGGAAAGAGCACTGTGGCATCTCTCTTTATGCTTCATGGTTTTTTGATAATCGATGCAGATAAAGTTGCTCATGAGGTTTTAGATGAAGAGGTAGATACTATCGCTTCACTTTTTGGAAAAGAGTATATTAAAGATGCTAAAGTAGATAGAAAAAAGCTTGGAAACCTTATCTTTAATGATAAAGAACAAAAACAGAAGCTAGAGGCTTTTGTACATCCTTTGATCAAGCAAAAGATAGTAGATAAAGCAAAAATCTTTGAACTGCAAAATAAACCTTATCTTATAGATATTCCATTATTCTTTGAAAAAGGAAACTATGATATAAAAAGCTCAATAGTAGTTTATACCCCTAAAGATATTCAGATACAAAGATTGATGAAACGAGATAGTTGTAGTTCTGATGAAGCAATTATAAAAATAGAAAATCAGATGGATATAGAGGATAAAAAAGAGAAAGCAACTTACATTATAGATAACTCAAAAGATCTCAAAAACCTTCAAAATGAAGTAGAAAGGGTAAAGAAACTGATTGTGGACTAATCACAATCAATTTTCATTTTATCCTTTGTAAAAAGCCTTTTAACAAAAAATGGCAATCTCACAATCAAATAAACAATGATCGTAAATACAAATGGGTGAATGATCCCTGGAATTCCAAAAGCTCCACCATGAGGTAAGCTCATCAAGTGTTCTATTGGGTGCGATGTCCATTGTTTAAAGTGCATTCCTATGGCTAAAAACAAAAATAACCCAATAAAAATAATAATCTCTTTTTTCATAATATAGTCTATTCCTTTGTTTTTATCTGTTATAGTATCACAATACAGCTAAAATAAAAAAAGGCTTCTCATAAAGAGAAGCCTTTAAATAACTCGAAAGTTGGAAGAAAAGGATTATGCTTTTCCTGCTAACATTCCGTATTGAGTCATTGGTTTTAATAGGTAAAGTTTTAATAACCACCAGATATATCTTTCTTGAGTTGGGTCAAGTAATGAAGTGATCGCAGCATTTTTACCAGATCCTAATTTCTTAGACTCCCAGTTAAACTCAGCAAGCATAATTGTTCCGATGCTTGTAATAAGTGGACAAACAGTATATCCATCGTATTTTTTGTTTGATGCTGGGATTGAACCACTTTCCATCATAGAGATAAGGTTATCAGTTAATACAGCATATTGCTTTCTAGCTGATCCACCAGTTTTACCCATTGGAACTGCAGCAATATCACCTAATGCGAATACGTTAGGGAATTTTACGTGTTGTAAAGTCTCTTTCTTAACAGGGATGAAACCTTTTCCAGAACCAACAGAAGATTTTCCGATCTCATCTGGTGCTTTCATTGGAGGAGTGATATGTAAGAAATCAAATGGTACTTCAACTCTTTCGTGTTTTGTAACCATTTCGTACTCACCTAAATCTTCATCAAATGCACCTTTTTCTTTCCAGTGCTTATCAAATACTGCCATACCTTTAGATACTTCTACAAGGTTGTGTTTGTAAGACCATTTCATATCTCTTGCTTCGAATTGTTTAACGATAGCATCATGGTAATCTTTGATTCCAAACATTGCTCCACCATTTGGATAGAAGTGAAGGTCAGCGTTTGCTCTAGCATTTGCTTCTTCTAATCTTGAGTTTACAAGATACATAATTTTCTTTGGAGCTCCACCACACTTAATAGGAGTGTTAGGGTGTGTAAATACACCTTTTACTTTTTTACCAGATTTTGCATCAGCAACGAACTTTTGCATATTTGCCCAAGTAGCTTCAGCACCATCAGCAGAATAGATTGAAGATGCTCCTACAGAGTTAAGTACATTTACAAGTTTAGTGTTGTCTCCAGTTGAATATACTTCACCAGCTTCTTCTAAACCTTTGATTTTTCCATAGTCAAGTTTAAGACCAGCAGCAACTACTAAGAAGTCATACTGAATCTTTGTCCCTTTGTCAGTTGTTACAGTGTTGTTAGGAGCATCTACTTCTACAACGCTTTCTGCAACTAGTTTTGTTCCTGCAGGTACATAATCATCTCTATTGTACATGATTTCGCTTTTGTCCCAAATACCAGCACCGATAAAAGTTTGACCTGGTTGGTAACTTGTAGAAAGAGCGTTTGGCTCAATTACTGTGATATCTGGATTAGAAAGATTATTTGTTAATCTTGCCGCTGTAGACATACCAGAAAGACCACCACCAATAATTACTATTTTTCCTTTTGCATCACTTGCTTTTGCAACAGTTGCTGCTTCTGCCTCTGGTGCTGCAACAGCCAATGCTGCTAAACTTGAAAATCCCATCATTTTCATAGCATCTCTTCTTGAGACACCTTTCTCTTTTAAAATAGCGTCTAATTGCTCTAAGTCTTTTTGAACGTCTCTATTGTCAATCATAAATGTTTCCTTTGTGATAAATTTTAAATGCTAACGAAAAGGTTATCACAAAGAAAATAATAGTCAACTTAAATTTTGCAGAGTTATATTAATATTACTTATAAGGTTTAGTTATATTATTAAAGTTTCACTTCAGTAATGAAGCTCTACCCCGTTGGTAAGGGTAGAGTTAAAGTAGATTATTTTACAGAATTAGGGTCAGTTATGTAACCACTGATAGCACTTGCAGCTGCAACAGCAGAGTTACTTAAGTATACTTTTGAGTCTCTTGAACCCATTCTTCCAACGAAGTTTCTGTTAGTTGTAGAGATACAAACCTCTCCATCTCCAAGTATTCCCATATATCCACCAAGACATGCACCACAAGTTGGATTTGATACAACCGCACCAGCATCTACTAAAATATCAATATATCCAAGTTTTGTTGCTTCTCTTAATATTTTTTGAGTTCCAGGAGTTACGATCATTCTTACATGTTTGGCTACTTTTTTACCATCTAATAATTTTGCCGCAGCTTCAAGATCACTTAGCCGTCCATTTGTACAACTTCCAATGAAAACTTGATCTACTCTAATATTATCAGCAACCGCTTCACTCATCGTGTGTCCATTTTCTGGTAAGAATGGGTAAGCGATAACTGGTTCTAGTGAAGCTACGTCTATTTCAAGTACTTGAGAGTATTTTGCATCTTCATCAGAGTAGTGGATCTTTGGTTCACTTCTTAAACTTCCATTTGCTTCACGTCTTTGTTGTAAGAACTCTTCAGTGATCTCATCGTATGCAACGATACCAGATTTTGCTCCAGCTTCAATAGCCATATTACAAAGTGCGAATCTGTCATCCATACTTAGATACTGAATGGTATCCCCTGTAAACTCTAAAGTTTGGTAAAGTGCACCATCAACACCGATCAGTCTTATGATCTCTAAGATAAGGTCTTTTCCTGTTACGAACTCTTTTGGTTTTCCTGAAAATATAACTTTAATAGATTCAGGTACTTTGAACCAGTTTCCTCCTGTTACCATAGCAAAAGCAAGGTCTGTACTTCCCATACCTGTACTAAATGCTCCCAAAGCACCGTGAGTACATGTATGTGAATCAGCACCAATGATTACATCACCAGGAACTACAAGACCTTTTTCTGGTAAAAGAGCATGTTCGATCCCCATGTCCTTTTCATCAAAAAAGTTTTTGAGATTATGTTTTGCAGCAAAATCTCTACTGATCTTTGCTTGGTTTGCACTTGCAATATCCTTTGCAGGAATGAAGTGATCTAAAACGATACTAAATCCGTCAGGATTTGCTAATTTTGTAGCACCACTATCTTCAAATGCTTTGATTGAAATTGGAGTTGTAATATCATTTCCAATAACCATATCAATTGGACTTCGTACTATTTCACCAGCATATACTTCATGTCCAACATGCTCACTAAATATCTTTTCTGTAATTGTTTGACCCATATAAATTCTCTTTGTTTTGATTTTGGATTATCACGAAAAACTCGATTTTGTATCCAAGTTTCGTGTTTGTAATGTTGGAAATTATATCCAAAATTCTCTTATATAGCTATTTACGAGAAAAAAGGAGTGTAAAAAATAATTTTTAATTATAATTTACAGATAGATTTTGCTATAATACGAGCTGATTTTAAAAGGAAAAAAACGTGAAACAATTTGATAATGCAATATCAACTCCGATAACATCATCGGCATCATTTAGTTATAAAAGTTCAAAAGAAGCAGAAGAGATATTTAGTGGAAACTGTAACAAACCTTTGTATTCTAGAATGGGAAACCCTACAAGTTCTATTTTAGAACAGCAAGTCTCAAAAATGGAAAATGGAGTTGCTGCAGTTGCAACTAGTTCTGGTATGGGTGCAATTTCAATGGTTATTATGGCACTTTGCAAAACAGGTGACGAGATCATATCTGTTGGTGGACTATTTGGTGGAAGCTATGCTTTGATGGAGCAAACACTTCCTAGATTTGGGATAGCAACACACTTTTTAGGTGTAGATGAGCTAGAAAAGATAGAAGAAAATATTAATGAGAATACAAAAATAATATTTTGTGAATCTATAGGAAATCCAAGCCTTCGTTTGCCAGATATGAAAAAGATAGGAGATATAGCAACAAAACATGGAATCATATTCATAGTTGATAATACCATTACACCAGTTGTTGTAAAACCTATAGAATTAGGTGCAGATATAGTTGTCTACTCAACGACAAAGATACTCACAGGAAACTCATCGGCTCTTGGTGGAATAGCAGTTTTTAAAGGAGTTGAAAAGGGTGATAAATTTCATTCTTCAAGATATGGGTTTTTACAGCCATTTATAAAAAAGCTTGGAAGTCGTGCTTTAGTAGGGTGTAGTAAGAAAAGGGCTTTAAGGGACTTTGGAATGAGTGCAAATGCAAACAGCTCTTACCAAACGCTTTTAGGGATGGAGACCTTGCATCTTAGAAATGAGAGGATAAATAGCTCTTGTGAGATCGTCGCGAACATATTGAAAAAAGAAGGCGTTTGTGTAAATCATCCTTGTTTAGAGGAGCATACAGATCATCAGCTCTATAAAAAAATGTATCCAAATGGTTGTGGTTCGATGATAACTATAGATATGGGAACAAAAGAGAAAGCTTTTAAATTCTTAGATAGCTCAAAGCTTCTTACCCTTACAGCGAATATTGGAGATAGTAGAACTTTAGGACTTCATATGGCAAGTACTATATATAGTGATTTTGATGGGGAACAAAAAGAGTTCTTAGGGATAAGTGATGGTTTGATAAGAATCTCTATTGGTTTAGAAGATACAGAGCTTATCTGTGAAGATCTCATAAGTTGTTATAAAGCCTCAAAGTAGATAATTAGCCTATTTAGAATATAAGTTTTTTCAAGATATAATATCAAGCTATGAGAAAAAAGAATATTATATTAATCGGTTTTATGGGTGTAGGAAAAGGAACCATTGCAAGAGCATTGGTTCGAAATAGTGATTATTTTGCGATAGATACAGATGATATCATTGAAAGCATCGAAAATATGAAGATAAAAAGGATCTTTGAGAAAAAAGGGGAGCCTTACTTTAGAGCATTGGAGCAAAAGTGTGCCCTATGGTGTGAGCATAATCTCAATGGAACACTTATATCAACCGGTGGTGGATTTCACAAACAAAAAAATATAAAAAATATAGGAACAGTGATATATCTTCAAGCATCTTTTGATGGGATAATGAAGAGATTAAAAAATGCACCAAACTCAAAGGCAAAGTTTAAAAAGAGACCACTTTTAAAAGATATCGACAAAGCAAAAGAGATATATGAACAAAGAACAAGTGAGTATGAATCGGTTGCTGATATCATTGTAAATGTAGAAGATGGAAATGTAACCAATGCCGTAAATAATATTCTAAAAGAGTTAGAAGGAAAATAGAAGTGAAAATAATAAGAACAGATGATAGTAACTTTCAAACTGAATTTGAAGAGATATTAGGACGGGCAAAAGTTGATATAAAAAAAGTATCATCTATTGTAAATGGTATTATTGATGATATTGTTGAAAATGGCAATAAAGCGGTCATGGAGCATATCGCTAAGTTTGATGGATGGACTCCAGCAAATGAGAGTGAACTTTTCATAGATACTGAGTCTATGAAAAAGGCCTATGATGCACTTGATGATGAGCTAAGACATTCACTTCACTTAGCTTATGAAAGAATTAAAAAATATCATGAAAAACAGCTTCCAAAATCTTGGTTAGATTTTGAAGACAATGGAACAATTTTAGGACAAAAGGTAACAGCAGTTGATAGAGCAGGGCTTTATATACCTGGAGGAAAAGCAGCTTATCCAAGTTCTTTACTTATGAATGCGATTCCTGCAATAGTAGCTGGAGTAGAAGAGATAGTAGTATGTACTCCAACACCTGATAATGAACCAAATGAACTTTTACTAGCAGCGTGTCACTTATGTGGGATCAAGACTGTGATGAAAGTTGGAGGTGCTAGTGCAGTTGCAGCAATGGCTTATGGAACTGAAAGCTTAAAAAAAGTGGATGTGATCACTGGACCTGGAAATATATTTGTAGCAACAGCAAAAAAGCTTGTATTTGGTGAAGTGAATATTGATATGATCGCTGGACCATCTGAAATCGGAATTTTAGCAGATGAGAGCGCTAAGGCAAAATACATTGCAATAGATATGTTATCTCAAGCAGAACATGATGAGATGGCAAGTTCTATTTTAATAACTACTTGTAAAGAGGTAGCTGAAAAAACAAGCTATGAGGTTGATGAGTATTTGAAGGTTCTTAGTAGAACTGAGATCGCTAGCAAATCTATCTATGAGCGAGGAGCTATTATCATAGCTTCTAATATGGATGAAGCCCTTGAGCTTATGAATGAGATCGCACCAGAGCACTTAGAGGTTATCACAAAGAATCCTTTTGAACTTCTTCCAAGTATCAAACACGCTGGAGCTATCTTCTTAGGAGAAAATACACCTGAGCCAATAGGGGATTATATCGCTGGACCAAACCACACGTTACCAACAGGTGGTACAGCAAAATTCTATAGTCCTTTAAACGTTGAGGATTTTATGAAAAAAAGTTCTATTATCAGTTTTTCAAAACAAGCAATCAATGAAATAGGAAGTGAATGCGCACTTTTAGCTGATACAGAATCTTTAACAGCTCATGCTGAATCTGTTAGAGTAAGACTAGATAAATAAAGGAAATAATATGGGTAAATATGACGCACTATTTGAAGATGAAGATAATATTTTTACAGGAACACCAAAGTCAAAGTTTTGGGATATAGCAAATCAGGCTAGTGATGATTTAGTAAAAGATCAATTTGATTCTTTTATAGAAAAATATACAGTAATGGAAAATATGCTTTGTGAACTTCATGGGGAAGAAAAGTTAGAAGAGATGATAAAACAATATGCATTTGAAAACTCGATGCAATTAGAAGAGGATAAAAAAAGTACTTATGTTTCACTAACTGGTGAGATAGTTTGTAGATTAGATAGTTAAAATGGAAGAACTATTACAAGTAAAACAGCAGATCTCGTCATTTATTGAAGAGATCAAAGATGAAAAAAGCTTAAAGCTTCTATCTCAGCTTCCAGAAGGAAAGATGCTTCGATCAAAGCTTATTCTTAAAATTGCTGGAGTGAGCAAAGAGTCTATTAAACTATGTGCCATAGTTGAGATGATACATGCGGCATCGCTTTTACACGATGATGTGATCGATGAAGCAGATACAAGACGAGGAAAGCCTTCAATCAATGCTCTTTATGATAATAAGACCTCTATTATGTTTGGGGATATTCTATACTCTAAAGCATTTACAGAACTTACTACTATGGATAAAGAGGTTGCATATACAGTTTCAAATGCTGTTACGCTTTTAAGTATTGGGGAGATGATAGATGTTGATCTAACGGAAAGTTTTAATACTTCATATGATAAATATCTTGATATGATCTATAAAAAAACAGCAAGCCTTATTGAAGCAAGTGCAAAAGCTGCAGCAATACTAAGTGGTAAAGATAAAGAGGCATTTGCTCTTTATGGAAAGAACCTTGGACTTGCTTTTCAGATGGTTGATGATCTTTTGGATATCACACAAGACTCACAAACTCTTGGAAAACCTGCAATGCTTGATTTTGTAGAAGGAAAAGTAACTATCCCTTATCTTTTATTGCATGAAAAGATAGAGCAGAAGCAAAAACTAGAGTCACTTTATAAAAAAGAATTAGATCAAACGCAAAGCGCGTGGATAAAAGAGCAAATGATCCAAAGTGGCGCATTAAAGCAAAGTATAGAACTAGCGCAAAACCTTGGAAATGAAGCAATAGAAGCTATAAAAGAATATAACAACAAAGATCTAGAGAATATCATGACTGCCATGATACACAGAGAGTTTTAGAATTGGAATATATAGTTTTTAGTTTTACTCATAAAAATACAGATATCTCAACAAGAGAAAAACTGGCTTTTAATAACGAAGTGGAAAAGGAAAGCTTTTTAAAGTCCATATCTAAATGTGATG
>Ga0193951_1001459_pt1 | contig 10523 bp, 8 predicted proteins | sample BB_2_MG_FD_140370 | JGI IMG/M metagenome (GOLD analysis project Ga0193951, IMG submission 140370) | Microbial mat bacterial communities from the Broadkill River, Lewes, Delaware, United States - BB_2_MG | ecosystem: Environmental > Aquatic > Freshwater > River > Microbial mats | place: USA... | reverse complement strand
TGAGATGATGCGCAAGCCCTATACCGGCAGCGGTGTGGCGGCGTCTGCGCTGGGTATGGATAAGCTGCGTTGCAAGCAGTTATGGCAGGGCGCTGGGCTGCCAACGCCGTCTTTCGCGGTGCTGGATGATGGCACTGACTTGGCGGGTGTGGAGGTGCGCCCGGGGTACCCGATGATGGTTAAGCCTGCTCATGAAGGCTCCAGCATCGGTATGAGCAAGGTACGCAACCGGGCAGAGCTGCAGGCGGCCTACCGTTCGGCACTGGAATATGACCGTTGTGTACTGGCGGAACAATGGGTCAATGGCCCCGAGTTTACTGTTGCGCTGTTGGCCGGTGAAGCGCTGCCTGTTATCCGTTTGGAGACACCGCACGACTTTTATGACTATGATGCAAAGTACCAGGCCGGTGATACGCACTATCATTTCAATACAGGGTTGAGTGCGGAGCAGACGGCAACGTTGCAGGAACTGGCGCTGACAGCGTTCAATGCGGCAGGGTGCCGTGGCTGGGGACGGATCGACGCCATGATGGATGCAAACGGGTGCTTCCAGTTGCTGGAAGTGAATACGGCGCCGGGCATGACTGACCACAGCCTCGTTCCCATGGCGGCTCGTGAAACGGGTGTCAGCTTCGAACAGTTGGTGGTCCGTATTCTAGGTACGGTTGAGGGCTGAAAATGGCAGTGAGCAGCGCGGCACAGACAGGTTTGGACCGGTACTGGGGCACGATCGTCGTGCTCACGCTGCTCGTGATTTTTCTGGGGCTGGGGAGTTCACTGCTGCGGGAGTTTTGGCACTGGTTGAATCAGCCGGTTGCTGAAGTCCGCGTGGCAGGTGCCACACGGCACCTGGATAAGGTGACGGTGGCGCAGCGGGTGGCAGCCGAGCTGGATCGCCCCCTGCTGCAGCTGGACCTGAAGGCGCTGCAGCGGCAGCTGGTGGAAGACCCCTGGATTCACAGCGCAAGGCTGCGGCGAGACTGGCCTCCGGCGCTGGAAGTAGAACTGGAGGAAGAGGTGCCGGTGGCGCGCTGGGGTGACAAGGGGTTGCTGAACCACCAGGGGGATATCTTCTGGCCGGAGCTGAAGCCTGAGTATGCCAGCCTGCCCAGATTGAGCGGGCCCGCACATGAAACGGTGCGCATCATGCAGCAGTTTCATGACCTCAACCGCATGTTTGCAGCAGCGGACCTGCGCCTGACGGGAGTGATGCTGGAAACCCGAGGGGCCTGGACCCTGGAGCTGGACAATGGCATACGGATTGTGGCCGGGCGTGAACAGCTGATTCCGCGCCTGAAACGTTTTTTGCAGATTTATCGCATGCGGCTGGCCGAAAAGGCCGACCGGATACAACAAATTGACATTCGTTACACCAATGGCGTGGCCATCAGTTGGCGCGCGGAGACAGGACAAAAGAATGCAGGTTAATGACGATATGGCAGGCAACATGATTGTTGCACTCGATATCGGCACCTCCAAGGTGGTGTGCCTGGTGGGTGAGCTGACCCCTCAGGGTGTCATCGAAATTGTAGGTGTGGGGTCTCAGCCCTCGCGTGGCCTCAAGCGTGGCGTGGTCGTCAATATCGAGTCTACCGTCAGCTCGATTCAGCGTGCGGTTGAGGAAGCCGAGCTGATGGCCGGTTGCAAGGTGCACGGCGTGACCGTCGGTATTGCCGGCAGTCATATCAATAGCCTCAATTCACATGGCATCGTAGCTGTACGTGATCGTGAGGTGTCGGAATATGATCTGGAGCGTGTGATTGATGCGGCCCGTGCCGTGGCGATCCCGGCAGACCAGAAAATTCTGCATATACTGCCTCAGGAATACCTGATTGATAATCAGGAGGGGATCAAGGAGCCGCTGGGCATGTCAGGGGTGCGCCTGGAAGCCAAGGTTCACCTGGTGACCGGAGCAACCAATGCGATTCAGAATATCGAAAAATGCATTCGTCGTTGCGGGCTTGAGGTCGATGCCGTAGTGCTGGAGCAGCTGGCGTCCAGTTTCTCGGTGTTGACCGAAGACGAAAAGGATCTGGGCGTCTGTATCGTGGATATTGGTGGTGGTACGACGGATATTGCGGTATTTACGGCAGGTTCCATCCGTCACACGGCGGTGATTCCGATCGCGGGCGATCAGGTAACCAATGATATCGCCATGGCGCTGCGTACACCGACTCAGCATGCCGAGCAGATCAAGATCAAGTATGCCTGTGCTCTGGCGCAATTGGCGCATGGCGACGAGATGATCAAAGTGCCCAGCGTTGGTGATCGGCCGGCACGAGATCTGTCTCGTCAAGCGCTGGCCGAGGTGGTCGAGCCCAGATATGAAGAACTGTTTACGCTGGTGCAGGCGGAATTACGTCGCAGCGGGTTCGAGGATCTGGTTGCAGCCGGAATCGTACTGACCGGAGGAACCTCGAAAATGGAAGGTGCGGTTGAGCTGGCTGAAGAAATTTTCCATATGCCGGTGCGCCTGGCCAAGCCTCAGGGCATTCGCGGGATGGAAGCACAGTTGGGCAACCCGATTTATGCCACCAGCATAGGGTTGCTGCACTATGCACGACAGGATCATGAGGTGCCGATGGCGCCGATTGCGGCTGAGCCGGTAGCGACCGAGATGGTGCTGCTGGATGAGCCAAGGCAGGAAGGGGTGCGCTCCAAGACGTATCTGAAGCGGTTCAAGGAATGGTTGCAGGGCAACTTCTAACAATCATTAATGTACATTAGTCGCCGGTACGCCGGAAGGTAGTGGTAGGCGTCCGGAGAGGAGGGGAACATGTTTGAACTGGTTGAAAGTGTAACGCAAAGCGCCCTGATCAAGGTTATAGGTGTGGGTGGCGGTGGCGGTAATGCCGTACAACACATGGTCGATCGCGGGGTCGAAGGCATTGAATTCATCTGCGCCAATACCGATGCTCAGGCTTTGAGCCGCAATGCGGCGCGTACGGCTCTGCATATTGGTGGTGAATTGACCAAGGGGCTTGGAGCGGGTGCTAACCCAGCCATTGGTCGTCAGGCTGCCGTTGAAGATCGTGATCGCATTGCAGAGAGCCTGTCGGGCGCTGATATGCTCTTCATTACTGCCGGAATGGGAGGGGGTACCGGTACTGGTGCTGCACCGATTGTGGCCGAGGTGGCGCGTGAACTGGGTATTTTGACAGTCGCCGTGGTGACGCGTCCTTTCGCGTTTGAAGGGCGCAAGCGGATGAAAATCGCCGAAGAGGGGATTGAGGAGCTGCGCCATGCCGTGGATTCTCTGATCATCATTCCGAATGAAAAATTGATGCAGGTACTGGGCAAGAACTGCAGCCTGGTGAATGCCTTCAGTGCTGCCAATGACGTGCTGAAAGGTGCTGTCCAAGGTATCGCGGACCTGATCACCCGTCCGGGTATGATCAACGTCGACTTTGCGGACGTTAAAACCGTGATGTCTGAAATGGGCATGGCGATGATGGGCAGTGCCAAGGCCAAGGGTGATAACCGTGCAGAGGAAGCGGCCGAGGCAGCCATTCGCAGTCCGTTGCTGGAAGATATCGACCTGCGCGGGGCCAGTGGCATTCTGGTCAATATCGCAGCGGGTGAAGACCTGAGCCTGGGTGAGTTTTCGGAAGTGGGCAGTATCGTTGAACAGTACGCTGACGAGGATGCCACCATCGTCGTGGGTACGGTGATTGATCCGTCGCTGGGCGAAGAGATCAAGGTCACAGTGGTTGCGACGGGCCTGGATCGGGCGCGGGGTCAGAGCATGTCAGTTGTGGAAAACAAGGCACCGGTCAATTCGACTCGCAAGGCCGATGGCTCCCTGAATCTGGACAATATTGAGCTGCCTACCGTGTTGCGTCGCCAGCGTGAAGAAGCGCTGGTTGAAAAGCCACGTCAGCAGGAACCGCGTCAAGAAAAATCGATGGAACAGGCACAGCGTGGCGATGAGTACGACAGCCTGGATATCCCCACGTTTCTGCGTCGTCAGGCTGACTGACGACGCCGGAACCCCCGGGGGCTAATTGAATAAAGTGTCCATACTTTGTTACAATGGTCGATTATTTTTGCACGATTCAGGTTGGCATAGCGGATGATCAAACAGCGCACACTCAAGAACAGTATCAAGGCTACGGGCATCGGTTTGCACACTGGTCAGAAAGTGTATCTCACGCTCCAGCCTGCGCCGGTTAACACTGGCATCGTGTTCCGACGAGTGGACCTGGACCCGGTCTTCGAAATTGAAGCCAGTGCCCTGCATGTGGCGGATACGACGCTGTCTACCAACTTGTCGCAAGAAGGCGTGCGCGTTGCAACCGTCGAACACCTGCTTTCCGCTCTGGCGGGTTTGGGTATCGATAATGTCTATGTCGAGCTGAGTGCCGAAGAAGTGCCGATCATGGATGGCAGTGCCGCGCCCTTCGTCTTCCTGGTTCAGTCCGCGGGTATTGCCGAGCAGGATGCGCCAAAGGAATTCATCCGCATCAAGCGTGAAGTGAGCGTGACGCATGAGGGTAAAACCGCAACCTTCAAACCGTTCAATGGCTTTAAAGTCGGCTTCTGTATCGAGTTTGACCACCCTGCATTCGAAGGTCGCAATATGGAAGCGGTACTGGACTTTTCCAGTACATCCTTTGTGAAAGAGGTCAGTCGCGCTCGTACCTTCGGTTTTATGCGTGATATTGAATACCTGCGCTCGCAGAACCTGGCGCTGGGTGGCAGTTTTGAAAATGCGATCGTGGTGGATGACTACAAGATCCTGAACGATGATGGCCTGCGTTACGAAGACGAATTCGTGAAGCACAAGATTCTGGATGCAGTGGGCGATCTCTACCTGCTGGGCAAGAGTCTGATTGGCGAGTTTTATGGCTATAAATCGGGCCACTACCTTAATAATACGCTGCTGCGCAAGCTGCTGGCGGAAGAGGATGCCTGGGAAGTGGTAACCTTTGAAGATGATGGTCAGCAAGTGCCGATTTCCTATCATCGTCCGGCTACGGCTGTCTGATTTTAATCACCCGAGATTCAGTACAAAAAGCCAGCTGTTAAGCTGGCTTTTTGCGTTATAGGGCCTGCTTTTTGGGGGCAGCTTTCCCAGATCAATTTTCTGCGCCGTTGACATTCAATTATTCGCCCCAATACAGGTAGAATGTCGTATCCATTTTTCTGGCAAGGGACTTGCGCCATCTGCGGTAACCTTTCCTTGCACTCAAACGGTTAAAAGTCGAATTATGCTGTCACTGTTCAAGAAGATTCTGGGAAGTAAAAACGATCGTGAGCTGAAGCGACTGGGTAAGGTCGTCAAGCAGATCAACGAGCTGGAAGCGAGTTTGGAAGCGTTGTCCGACGCCGACCTCAAGGGACAGACGGTCGCTTTCCGGGAGCGGCTTGAGCAGGGCGAGTCTCTCGATAAGCTCCTGCCGGAAGCTTTTGCCGTGACACGTGAAGCTTCAAAGCGTGTGATGGGCATGCGCCACTTCGATGTACAGCTGATCGGCGGTATGGTGCTGCATGATGGCAAGGTATCGGAGATGAAGACCGGTGAAGGTAAAACTCTGGTAGCTACACTGGCGGTATACCTTAATGCGTTGCCGGCTAAGGGTGTTCATGTCGTGACCGTGAACGACTACCTGGCACAGCGTGATGCCGAGTGGATGCGCCCGCTGTACGAAGCGCTGGGCTTGAGCGTAGGCGTGGTGTTCTCCGGCCAGGATCCCGAATCCAAGCGGGCCGCCTATGCCGCTGACATTACCTACGGTACCAACAACGAATTCGGCTTTGACTATCTGCGCGACAACATGGCATTCAGTGTTCATGACAAGGTGCAGCGTGACTTTCATTTTGCCGTGGTCGATGAGGTGGATTCCATCCTGATCGACGAGGCGCGTACGCCGTTGATCATTTCCGGTCCGGCCGAAGACAGCTCGGCCACCTATCACAAGATCAATCAGCTGATCCCGAGCCTGCAACAGTTCCACGGTGAAATCGATCCCAAGGATGCTGAGCAGGTGATCGATGAGCACTTCGTGGTCGATGAAAAGAATCGCACGGTTGAGCTGACCGAAGCGGGTCACCAGCTGGTCGAAGACCTGCTGATCGAACATGAAATGCTGCAGGAAGGTGAAAGCCTGTATGCGCCACAGAACCTGAACCTGCTGCACCATGTGCTGGCGGGTCTGCGCGCGCACTATCTGTTCCAGCGTGACAAGGACTACATCATCCAGAACGGCCAGGTCGTCATCGTTGACGAACACACCGGCCGTATCATGCCGGGTCGTCGCTGGTCCGAAGGTCTGCATCAGGCCGTCGAAGCGAAGGAAGGCGTGCAGATTCAGATGGAAAGCCAGACGCTGGCATCCACCACCTTCCAGAACTATTTCCGCCTGTACGAAAAGCTGGCCGGCATGACCGGTACCGCTGATACCGAGGCCTATGAGTTGCGCCAGATCTATGGTCTGGATGTGGTCGTGATTCCGACCAACCGCCCGGTGCAGCGCAAGGATTACAATGACATCGTATTCCTCACCATGGAGGAAAAATACCAGGCGATCGTCAAGGAGATTCGTTACTGCCGCGAGCATAACCGTCCGGTTCTGGTGGGTACGGCGTCGGTCGAGTCGTCCGAGCTGCTGTCGGCATTGCTGAAAAAGGAAAAAATCGAACATAACGTGCTCAACGCCAAGAACCATGGCCGCGAGGCGGATATCATCGCTGAAGCCGGCCGTCCAGGTGCCGTGACCATCGCGACCAACATGGCGGGGCGTGGTACCGATATCATGCTGGGCGGTAAGCTGGAAGCAGAGATTGCCGCGCTGGGTGAGGACGCAACCGAAGCTCAGGTCGAACAGGGGCGTGAAGAGTGGCGCCAGCGCCATGAGCTGGTGCTGGAAGCCGGTGGTCTGCATATCATCGGCACCGAGCGCCATGAGTCGCGTCGTATTGACAACCAGTTGCGTGGCCGTGCGGGTCGTCAGGGTGATCCGGGTTCTTCCCGCTTCTTCCTGTCACTGGAAGATGACCTGATGCGCATTTTCGCGTCCGAACGCGTGCGCCAGTTCATGCAGGCACTGGGCATGGAGAAGGGCGAGGCGATTGAGCACAAGATGGTGACCAATGCCATCGAAAAGGCGCAGCGCAAGGTGGAAGGCCGTAACTTCGATATTCGTAAATCCCTGCTGGAATACGATGATGTTGCCAACGATCAGCGCAGCGTGATCTACGATCAGCGTAATGAAGTGATGGCGTCAGACGATATCTCCGACACCATTGAGTCTGTACGTGATGAAGTGATCGACACCACCATCAGTGAACATATCCCGCCGCAGAGCCTTGAAGAGATGTGGGATGTGGCCGCGCTGGAAAAGGCACTGGAAAGCGAATTTGCACTTAAACTGCCGGTGCAGCAGTGGCTGGATGAAGATGACAGTCTGCATGAAGAAATCCTGCGCGAGAAGATTCGCAACGAGATTCTGACGGCTTACCAGGCGAAAGAGGATGCCGTCGGTGCCGAAACCCTGCGCATGTTCGAGAAACAGGTGATGTTGCAGGTGCTGGATACGCTGTGGAAAGAGCACCTGCAGACCATGGACCTGCTGCGTCAGGGTATCCATTTGCGTGGCTATGCGCAGAAGAACCCGAAGCAGGAATACAAGCGTGAAGCCTTTAACCTGTTCCAGGATCTGCTGGATAACATCAAGCGCGATGTGGTCCGCATTCTGAGCCATGTTCAGGTGCGTCAGCCGGAAGAGGTTGAGCGCATGGAGGAAGAACGCCGGGCTCAGGCCGAACGTCAGCAGATGAACTTCGAACATGCCCAGAGTACAGGAATGGGCGAAGAACAGAGCGAAGGAGAGCAGGGCGATCAGGGCGAGAACCCCGAGCCGTTCAAGCGTGAAGCCCCGAAAGTCGGTCGTAACGACCCCTGTCCGTGCGGCTCCGGCAAGAAGTACAAGCAGTGTCACGGTAAACTCAGTTAATCAACATTCGTCAACGACGACTAAGGAAACAAGCATCATGGCAGTTGGTCCGGCTACTTTGCCTCAATTACATCCGGTAAACGGGTTTCGTCTCGGTATTGCATCGGCGGGGATCAAGAAACCGGGCCGACGCGATGTGGTGCTGATGGAAATGGCCGAAGGCAGCGCGGTTGCGGGTGTGTTCACCCTGAATGCCTTCTGCGCCGCGCCGGTACGCATTTGCAAGCAGCATCTGGCGGCGGCGCCGGCGCGCTACCTGCTGGCCAACACCGGCAATGCCAACGCCGGTACCGGCGAGCAGGGCATGGTAGATGCCATGGCATGCTGCCAGGCGGTGGCCGAACGCTGTGAAGTGCCGGTTGAAGCGGTGTTGCCGTTCTCCACCGGCGTGATCGGTGAGCCGTTGCCGGTGAACAAGATCGTCAGCGTGCTGGAAGATGCCAAAGCTGACCTGTCCGAAGACAACTGGGAGCAAGCAGCATGGGGCATCATGACCACCGATACTCGCCCCAAGGCGGCCAGCGAGCAGATCGAATACCAGGGTAAGACCATCACCCTGACCGGTATCTCCAAGGGCTCCGGTATGATCATGCCCAACATGGCGACCATGCTGGGCTATGTGGCCACCGATGCCGAAGTGCCGCAGGAGTTGCTGCAGCAGTGGATGAGCAAGGTCGCTGATCGTTCCTTCAACCGCATCACGGTTGACGGCGATACCTCGACCAACGATTCCTGCATGCTGGTGGCCACCGGTGCCAGCGGTGTGCGCATCGACGGCTCCGACTACGAGCTGGCGGCACTGTTCACCGAGGCGCTGGAACGGGTCATGTTGGATCTGGCTCAGGCCATCGTCCGTGACGGTGAGGGTGCGACCAAATTCGTCGAGGTCTGCGTCGAATCTGCCGGTACCAGCCAGGAAGCACTGGATGTGGCCTACACCATCGCGCACTCGCCGCTGGTCAAGACCGCGTTGTTCGCCAGTGATCCCAACTGGGGCCGTATTCTGGCCTGTGTCGGCCGTGCCGGTATCGATAATCTGGACTTGGATGCGTTGCAGATCTACCTCAACGATGTTTGCATCGTCGAAAACGGTGGTCGTGCTGCCAGCTATACCGAAGAAGCTGGTCAGGCGGTGATGGATGGTGAAGAGATTCTGATCCGCGTGGTACTCAATCGCGGTCAGGTGATCGAGCGTGTCTGGACCACCGACCTGTCTCACGACTATGTCAGCATTAACGCAGACTACCGCAGCTGATCCGACCAAACTGATATGTCCAAACTGATCCACGTTGCCGCGGCCGTCATTCGTGACCGCCGCGGTCGTATTCTGATTGCCCGTCGTCCTGATGATAAGCACCAGGGTGGCCTCTGGGAGTTTCCCGGTGGCAAGGTCGAGCCCGGTGAGCCGGTCGCCGATGCTCTGGCGCGCGAGCTGCATGAAGAGTTGGGTATTCGCGTGACGTCTGCGCGTCCCTTGATCCTGATCCCGCATCATTACCCCGATAAATCGGTGCTGCTGGATGTGTGGGATGTGGATGGCTTTGAGGGTGATGCCCATGGTGCCGAAGGCCAGCCTGTCGAATGGGTGCGGCCTGAAGCGCTGGACGACTACGCCTTTCCGGCCGCCAATGCTCCGATTGTGGCGGCGGCTCGATTGCCCGAGCGCCTGCTGATCACCGGGGCTGCTACTTCGCCAGACGAGTATGCCGAGCGTTTGCAGGTTGCGCTGGAGCAGGGGATGCGTCAGGTCATGTTGAGGGCCAAGGCACTCTCTGAAGATGAGTTTGCCGGCCTCTACAGGTCACTGCTGCCGCTGTGCCAGCAGAAGGGCGCCGTGCTGGGGGTGAATGCCCCGGTGGCACAGGCCAATGCGCTGGGTGCTGAGCACCTGCACCTGACGTCGGAACGACTGCAGGCACTGGTGGGGCGCTCCGAGTTCAACGGTCGCTGGTTGAGTGCGTCCTGTCATAATGTCGAGCAGATTCGACAGGCAGAGCAGAAGGGGGTCGACTTCATAACGCTGTCGCCGGTGCAGGCAACCTCATCCCATCCGGGCGAGCCGGTGCTGGGCTGGGCGCAGTTTGCCGAAATGGTCGCGGAGTGTACCCTGCCGGTCTATGCTCTGGGCGGGTTGAGTGACGATGATCTTGCCAGTGCGCGTCAGCACGGGGCGCAGGGTGTCGCAGCTATCTCGGCCTGGTGGTAAGGGCGGTTAACGAAGTAGAGGCTTCACGCCCGTGCTGTACTGGCTAAGGGGCGGTGGGGTGGTTCTGGCTGACCGTCTGCCGCCAGGACGGCGGCAGTCGAGCCCCCAAGAATGGGTTCACGGCGTGTCAGACAAATCGAGCTCCATCGGCCTCGGTCGCATGGGGCTCGACTTATTCCTCGACTTATTCCTCAGCTTATTCCTCAGCTTATTCCTCAATAATCCGCATCGACAGATCCACCGCGCGACAGTGCTTGGTTAGCGCGCCAATAGAGATGTAGTCCACGCCGGTATTGGCATAATCAAGCAGGGTGGCGTCGGTGATGTTGCCGGAGGCCTCCAGCTTGGCACGACCGGAGGTC
>Ga0193951_1001458_pt1 | contig 10536 bp, 9 predicted proteins | sample BB_2_MG_FD_140370 | JGI IMG/M metagenome (GOLD analysis project Ga0193951, IMG submission 140370) | Microbial mat bacterial communities from the Broadkill River, Lewes, Delaware, United States - BB_2_MG | ecosystem: Environmental > Aquatic > Freshwater > River > Microbial mats | place: USA... | reverse complement strand
ATATTATGTATCCCTATCTGTTCCAAATTTATTGTCATCAGTGCACTTAGATGCTGATGGTTATAAAATAGGCTCTGAAACACAACACTATTTCTTAACTGGTGGTTACGTGTTTGATTTGTCACCAAATACAGAACTAAAACCATCAGTAATGGTAAAGTCTGCATTTGATGCACCAACATCTTTTGATGTTAATGTTAATGCAAGGTTTTATAAGAAATTTGAAATTGGTGCTTCTTATAGACTCGACGATTCATTTTCTGGCTTAGTTAATTTTGCTATATCACCATCTGTAAGGATTGGATATGCCTATGATGCCATATCATCTGATATTAAAGAATATGCGCCAGCATCTCACGAGGTCATACTATTGTTTGATCTTAATTTTTCAAAACGTGTTTCTCGTTCACCAAGATACTTTTAATCAGTTAAGCTAAAATCAATTATGAAAAACTTTAAAATATTATTATTAATTACATTGATGAGTAGTTTTTGCCTAACTGCTCAAAATAAAGACACTAAAAAAGCTGATAAGCAATTTTCACGATTTCAATTTGTAAAAGCTATTGAGAGTTATAATAAGCTTATCGACAACGGGAAAGGTGATACCTATGTTTATGGTCAACTTGCAGAAAGTTACTATAACATTTTTAATACTGAAGAAGCTGAACGTTGGTACGCTAAAGCCTTAGAAACATCGAATGATGCTGAATTGGTATACAAATACTCACAAATGCTTAAAGCCAATGGTAAGTACGAAGCCTCTAATCAGCAAATGCATAAATTTGCATCCATGCGTCCTTCTGACCATAGAGCTGCAGCTTTTAAAGACAACCCTGACTACCTTCCTAAAATTTTAGAACAAGGTAAAAAGTTTAATGTTCAGAATGCTGATTTTAACTCTGAACAATCTGATTTTGGTGGTACTATGAGCGATGGTAAATTATACATCACTTCTGGTCGTAATGATAGCCGTAAAACTTACGGTTGGAACGATCAACCATTTTTAGATATTTATACGATCACTAAAAATGCTGATGATACTTATCAAGAAGCTGAGTTAGCTAATAATAAAATTAACACTCGATTTCATGAAGGTTTAGTAACATTTACACCAGATGGAAAAACCATGTATTTCTCTAGAGAGAGTTTTTTCGAAAGAGACTTTGAAAAAGACTCTACCAACAGTGCTAAGTATAGTCAATTGTATTTATTTAAAGCCACAAAACTAGGTGACGACTGGGATAATGTAGAGAGCTTAGCTGTAAATAGCGAAAACTATTCTGTAAAAAACCCATCCGTAAGTGCAGATGGTAAAACAATATACTTTGCTTCTAATATGCCAGGTGGTTATGGTAATTTCGATATATATAAAGCTGTTATCAATGAAGATGGTACTTTAGGTGAGCCAGAAAATCTAGGGCAAAAAGTTAATACAGAAGGACAAGAAATGTTCCCATATATTAGTAGTAATAATACTCTATATTTTTCATCAAACGGTCACTTAGGACTTGGTGGATTAGATGTATTTTACACAAAAGAAATCGATGGTAAATTAGCACCAATCCGTAATTTAGGTATTCCTATTAACAGTAATTCAGATGATTTTGCCTTTTCTATTGATGAAGAAACAGAAGAAGGATTTGTATCTTCAAATAGAGTGGGAGGAAAAGGTAGTGATGATGTATACACATTCAAAAAACTACAACCGCTTTGTGATGTATTAATCAGTGCTACTGTACTAGACGATACAACACGCGAGCCACTTAATGGAGCGTCAGTTTCATTATATGATACTGAAGGTAACAAAGTAGCTACTAAAACCACCAATGAAAACGGTGTTGCCGAATTTATTGTAGAGTGTGAAGAAGATACAGAGCTTGAAGTTCTAATGGACGGTTTTGATAGCAAAAAAGTACAAGTCAAAGGTTCTAATGAAGAAGAAAATAATATTCAAATTTCTTTAGACCCAATTGAAAAACTTATTGCAGCCGAAACGATTGATTTAGAACCAATTTTCTTTGAATTTGATAAGTCTAACATTACAGCACAAGCAGCTTTTGAGTTAGATAAACTTGTTCAAATTATGAATAAATATCCTGAATTAGTCATTAAAGCGACGTCACATACCGATAACAGAGGGTCTGAAACATATAATGAAGCCCTTTCTAATCGTAGAGCAGAAACGACAGTGCAGTATGTAATCTCTAAAGGTATAGACGAATCTCGTATATCTGCTGAAGGTAAGGGAGAAGGAGAGCCTAAAGTTGATTGTGGTTCTAGTTGTACTAAAGAACAACATGCTGAAAATAGACGTTCAGAGTTTATTATTGTAGACGGATCTTCTGAATCAGAATAAAGACTCATCACTTTAATACTAAAAAAAAGCCTATTCAATTACTTGGATAGGCTTTTTTTTATTCCCATTCATTAAATGGACGCTTACTCAGCATCGAATTGTAGTATCTAATATCACCTGTTACTTCTTTACCCAACCAATCGGGTTTAAAAAAGGTTTCAGACTCTGAATTTAATTCAACCTCTGCCATAATTAAACCTTCATTCTTTCCATAAAACACATCGATTTCAAATAGATGTCCTTGCTTTAGCACTTCATACCGCGTTTTATCAATTATACTCGGTTCACAAAGTTTTAAGAGCGCTTCCGCTTCTGACTTAGTTATTTCTGTCTCCCATTCAAACCGCGACAAACCATTAGCCGAAGATTTTCCCTTAATAGTTAAATAACCTTTATCATTTTTTAAACGAACCCTTACTGTTCGTGCTTTATCACGGTTTAGAAATCCTTGTTTTATGATATAATGTTTATTGGCTTCCACTTTAAAGGCATCAGAATTGACTAAAAATTTTCGTTCTATTTCAATCATCACAAGTTTTATTGATTACTGCTAAAAGGTATTAAATGTCTAAATTTACAGTATGATAAACGATTTACCAATAAGAAAGATAATTCATGTAGATATGGATGCATTTTACGCTTCTGTAGCACAAATGGATCATCCAGATCTTAAAGGTAAACCTATTGCCGTTGGAGGTGGTGGAAACCGTGGTGTAGTTAGTGCCGCAAGTTACGAAGCAAGAAAGTTTGGAGTAAAAAGCGCCATGTCTGGTCGCTTGGCTATAAAATTGTGTCCTGATCTTATTTTTGTAAAAACAGACTTTGAACGCTATAGGGAAATTTCAAAACGCATTAGAAAGATATTTCTTGAATATACAGATTTGGTAGAACCATTATCTCTTGACGAAGCCTATTTAGATGTCACAGAAAACAAAATAGGACTACCTAGCGCATCATTAATTGCTCAAGAAATAAGACAACGTATTTTTAATGAAGTGGGCCTAACAGCTTCCGCAGGTATCTCTATCAATAAATTTATTGCAAAAGTAGCGAGTGACTATAATAAACCTAACGGTCAGAAAACTGTAAACCCAGAAGATGTACTATCATTTTTAGAAGATTTAGACATTAGAAAATTCTACGGAGTAGGAAAAGTTACTGCTGAAAAAATGTATTTAAAAGGTATTTTTACTGGGAAGGATTTAAAATCGAAAAGTTTAGCGTATTTAGAAGATAATTTTGGCAAATCTGGCAGTTATTATTATCATGTGGTGAGAGGTATTCATACAAGTGAAGTAAAACCAAACCGAATTAGAAAATCGTTGGCCGCAGAGCGCACGTTTAGTACAAACTTATCTTCAGAAATTTTTATGTTAGAAAAATTAAAACAAATTGCCGAAGAGGTTGCAAAACGGCTCAAAAAGAGCAATATTTCAGGAAAAACAGTAACTTTAAAAATAAAATATAGCGATTTTACCCTTCAAACTAGAAGTAAAACTCTCCCTTATTTTATCAGGGAACAAGCCATAATTATAGAGACTGCAAAAGATTTATTATATCAAGATAAATTGCAAAATTCTGTACGTCTATTAGGAATATCATTATCGAATCTTAACACTGACAAAAAACTAAAACAATATGAACAAACAGAAGAGGTGAATATACAATTAAGGTTTGAGTTTTAAATATTTGTCTTTAATTAAAAAATAACCGAACTTAGTTTAGATAAAATAATGATGCATTATCGACGACATACATGAACCTAACTAACTTTATGTGATTATGTTCGAACAACAATGGTGAATCCTTCATATTCGAGATAATTAAAATTCTAAGCTTACTGAAAAAAATAACATGATTAAAATAAGTTCTATTCTAGAAAAGAAAAAACATCAACTTATGTTTTTTTTAATTTTCTTATTTGTGGGTTCTTTTATGATTTTTTATTCATTAGCATCAGAAACAACACCACATTTAGATAATGATAAATTGTCTGTTGTGGTCATAAACCTATCAAAAGTCAAAGCCACTTTTCTAATTATTGGATTATTTATTTTAATTACCACTGTTCTTCTATTTATAAAATACTATAAGCCAAAAAAACAGTCTGACATCTTTTCTAAATTAACAGTCACGGAAAGACGGGTCGTATCTTTAATTAAAAATGGAAAAATTAATAAAGAAATTGCCGAAGAACTAAATATAAGTTTGAGTACTGTAAAAACACATATCAATAGTATCTACAAAAAACTAGATATTTCTACCAGATCTGATCTTATAAAATCTCTAAATCAGCAGTTGTAGTCCCTTTTTCCATCTATATTGGGTGAGGTCTAGTCCTTATTTCCACCTCTTCACTCCCAAAAATAAGAGGCCTTATCATTTAAGTTTGTATTACAGAATTTAAGTATGTTCAAAACAAAAAAATTATAGTATTATTTTTTTTAGAATGAAGATATTAAATAACATTTATGTTAATCGCAAACACTTTATAAAATGAGAAAGTTTCTATTTTGTTTTCTATCATTAAATATCTTTTTAATTACTGACTCTCTAGCTCAGATAAGTACTGAACATACCATTATCCATATAAATAATGATATTTGTAAATATTATAAAAAACCGTATTTTCAAACCACTAAAGTTCAACGACATTACAACAATAGTTCAAAAAAGAATTTAAATAATCCTTGTTCTTCATTTATTGTAACATATAATGGTTTTACACCCGAAGCACAAACGGCCTTTGAGTTTGCCGTTAATATTTGGATGAATTCCCTAAATTCAAATGTTCCAATTAGAGTTGAAGCAAATTTTGGAACTATGCAAGATGGACAAATAGGAATGGCTACTCCATCTGGATATACTGCTTTAAGTGGCACTAACATTCCACCAAACACTATTTTTCCACTAGCATTAGCAGAACAAATCTTAGGTTACGAAATAATGCAACAAGGTCAACCAACTACTGATATAAATGCTAATTTTAATAATAATATCAATTTCTATTATGGAACAGATGGTAATCCTGGAATTAATCAGATAGACTTTGTTTCTGTTGTTTTACATGAACTTGCACATGGATTAGGTTTTGCAGGACTTGCTACAACAACCAATAATGAAACACAAGGAGCAATACGATATGGAGCTCTCTATTATACAATGTATGATTATTTTATAGAAAATGGTTCTAACACTTCAATCTTATCTTTTGCCGACCCTTCGGATGCCTTATTATCTGAACTTACAAGCAATAATCTTTATTGTAATGGCACTGAAACCATAGAACAAAACAATTTTATTACTCCAAAAATTCATGCGCCGACTAATTTTTTAACCGCCTCTAGTTATAATCATTGGGATGAAGAAACTTTTGCACCTGGAGATTCAAATTCACTTATGACTCCAGGCATATCGCCAGGAGAATCTATACACAACCCTGGATTAATAACATTAGGTCTCATGCAAGATATGGGCTGGAATATATGTGGTTCGCTCCTTAACGTCGATAATAGTCATTTAGAAGAATTTAGCATATCTCCAAACCCATTTAATTCTAAAATTAAGATTAAAATACCGTCGCAATTTAACGGGGCAAATTATGACATTTCTCTTTTTGATATAAATGGCAGGCTATTATTAAATAAAAAAAGAAAAGTTGTTAATCAAGTAATCCAGTTATCTGAACTACATAATCTAGAAAATGCAATTTATTTCATAACTCTTAAAAATGAAAACACAAATAGTATCTTTACTAAACAAATAATTAAAAAATAATAGTAAAACTTATTTTTTAATTACTGGTTATTTGTGAAACTTATTAAAGAGCTCGATGAACCGATATTTCTTTAATTAATTACAGTTTTGCTCAACAATTAAGAAGTAGTCCTTTAGAAACTACAACTCTCTATTTCAGATACTCGTAAAGTATTCACCATACCCTTCTCTTGTATTGGCATAGCGGCTAAACTGATAAGCATATCTCCTACGTCTAAGTACCCTTTTTTACAGGCAATAGCATTAACATCTTCTATAGTTTCATCTGTACTTACAAATTTGTCATAATAAAATGCTTTAACACCCCAAAGTAAACTGAGTTGCGTTAGTATTCGTTTGTTTGAAGTAAATACTAAAATATGAGCAGATGGCCTCCAAGCAGAAATCTGGAAAGCGGTATAACCACTATTCGTTAATGTGGAAATAGCTTTAGCATTAATTTCATTGGCCATATTGGCAGCATGGTAACAAATGGCCTTCGTAATATAACGTTTAGTGCGAATATGTGGAGGAGATTGTGGTACTTCAATAAGTGGAGAATCCTCGACACTATGTATAATATTAGACATTTGGCGTATAACCTGCACAGGATATTGCCCAACAGAAGTTTCACCAGATAACATTACAGCATCTGCCCCATCCATAACAGAATTGGCAACATCATTAACCTCAGCACGCGTAGGTGTTAAGCTCGTAATCATGGTTTCCATCATTTGCGTTGCAATAATTACAGGAATTCTAGCACGTTTCGCTCTAAGCACCAATTGTTTTTGAATTAATGGCACCTCTTCTGCTGGTATTTCAACACCTAAGTCACCTCTAGCTACCATTAAACCGTCGCAATAGGCCACAATTTTATCAATGTTTTCAACAGCTTCAGGCTTTTCAATTTTGGCAATAATTGGTATCTTATGATCACTATGTTCATTAATTAATTGCTCTAACTGCATTAAATCTTCAGCATGACGTACAAAGGATAATGCAATCCAATCCACTTGCTGCCCTATTGCAAAAATGGCATCTTCAATATCTTTTTCAGTTAAGGCTGGTTGCGATATATTAGTATTTGGAAGGTTAACTCCTTTCTTAGACTTTAATGGTCCGCCTTGAATAACTCTAGCTTTAACCTCAGAAACTTTATCTGTAGAAACAACTTCAAAAATTAATTTTCCATCATCTAATAATATGCGCTCACCTGGTTGAGCATCTTGAGGAAAATTATCATATGTCATGTAAACACGCTCTTTTGTTCCTTCAAAACGTTCTCCGGTGGCAAAAATAATTTCATCACCTTCATTAACAATAACTTCACCTTTCATGGTACCTACTCGCAATTTAGGACCTTGAAGATCTCCTAAAATTGAGGCATTATATCCATACTCCTCATTTAGTTCTCTAATCATTTTTATACGTTCTTCAACGTCTGTATAATCGGCATGAGAGAAGTTAATTCTAAATACATTACACCCTTCATCTAGCATAGATTTTAATACTTCTTTAGTGCTCGTTGCAGGACCTAATGTGGCTACTATTTTTGTTTTCTTGTTTGTTGACATCAATTCAAAATATTAAATGGTCTTTCGACTTTATTTTTAACGGATCTACCGTATAACTTGTAATTATTTGTGGGATAGCTTGTAACTTATTTAGGATAAATTTCTCGTCTACATTTTGTATTTCGTCTGAAATTTTTATAAAATAATCTACTTTCTTATATTCGGAAATTAAATGAAATGTTTTGAGTACTTTTTCAGTATGGCTAAACAATGTTCCTGTACTACTTAAACTATCCTCTTCTTTTTTACATACATTAGAAATTAAATTCCATAATACGTACTCCGTTTCATTATCCCATTCAAAAATACTGTATGAAGACTCTAAATATTTAAAGTCTATATCTTTATCCTTACGTTCTAACTTCAAACCTAAATACTTATTAAGCAAATAAGCCAATCGATAATCCTCTAACCTACAATGAATCGCAATTAGTTTATAGGCATCATCATAGAAATCATTTACCTGAAGTTTGTGTAAAGCCATACTATTATAACTTTGAACGGTAAATATAGTACATTAATCGCTTATGTTTATTAAGAATATGCTAAGATTAGGCTTTAAATTCTACGAAAACGTTATAGTAAGGCTAAAAAAAATCAGTTAGAAAATAAATCTTAGGACAGCTTAGTGATTTGATTTTGAAATGCAAAAAATGCGCGTTTAGATGCTTTCTCTTCTGCCTTTTTCTTAGATGTCGCTCGGGCTTTAGAAACCACCTTATTATTTATAGTGAGCTTTACAGAAAAATGTTTTAATTCATCTTTACCTGTATCTTCATACACATCATAATTGAAGGTGTGTTTTTCTTTTTGACACCACTCTATTAGTAAACTCTTATAACTAATAACCTTTCCTTCTAACGCCTCAATATCTATATGTGGATTGATAACACGTTTATAAATAAATTTTTCGCAGAAACTATAACCTTTATCCAAGTAGATTGCACCAACTAAGGCTTCAAAAAGGTTACCGTGAATATTATTTCCAAAATTGGAAGTTGGAATCCTACTTTCAACAAAATTAATAAGTCCTAATTCCTCACCTAGCTTATTAAGGTGTTCTCTACTCACCACTTTAGAGCGCATTTTGGTAAGATACCCCTCGTCTCCGTGTGGCACTTTTTCATATAAATAAGCTGCAATTACTGAACCGAGAATTGCATCACCTACAAACTCTAGACGCTCATAATTAATGGCATTACCTTTATCGTCTTTTAGATTCATAGAACGATGTGTAAATGCCTTGATATATAGCGACTTAGACTTAGGCTTAAACCCAACAATCTCTTTCATTTTTAAAAAAAAATTCCCGTCTTCTTGAGAACGGGAATTTAATATGTTACGAATGAAGCTCATTCAGGATTTAATCTAGTTTTTTAAATAATACACAAGCGTTGTGTCCGCCAAATCCAAATGTATTACTCATTGCGACTTTAATATCTCGTTTCTGAGCTTTATTGAGTGTTAAATTTAATTCTGGATCTATGTTTTCGTCAACCGTTTCGTGGTTAATTGTTGGTGGCACAATACCATGTTCCATAGCTAAAATAGAAGCAATAGACTCAATAGCACCAGCAGCACCTAACAAGTGTCCGGTCATAGATTTGGTAGAATTAATATTTATGTTTTTAGCATGACTGCCAAATACCTCAGATATAGCTTTTAGTTCGGCTACATCACCTAATGGTGTTGATGTACCATGAGTATTAATATGATCTACATCTTCAGGTTTTAAACCAGCATTTTCTAAACAATTTTTCATCACTGCAACAACACCAATTCCATCAGGATGTGGAGCTGTCATATGGTACGCATCTGAAGATAAACCTCCACCTACTACTTCTGCATAGATTTTAGCTCCTCTTGCCTTTGCGTGTTCATACTCTTCTAACACAATCGCACCTGCTCCTTCACCCAATACAAAACCATCTCGGTTTGCATCAAATGGTCTAGAAGCCGTTTGTGGATCATCGTTACGAGTACTCATAGCGTGCATAGCATTAAACCCTCCCATACCTGCAATAGTAACAGCAGCTTCACTTCCTCCTGTAATTACAACATCGCAAGTCCCTAAACGTATTGTGTTTAAAGCGTCGATCATTGAATTTGCAGAAGAAGCACATGCAGATACTGTGGCATAATTAGGTCCCATAAAACCATATTTTATAGATATGTTTCCTGGAGCTATATCAGCAATCATTTTAGGTATAAAGAATGGATTAAATCTAGGTGTTCCATCACCAGCAGCAAAGTTTAACACTTCATCTTGAAATGTTTCTAAACCACCAATACCAGCACCCCAAATCACTCCTACTCTCAATTTGTTTACAGCGTCTAGATCTAATTTTGAGTCTACAATAGCTTCATCAGAAGCGACCATTGCATACTGCGAAAATTTATCCATTCGCTTAGCTAACTTTCTATCAATAAAGTCAGTAACTTCAAAGTTTTTTACTTCACAAGCGAACTTCGTTTTGAACTTTTCTGGATCAAAATGTGTGACCGTTGCAGCACCACTTTTTCCACTAATAAGAGCATCCCAATATTCATCTTTGGTATTTCCTATTGGTGTAAGTGCACCTAAACCCGTTACTACGACTCGCTTTAATTCCATAAAAATTGAGTTATTATTTTGCTTCTTCTATGTAAGAAACCGCTTGACCAACTGTTGCTATATTTTCAGCTTGATCGTCTGGTATTTGAATATCGAATTCTTTTTCAAATTCCATTATTAATTCTACAGTATCTAATGAATCCGCTCCTAAATCGTTTGTGAAGCTTGCTTCAGTTACAACTTCGTTTTCATCAACACCTAATTTATCTACGATAATCGCTTTTACTCGT
>Ga0193951_1001455_pt1 | contig 10539 bp, 9 predicted proteins | sample BB_2_MG_FD_140370 | JGI IMG/M metagenome (GOLD analysis project Ga0193951, IMG submission 140370) | Microbial mat bacterial communities from the Broadkill River, Lewes, Delaware, United States - BB_2_MG | ecosystem: Environmental > Aquatic > Freshwater > River > Microbial mats | place: USA... | reverse complement strand
ATCATCCATCTCTTTTTGAGAAGCACTATTATCTGCAAACAAGTTTTTAAAACGATTATAATCTTTTTGTGCATTATTGAAGGCAGCTGTTGCTTCTGATATGCCAGCATTTACTTGTGCTCGTTTGGCTTGTAAATCGGCATTATTAATAGACACTAATAATTGTCCTTTTTTAACCTTATCGCCAACATTAACATGAACTTTATTAACGTAACCCATCATTCTAGTGCTCAAATCAGCACTATTTACAGCTTGAATTTTCCCACTGACCGCCAAAAATGGACTATTGGTATTAGCTTCTACCCGACTGGTTTTTACACTAATTGCAGGTGTATTATCCTCAATTGCTTTTTTGTCTTCGCTTCCGCAACTTGTTACAAAAAATGCTATTGCTGTAAGCGTTAGTATGTAAATATATTTTTTCATGTTTATTGTTTTATGTTGATACCTATAAGGTTTTAGAAACCTTGCAGGAAAAATTATTCTTTAGTTAAAAATTGTAAGTATGCTTGTGCGTAATTGTATTCGAAAATGGTTTGGTAATATTCTAATTGCTTTTGAGCAAATTGTGTATCTGCCATTAATAAATCAGACGTTTTTTCTAGTCCTTCTTTAAATCTATTGGTTCTTATTCTTAAAGATTCTTCTGATTGTTCTAAAGCTAAAGCTGTTAATTTTAACTTATTTTCTGCATCCAATAAGGCACGTTTTGCTTTGTTTAATTCCAAATTACTTTGAGACACATATTGTTTGTATTCTAATTTTGATTTTTCGAATTCTGATTTACTTTTTTGTGCTTTCCCAAAGCGTTTAGACCCTTGAAAAATATCCCAGCTTAATTGCGCACCAAATAAATACCCATTAGCATCTGCTTGAAAAATTTGGTCATCATATAACTCGTAACTTCCAAAAGCATTTAATCGTGGTAAGAATGCCATTTTATCTGCTTTATTCATGGCTTCATAAGCCTTTGAAGCGAGTTCCATGGCTTTAATATCCGAACGATTTTCAGATATAGATTTATCTTCCATTTCAAAAGTTGAAACCGTTAATTCGTCTGTTGGTGTGTAAACCACATACGTCTCATCATTCATTAAAAATGATAAGTAATTAGAGGCATTTTGTACATTACTTTTTGCTGATTGTAATTGATTTTGAACTTCAGTTACTCGTACTTCAACATTCAACACATCTGAACGTTGCAAATAGCCTTGTTTAAAACTGTTATCTGCTAATTTTTTATTGGCATTTGCCGCTTCTAATGCTTTATCTAAAACATCAACCGCTTTATAGGCCAATTGTAATTGCATGTATGCTTTCTCCACTTCGAAAGCCAAATACTCTTGTGTACGTTCTGTTTTTAAAGACATTGCTTCCATTTTAGATTTGGCAGCTTTGCGTTGATACATCCCATCAAAATTGATTAATGGTTGTTGAATTTCGAACTTGGTTGCATAATTTTCAATTTGCGAAGGGTCGTTTAATAACGCAGGATTAAAATCATTTTGCGTTAATATTTCTTGATTCAACTTAGAACCAAAAGCCATTAATGGATTCGTAGTCGCTATAGCAGTATGACTTGCGGTAATATTTGGTAAAAACACTGCATTGGTTTGTCTAAAATCAGCTTTAGCTTGTTGAAACTCTTCCTCAGAAATCTTAATACTTGTATTATTTTCTGAAACTCTAGTTAAGACTTCCGTTTTTGTAATAGACACAGCATCTTGAGCTGTCACGGACAGAGTAAAAGTTAAAAGTAATAAAGGTATATAAATATGTTTTTTCATCAATCATTAATTTACAGTGCAAAAATAGTTTAATGTATTATCGAAGTCTGTAACCAATGTTACTTGGCGTCCGTTTCCCTTTTTTATAACTTCTACTTTTGGATTTATAAAAAAGGGAACAATAACTAGTATAGCGCATAGTATTGCGAAACTAATAGCAACAATTCTCTTAGTAAATTGCACTTTAATAATTTTTTGGTAGACTGCTGTGACGACTTTCCAATGCAGAAAAACATGTATTATTAATAAGCCAATGAGCACAAAACTTAAGTAAAGGTGAATTGTTCCCCATTGATGTCTGTCCATATTAAGGAAATACAGTTCTACATTTTGCCCATAAACTTCCTTTCTGTCTTGACCAGATAAAAGTGTGTACTTAATTAGAAAACCAATACCAATAATTGCGGACATGCATAAAGTCATAGTTGCATTTAGTATAAAATTCCAAGTAGATTTTCGCATGGCTTTGACAGACTTTTTCATTGTAATGATACTTTTTTGAATGGTAATTAAAAGTATCGATTAGGAAGAAATGCCACAATGACTTTGGTCAGATGAAGAAATATAAATCACATGTTTTCAATAAAATAACTACACATTTACTATTAAGCAATATTTCTATCATTTAATAATCATATAAAAAGCAAATACAAATGAAAAAGGCACTTATAAATCTTTATAAGTGCCTTTTTACTAACCAACCAAAAAAACTGATAACCACATCAGTTAACTTATATATTACTGCTTATATGTTACGTGGCATTTCACACAATAGTTTAATGTATTTGATAAAGCAGTAAGGGAATTATCTTTATTTCGTTTTTTGAAAACTTCACTCATTATATCGGCACTTTTATGAAATTCTAATCCTAAATTCTCAAAGCCTTTATCTCCAAAAGATGCGCACATTAATTTCATTTCTGTTGTAGAACCTAGTTTTGTATATGCCAATTCTGAAGCTTTGTCATAATTATCTTGAGAGAGTAATAATGTGATTTCTTGAACGGCCTCTAAATGACTTCTCATATTAGAAAGTTGATGATTTTTCTGCATCGCATTTAAGTTAAGCGAAACACGACCATCATCAATAATTGTAGGTTCCATAACTATGGTTTCTTCATTTACAGAACTCTCTTTTTCTGATTCATTTTGACAAGAATGAAAACTTAAAAAACTTAAACCAATGATTACAATTAATAATTTTCTCATATCACAATTTTACATTTTCTCTTGTGCCTCCATGCCCTCCAGCAACAACAAGCATTATTTTTATACTTAAATAAATAAACTTGAAGAACTGAATGATAGGGTTCATCATTTTAAATCTTTGATATTTTGAAATTCTTTCCGTCATATTGATGTTCTCGTAATTATTGAAATCAACTCTAAAATTCTCATTAAAGTCGAACAAAAAAACACTAGCTACAACAAAAATAAATCATCATATAATAACACTCAGTAACTAATGTTACTCAACAAAAGTGAATTACAATTAAATCTGATTTTTTTTAATAAACAAACGCAATCTTTCTTGCGTCTTCGTTCTCCGAGTGGCAAAATATGCTTAAATTTATTGGCTTTATTTTTTTAAAATTCTCAACAAGACATCTTTTTATTTTTGGATATCTTCTAGAGATATAATCCAAATTCTAATGAATATTACAGCTGCATATACCGACCTCTATCAAATCACAATGGCTCAAGTTTATTTTGGTACAAAACCAGATGGACGAGCGGTCTTTGATTATTATTTTAGACACAATCCTTTTAAGAGTGGGTATTCCATTTTTGTAGGATTAGAAGATGTCTTAGATATACTTGAAACACTCGAGTTCTCATCATCAGATATTTCATATTTAGAACAAAAAGGATTTGAAAGTGATTTTTTAGACTATTTAAAGAATTTCCGTTTTAAAGGAAACATTTATTCGAGTAAAGAAGGTGATGTTGTATTTCCTAATAGACCTATTTTACAAGTGGAAGCGAATATTATAGAAGCTCAGATTATTGAGACGCTTTTACTAAACATTCTTAATTTTCAGACCTTGATTGCTACAAAAGCAAGTAGAATAAAATTTAGTGCTAAAGATGGCATTCTCTTAGATATGGGCTTACGTCGTGCACATGCTACAGGTGGCTATTATGCCTCTAGAGCTGCAGCCATTGGCGGTTTTGACAGTACGAGTAATGTTAAAGCTGCCGAAGATTACGACATTCCTTCTACTGGTACTATGGCACATTCTTTTATTCAAAGTTATGATGAAGAATTACAAGCTTTTAGAGATTTTGCTAAAATGCGACCAGAGAATTGCGTCTTCTTAATAGACACTTACAATACCCTTAAAAGTGGACTACCAAATGCTATTACTGTAGCCAAAGAAATGGAAAAACGAGGCGACCGTCTGTTAGGTGTGCGTTTAGACAGTGGTGATTTAGCCTATTTATCTAAAAAAACGCGCGCTATACTTGACGATGCCAATTTGAGTTATGTAAAAATTGTAGCATCTAACCAATTGGACGAGTATGTTATAAAAAGTTTGAAAGAACAAGGTGCGTCCATTGACATTTTTGGTGTTGGTACAAACCTAGTCACAGGAAAACCAGATGCTGCCTTAGATGGCGTTTATAAATTAGCAGAATATAATGATACACCAAGAATTAAACTTTCTGAAAATATTATTAAAATTTCGCTTCCTTTTAAAAAGCAAGTTTACCGAATGACAGACACTAATGGTATGTTTTACGGTGCAGATGCCGTAACACTTTCTTCTGAAGATAACGTTACACTTATGGAACATCCTTTTGATACCACTAAAAGTTTAGACCTTAATTCATTTAAGCATGAGCCTTTACTTGAACTAGTGATGAAAAATGGAAAAAGAGTACTTCCTTCTCGTTCGGTTACTGAAATTTCGAAATATTCGCAATCACGTTTAAAACAACTTCCTAATGAATACAAACGTTTTCAGAATCCACATATCTATAAAATTGGACTGAGTTCAGCACTTAAGAAAGAACGTGACACTTTAATTAATAAGCATAAATTCTAAACTAAGTGATATTAAAAAACACATTCAAAATTAAATTCTACTCATGAAAACGCTATTAATCATTGATGTGCAGAACGATTTTATACCAAACGGTTCTCTTCCTGTTCCCAACAGCAATCAAATTATTCCTGTAATTAATAAGATTCAAGATAAATTTGATTTAGTCATTGGCACACAAGATTGGCACCCTAAAGACCATATCAGTTTTGCTAGTAATCATAATGGAAAATCTGTCTTTGATGAAATTGAAATTCATGGGCAACCACAAACTTTATGGCCAAATCATTGTGTGCAAGGTACAGCAGGTGCAGCATTTCATCCAGATTTAAAAACTGAAAAATTTGAAGCTATTTTTAGAAAAGGGACAGATAAAACTATTGATAGTTACAGTGCTTTTTATGACAATGGCCATTTAAAATCAACCGGATTGGCTGGTTATTTAAAAGAAAAAGGAACCACACAGCTTTTTCTATGTGGTTTAGCTGCTGATATTTGCGTTTATTTTTCAGCACGCGATGCTGTTAAAGAAGGATTTGATTGCTTTTTTATTGAAGATGCTTCTAAAGCATTGGATAAGGACGTATTTGAAAAACTAAAAAAGGAAATGATTGCTATGGGTATTCAGATGGTAACATCCACATCTATTTAATAGTTATTATACCCATTAAATAGATGAGTTCTTGACATTAATCCATACTAATTTCTAATCATTATTTTAGTTCACGTTTCTTGTGCCACCATGGCCTCCTGCGACGACTATCATTATTTTGATACTTAAATAAATGAATTTGAAAAACTGAATGATAGGATTCATCATTTTAAATCTTTGATACCTTGAAATTCTTTGTGTCATAGTATTTTAATTTTCACGGTTATATTTCTGTGACTTGAAAAATTTGATTACTCTATTAATAAAACACCCCTAAAGTCCCCTCGAGGGGACATTACTCTTATGTGTTTACTCCAAATTCATTAGCTCACACTAATTTTAAAAAAAACCTATTCAGGAATCAACCACCAAAATGGTCGCATTTTAGCTTTGTAAATAAAAGCATAGTGTAAAGCTAATTTTAACCAGTGGCCAGCTAAACCAATTTCCCCAAAAGTTTTACCGAGTTGACGTCCTTGTGTTTTAGGATATTTTTCATAATCTGGAACAATGGGATAGGTTGTAATACTAACTCCACTTCCATTAATTAATCCAAAACCTGCTGAAGCAATACATGCTGCTCCCATATTTCCCATAGAACCTTTGTGGCTTAAGGACTCTTTTCCACTCTTTATAGAATCAATAATATTATCTGCTACTAACTTCGCCGTGATACCAGATGGCATTCCTGTTCTTGGTGGTGCTGGTGAAATAACCGTTCCGCTTTTACTCGTTCTTGGTTTAGAAATAGCGTGTGGTGGTGCAAACGCAATACCTGGTGCAAAAATGTTTTTATAACTTGGATTTTGATACGTTTCCGGCCAATCCTTTACAGACCATTCTTCATAAGGTTTTGGTGTGTAATCTGCATCAACAATCATGAACCCTTTAAAGAGTTTTTCTGTAATGTCGTTTTCATTTTTGTCATAGGCTTTAAAACCATGACCAGAAAACGAAGGAATTAACATGGCAAAATCATAAACTTCTGATTTCTGTTCTCCTTCTAAATTTTCGTAATGTGCTACGCCATCTTCAATTTTATTAACGCCTGCTCCTAGAATCCATTTAATGTCTCTGTCTTCAAAAACCATTTCTACCATTTCATGAGATTTCATAGTCATGCTTCCGTAGCTTAACAACATACCATCCATCCCGAAATCACCTAATTGATATTCGTTAGAGATCCAAGTGACTTCAGCCATATCACGTACGTTATGCTTGCGTAATTCTTGTTCTACATTTAATATATATTCAAAAGCAGCACCTTGACAGGTTGATTTTGCATGACCTGTACCAATTAAAATTTTGGCTTTTTTACCAGCTTTCATTTCTTCAATTAGCGCTTTTAAACCTTCCCAAGCATGGTCCGCATGTGAATATGTACAAACAGAATAGGCTTTATTTTCACCAGGAATTAAGCCTTCAGTCGCTTCAAAATTAAGTTTTGGTCCTGTGGCATTAATCAAATAATCATATGTTATTTTTTCTTGTTGTCCTTTCTTTTCTCCAACCACATATTCGGATAAAACATAAGGTTTCTCTTCGGTTTTATCTCCTTCAGGAAAAAAGGAAATCGCTTTGGCTTGCTTATAACCAATACCTTTCTTTTTATATAAAGGCGCTAACGGAAAATAGATTTTTTCTGATTTCATTCTACCAATTCCCACCCAAATGTTAGACGGAACCCATTGGTAATTACTGTTAGGTGATACCACAACAACTTCGTGCTTTTTCGGTAGTTTTCTGCGTAAATGCGTTGCTGCAACGTGACCAGAAATTCCGGCTCCAAGAATGACAATTTTAGACATTTTCTTATGATTTAATACTATGAAATTAGTTTAATAATTAAGCTTATGAAATGATTTAGGTCATTTATGACCTTTATACTAATTAATAGCTTTGATTAGAATATAAAGGTCATATTTTCAAATAAAACCAACCGTAACTATTGTTACACTATGACGCAATTAATTATAGCTTTATAATTTTTTTCTCTATTGTATGCTGCTTATTCTTGAAGACTAAAATGTATTCTCCAGACGCCATACTAGCTAAATCTAGAGCTATTTCTTTTAAACCAATAGATTTTTCAATCACTATTGATTTTACCTTTTTACCTAAAAGATTATAAACTTCTAAAGTGTTCTGCTGAGTATTAGGAATGAATACTTCAATAGAAAAAATACCATTAGAAGGGTTTGGATAAATTTTTAAATTGTAAATATTATTCGGGTTAAGAGCTACTTCATCTATACTTAAAGTCGATTTATTAATAAAGACTTTAAACGCCAAATTACTTGCGCTACTTTGTGTACCATCGTTTATAAAGAAAATGTTTTCTTGAGTGCTTTCAATTCCACCAAAAATATAGCCTATATGAGTAACTCCTTCTTGCAAATTATTTAAATCCAAAATGCCATTTTCAGAAAAATTTGCACCAAATTCCAATGGAATAAACTCTGAACCAGAACCCAAAAGTGTTGGCATTTCTATACCTAAACTACTTTCTGTCATTGAGCCATCACTAAATCGAGACACTTTACTAATGGTTTTTACAAAAGGTACATTATCGTCTTGGATTAAGTTATCACTTGTATCTAATTTGTATTGACTCATACCACCAAAAAACAAGGTGTGCATTACATTATTTGACGTATCGTAAATAGGCACTTTAGCACTATGATATTGACTTAAATATTGATTGAATGTATTATTAACAGTATATCCTGAAGCTGTTATATCCACACTATTTAACCAAGGTAAATTTGCTGTATGTTGAAAAACACCACTAAACATAGTAAAACCAGATGTTCCATCAGGAAAAATCTGAGGTGCTAAATTATAATCTCTTCGGTGTAAATTATTAGTATCGTTTTGTGCAGAATAGTTTAATATTGAAAGATTTGTACCATCATCACTGATTTCAAAAGTTCTTATTTCATCGGTATAATTTTGAATAAATCCTGGACCATGATTTGGTCCTTGTGGATTGTATCTTCCTTCAAAATATTGTCCTCCACACAAATAAAACACATCATTTAAGAAACCCAAATGTCCACCTGTAACTGCCAAATTAGAATTTGAAATTTGTCTAAAAAAAGAAACGATGTTTGTGTTATTAATAACAGCATTTGCTAATCCATCGACATCAATAGCCGTTAATTTATCATAGGTTATATGGTCATTTTGTGTAGCACTATAACCGTAACCACCCATAATATATAATGTATTTCCTCTTTGATAAAACTCTTGATTTGTGGATTGTAGTTGTTCAAAAAGCACTGTAGATAGCACATCAATAGACGTGCTCCAAGTTTGGTTTGCAACAGGATCTATAACATACACACTTTTGTTATTATCATTTTCCTGAAAAGCAGCAAATGGTTGTCTTTGATGTAAACCATCAATTCTTCCTCCTAAGATTATCCATTTCCCATCGGAAGTTTTTCCCCATGAAAATGAATGCACGTTTGGTGCATCTGTAATAATTAATGGTTCTATTTGAACCGTAAATTGGTCTTGTGCAAATAAGTTGACACTTGTCAATAAAGAGAGCGCGAATACTAAAACCTTATGCTTCATAATTAGAGGATTGAGCATTAAAGGTAGAACTAACAAAAAACAAATACTGTATCTAATGTTACATTAGCTTAATTCGTCTTCTTATAACTCCAAACCGCTAATCCATTCATTATAAAAGCATAAAGGGCTGTTTTTAATAACTGTGGAAGAATATCGTTAAAACCAGAACCTTTAAGCATCACCATACGCATGACTTCTACAAAATATCTTATTGGGTTAAATTCGGTAAGGGTTTGTGCCCATTTTGGCATACTCTCTATTGGTGTAAATAAACCACTCATTAAAATAAAAATAACGGTAAAAAACCAAGCAATAAACATGGCTTGTTGTTGCGTATCTGTAAAGTTAGAAATGAACAAACCAATACCTAAAATGACTAGAATATAAATTGATGTATATAAATACATAAGCGGTAAACTCCCTAGCATTGGAACATTAAAGATAACTTTTGCTAAAATTAATCCAACAGTTAGTAAGCCCATTCCTATGACCCAAAACGGAAAAAGTTTCCCAATAATAAACTGGCTCTTTTTAATTGGTGTGACGTTAATTTGTTCTAGAGTACCAATTTCTTTTTCGCGGACAATATTCATTCCTGAAAGGAAGAGCGTAATCATAGTAACTAGTAAAACCAATATACCAGGAACCATAAAGGTTTTATAATTTAAAGTTTTATTATACCAAAATAATGGAATAGTCTCTATAGTAATTGGTTGTATTTGTTTATCTGAAACTTGTAACAAATTAACCTTTATGTTCTGATTAAAGCGTTGCACAATTTGTGTGACATATACATTTTCAACACCTGCTGCTGCACCATCAATTGCGTTTATAGTTACGCCTAAATTGTACTGTTTTTCTTTTTGTAAATCGCGTTCAAAATATTGTGGAATCTGTAAAAGAACATCCACTTCTCCTTTTAACATCGCTGAACTTGCTACTGCTTCCGAAGGAAAATCAGTTAATACATTAAAGTAAGTAGATGCATTAAATTTTTCAACTAAGCCTCTAGACGTTGATGTGTGGTCGTTATCAATATAACCAAATTTGATATTTTTGACTTCAAACGTAGCTGCATTTGATAATATAACGAGCTGTAATAATGGTAAAACAAAAATGATAGGAAGCATGCCTTTATTTCTAAAGATTTGCTTGAACTCCTTTTGTATAATGTATAAAATTGTTTTCATATCTCTTCCTGCGTAGGCAGGAATCTTTTTTAAATTTCATTTTTTAATAAACGTCTCGACTGCGCTCGACGAGACAACTTATTTCTATTTACTCTAATCGTATTTTATATTTCTTCACACTCAAGCCAATAAAAAAGATAGTCATTCCTACTAAAATTAAGGTTTCTTTCCATAGATATTGTAACCCTACTCCTTTTAGCATAATCCCTTTTATGATGATGATAAACCATTTTGCAGGAATGATGTTACTAATCACTTGTAATGGTAAAGGCATGCTTGAT
>Ga0193951_1001453_pt1 | contig 10543 bp, 7 predicted proteins | sample BB_2_MG_FD_140370 | JGI IMG/M metagenome (GOLD analysis project Ga0193951, IMG submission 140370) | Microbial mat bacterial communities from the Broadkill River, Lewes, Delaware, United States - BB_2_MG | ecosystem: Environmental > Aquatic > Freshwater > River > Microbial mats | place: USA... | reverse complement strand
TGAAAAAAGAAAGAATTGGTAGACTTCTTAAAATGCACGCTGTAAAAAGAGAAGAAGTTAATGAATTATATGCTGGTGAAATTGGTGCTGTTGTTGGTCTTAAAACAACAATTACTGGTGATACATTAGCAGATGCGGAAGATCCAGTTATCTTAGAAAGAATGGACTTTCCAGAACCAGTTATCTCTGTTGCAGTTGAGCCAAAAACTAAAGCTGACCAAGAAAAAATGGGTATTGCATTAGGTAAACTTGCTGAAGAAGATCCATCATTTAGAGTTAATACTGATGAAGAATCTGGACAAACTATTATTTCAGGAATGGGTGAATTACACCTTGAAATTCTTGTAGATAGAATGAAAAGAGAATTTAAAGTTGAAGCTGAAGTTGGAGCTCCTCAAGTTGCATATAGAGAAACTATCAAAAATGCAATTAAACAAGAGTACAAATATGCAAAACAATCTGGTGGTAAAGGTCAATACGGTCACGTATATTTAGACATAAAACCATTACCTTCTGATTCAGAAGAAAATTTCTTATTCCATAATGAAATTAAAGGTGGAACTGTTCCAAAAGAATATGTACCAGCTGTTGAAAAAGGTTGTTTTGAAGCAATGCAAGGTGGTATTCTTGCAGGTTACCCAATGGTAAATATTGAAGTAACACTTTATGATGGTTCTTACCATGATGTGGATTCATCTGAAATGGCATTTAAACTTGCTGCTTCTATGGGATTCAAACAAGGTTGTAGAAGTGCAGCTGCTGGTGCAGTTATTCTAGAGCCAATTATGAAAGTTGAAATTGAAACTCCTGAAGATTATATGGGAGATGTTATTGGTGACTGTAACAAAAGAAGAGGACAAGTTCAATCTATGGATGACAGAGCTGGTGTTAAACTAGTTGTTGCTATGATTCCATTATCTGAAATGTTTGGTTACTCTACAGACTTAAGATCTATGTCTCAAGGTAGAGCAACATATTCTATGATTTTCGATAACTATTCAGAAGTTCCTAAAAATGTTTCTGATGAAATTATTAAAAAGAGAAATGGTTAATATTTAACTTTTTTAAAATTAAAAAGGGGATGTGCTTTGCATATCCCCTTTTTTTTTATAAAAATTTATTTAAGTTATTATAATAATTAGCTAGAATAGCTTAAATAAGTTTAGAAAATAAGGTAAATTTTGAGAATAGAAAAAAATCTTGAATTATTAAAAGATGTTAAAAGTGCTGGGATTATATTGAAACCTTCAAGTCCAGAATTGAAAGAAACATATTTAAAAATTAAAGAGTTATTTGAAGAAGCAAATATAGACATATTACTTGAAGATAATTCAGCAAATATGATATCTTTAAAAGGATATTCCTTAGAAGATTTATGTCATAAAGTAGATTTTTTAATATCTGTTGGTGGGGATGGTACTTTACTTTCAGTTGTAAGAAAATCTTTTAAATATGATAAACCTGTTCTTGGAATAAACCTTGGAACATTAGGATTTCTAACAGATATTAATATGGATGAACTTTCAAATTTTATAAAAGATTTCAAAAGAGATATTTATAAAATTGATAATAGAATGATGGTTGAAGGAAGTGTAAATTTAAATAAATTTGTAGCTTTTAATGATATTGTAATATCAAGAAAATCAATCTCTTCTATGATTAAAATTGCAGCAAAAATTGATGGTAAACCATTTAATACATATTTTGGTGATGGTGTTATTATTTCAACTCCTACAGGTTCAACTGCGTATAACTTATCTGTTGGTGGTCCTATTGTTTATCCTTTAACGGAGGCATTTATTGTAACTCCAGTAGCTCCACATTCTTTAACACAAAGGCCACTTGTTATGCCTGCAGATTTTGAAATAGAGTTTACTATTAGTGATAATCAAGGGGCAGTTGTAATTGTAGATGGACAAGATATATATGAAGTTGAGCAAAATCAATCAATAAAAATTAAAATTGCAAATAAAAAAGCAAAAATGATACATAGAACTCAAAGAAACTATTTTGAGGTTTTAAATGAAAAATTAAGATGGGGAAATTAATCAGTGATTAGTAGAATTTATTTAAAAGATTGTTTATCTTTTGATGAAGTAGATTTAGAGTTTGAAAATGGTTTAAATATTTTCACAGGACCTAGTGGCGCTGGAAAATCAATTTTAATGCAAGCTATATTATCTCTATTTTCATTAAGTGATGTGAAGGCAAATCTTGGTGAAGTTTTATTAAGTGAATCTAAATTATCAGATGAGCTTTTTGATATAAATGAATATGACGATATTGTAATAAAAACTATAAAAAAAGATAAAGTTAGATTTTTTATAAATAATCAGTCAATTTCAAAAAAAAATCTTAACTCTTTTTCTTCTAGATTAATTAAACATTTAAATTTAAAAGACACAAGTGATTTTGAAAGTGTAAAATTAATTAACTTCTTGGATAGATTAACTATTATTAAAAATTCAGATTTTAAAGATACAAAAGAAAAATTTGATAGTTTATACTCTCAATTACAAATTACAAAAAAAGAGTTACAAAAAATTTCTGAAGATGAAAGTAAGTTGGAAGATCTAAAAGCTTTTGCTAAGTTTGAAATTGAAAAAATAGAATTGATTAATCCAAGTATTGATGAATATGAAGAACTAAATATTCTTAAAAAAAGAATGACTAAAAAAGAAAAAATTGAAGAAGCTATAAAAAAAGCATCAGGAATTTTAGAGTTTAATAATAGTGTTTCATCTGTTTTAGAATTACTAGAAGAGGATTCTACTTTTTTTGATGAAGCAATGAATGAGTTAAATAATATATTTGAAAAATTTAATGATTCATTAAGTGAATTAGAAGATTTAGATATAGAAAATTTGCTTGATAGAATTGAAAAATTATCATCTCTTCAAAAAAGATTTGGTTCTATTTCACAAGCCTTAGAATACAAAGAACAAAAAAAATCTGAATTAGAATCATATGAAAATATATCTTTTGAAAAATCAAAATTAGAAAAAAGATATGAACAGTTATTATTAGAGTTAGATATATTATCAAAAGAGATATCCTCTTTTAGAAAAGAATCTGCATTGGTTTTAGAAGAAAAAATTAATATTTACTTAGAATCTTTATATTTAAGTAATGCAAAAATAATAATTAAGAATAAACAACTTGATATAAATGGTATTGATGAAGTTTTCTTTGAATTAAACTCAGTAGATCTTAGTACTATAAGTTCTGGAGAATATAATAGATTAAGACTAGCACTTCTTACCTCAATGAGTGAATTTGATATTGTAGATAATGGTGTTTTATTCTTAGATGAAATAGATGCTAACTTAAGTGGAAAAGAGAGCGATGCTATTTCAAAAGTTTTAGTAAAACTTAGTTCTTCATATCAAATATTTGCAATTTCTCATCAACCACAACTTACTTCTTCTGCTCATCAACATTATTTTGTGGATAAACAAAATTTAATCTCTTCTGTTAAGTTATTGAGTAAAGATGAGCGTGTAAATGAAATTGCAAGGATGATTAGTGGTGAAAAAGTAACAACACAAGCTATTCAATTTGCTAAAGATTTACTAAAATAATTTCATAAATAAGTTTAAATAGCTAATTTATTAGCTTTTATTATATTAATAATTAAAATAATAATAAATAAAACTAGATACATTTTAGAATATTTCGCTATACTAAGGCTATAATTTAGTTTACAGCAGGAGGGTAGCATGTTATCTAATATATCAATAAAGACAAAATTATTATTGTTGGCACTTATTACAATAGTAATTGTTTCTTTATCTATTGCAATTAATTCTATTTATTCAATTAATAAGTTTTCATCGCACAATATTGAAAAATACAAAAATGAAGCTTATGCAAAAAAAGAAGAAGAGTTAAAAAATTATATTTCATTAGCAATGAAAACAGTTGAGGCTTACCATAAAAGAACAGCCCCTGAAAAGATAAAAATTGAAGTTCAAGATTATTTGAAAGAACAAACAAATTTCTTATTATCAATTTTAGAATCAGAATATGAAAAGCTAAAAGATAGTTTATCCCCTGAAGAACTGCAAGATAGATTAAAATCTATAGTGGATGCTACAAGATATGGAAAGTCTGGTTATTTTTGGGTAAATGATACAAATGCAGTGATTATTACTCATCCAATAAAACCAGCATTAAATGGTAAAGATATGTCCTCTTATGAAGATAAAGGTGGAAAGAAAATCTTTAGTGAATTTGCAAAAGTTGCGAAATCCAATGGTGAAGGTTTTGTCGATTATGTTTGGCCAAAACCAGGTTTTGATAAGCCCCAACCAAAAGTATCTTACGTAAAACTTTTTAAACCATACAATTGGGTTATAGGTACAGGTGAATATGTTTCAGATGTGACTTCAAAAATTCAAGAAGAAGCTAAAAAAGCAATTGCAGAAATGAGATATGGAAAAGATGGCTACTTCTGGATAAATGATTCTTTCCCTAAAATGATTATGCATCCAATAAAACCTGCTCTTATAGGAAAAGATTTATCAAATAATTCAGATGTTAAGGGTAAAAAACATTTTGTTGAAATGGTAAAAGTATCTACTGCAAAAAAAGAAGGTGGCTTAGTTTCTTATTGGTGGGATAGACCTGGGAAAAAAGGTGATCCTAGAGAAAAATTCTCTTATGTTCAAAAATTTGAACCTTGGGATTGGATTATTGGAACAGGTGCTTATGTAGATAATATTGAAACTGATGTTGGAATAATGAAAGAGAAAGCAAAAGATGAAATTAATAGCATTATTATGAATATTGTTATCTTCTCTCTAATTGCAATTATTATAGTTTATCTAATTTACAGTTATTTAATTAAAAGAACAATTATTACTCCACTAGAAGATTTAAATAAAGCAGTTGTTGATATGACAAATAACAATTCTTCTAATAATGAAATTAAAAAAACATCAAATGATGAAATTGGATATTTAGTTGATAGTTTCAATGGATATATTTCAAAATTAAAATCAGGATATGAAGAAGATGCAAAAGTTATAGAAGAAGTTGACTCTGTAATCGCAAAAGTAAATAATGGGTTCTATGTATACAAAATAGAAAAATCATCTTCTAATAAACAAATAACAAGTTTAAGAGATTCTATTAATAGTATGATTGATAAAACTAATGAAAATCTAGTTAATTTAAATAATATATTATTAGAGTATGGTAATTCAAATTTTTCTACTAATAATTCTAATTTAGAAACAAATGCAAATGGGATCATTTCTTCATTAATAGCAAGTTCAAAACTTGTAGGTATTACAGTTTCAGAATTTTTATCTATGCTTGTATCAAGTGGTAAGAAATTAAATGATGATACAAAAATTTTATCAAGTTCAGCAACTAGATTATCAGATTCTGCAAATGAACAAGCAGCTTCATTAGAAGAGACAGCCGCTGCAGTTGAAGAAATTACTTCAATTGTTAAATCAAATGTTCAAAATGTACATGAAATGTCTATCTTAGCTACAGAATTGCAAATATCATCAAAAGATGGAGAAGATTTAGCTTCAAGAACTACAAAAGCAATGGAAGAAATTGATGATCAAGTTAGATCTATCAATGAAGCTATTACAGTAATTGATCAAATTGCCTTCCAAACTAATATTCTTTCACTTAATGCTGCAGTTGAAGCTGCAACAGCAGGTGAAGCTGGTAAAGGATTTGCTGTTGTTGCACAAGAAGTAAGAAATCTTGCTGCAAGAAGTGCAGAAGCTGCTAAAGAGATAAAAAGTATTGTTGAGTCAGCTACTTCAAAAGCTAATGAAGGTAAAAATATTGCTAATAATATGATTGGTGGATATACAAATTTAAATACTAAAATTAATAAAACAATTACATTAATAGAAAATGTTTCTCAAGCTAGTAAAGAAGAAGAAAAAGGGATAGTTCAGATTAACGATGCTGTAAATGCATTAGATCAAGCTACACAAGTAAATGCAAATTCTGCTACTACAATTAGTGAATTAGCTCATGAAGTATCCTTCTTATCTGAAAACTTATTGCAAATTGCAGATAGAGCAAAATTTAATGAATCAACAAAAGAAGAAATTGCAGATATAAATTTAGTATTTACAATTGCAAAATTAAAAAATGATCACATTAAATTTAAAAATGTAAATTTTGATAAATTAGGTAGTTCAAATACTGCTTGGAGTGTTACTAAACCAACAGAGTGTGATTTAGGTAAATGGATTATTGAGCAAGAAAATAAAAATAAATCATTTACAAAAACATCAAATTGGAAAATTTTAAAAGAGAAACATGAAATAGTTCATGCTAGTGTTCAATCTTTTATTAATGAAGACTGTAAATCTAATTCTGATGAATTAATTTTAAATAATCTTTCAAAAGATTTAGATTTGGCTACTTCTGATGTATTTAGATGTTTAGATCAAATTAAAAAAGATAATATTCCAGAAAAAAAAGTTGAAGCTAAAGTAGTTTCATCAAATCAAAAAGAACAAGTAAGTGTTTCTAGACCAGTTTCTAAACCTATAGAAATGTCATCGACAAAACAAGTTTCTTCTTCTAAATCAATTCAATCAAATACAAAAGATGATGATGAGTGGGAAAGCTTTTAAAAGCTTCTCTCTTATCTAATTATAAATATATTTTTTAAACACGACTAAAACTATCCTCTTTTAAATTTATCTAAAAATAGATATAATACGCGAAAACTAATATAACTAGAATAATATAGACAATCAAAGGAAATTTATGAGTACAGAAAAAGTTGAGTTACTCTCACCAGCTGGAAATTTAGAAAAATTAAAAATAGCTATTAAGTATGGTGCTGATGCAGTTTATGCGGGAGTGAGTCATTTCAGTTTAAGAATTAGAGCTGGAAAAGAGTTTACATTTGAAACATTTAAAGAAGGTATTGACTATGCACACGCAAGAGGTAAAAAAGTGTATGCTACAATTAATGGATTTCCTTTTAATTCTCAAATTGATTTATTAAAAAAACATATTGCAAAAATGGCAGAGCTAGAGCCTGATGGTTTTATTGTTGCAGCTCCTGGTGTTGTAAAACTTTGTAGGGAAATTGCACCACAAATTGATATTCATTTATCAACTCAAGCAAATGTATTAAATTATCTTGATGCACAAGTATTTTGGGATATGGGTGTCAAAAGAATTGTGGTTGCAAGAGAAATCTCACTTAAAGATGTTGTTGAAATAAAAAAACATTTACCAGATATGGAAATTGAAATTTTTGTACATGGTTCGATGTGTTTTGCATATAGTGGAAGATGTTTAGTATCTGCAGTTCAAATGGGAAGAGTACCAAATAGAGGATCTTGTGCAAATGACTGTAGATTTGAATATACACTTTATGCTGCAAATGAAGATCATAATACTTTATTTAGACTAGAAGAAGAGCCAGGTGTTGGAACTTATATTTTTAATTCAAAAGATATGAATTTAGCTTCACATATAAAAGAGATTATGGATTCAGGTGCTGTTGATTCATTAAAAATAGAAGGTAGAACAAAATCACCATATTATGCAGCAGTTACTGCAAAAGCTTATAGAAGTGCAATTGATGATTATTATGACGATAAATTTGAACCAGAAAAATATCAAAGAGAACTTTATACTACTAAAAATAGAGGCTTTACTGATGCATATTTAATTCATAGACCATTTGAAAAAACTGATTCACAAAACCATGATTATGCTTTAAGTAAAGGATCTTACGAAGTTAGTGGACTTGTAACTGATGATGAAGAACACTCTTTATGTAAGTATAAAATTTATCCAAATCAAGATGTAGAAATTTTTACTCCAAAAGGTGAAGTTCTTGAAGAGTGCGAAAATGAAATTGGAAAAATTTTCAAAAATGATGATGGAATTTATTATGTTAATTTCAAAAAAATATTAACAGAAACGGGAAAAGAGTTAGAATCAGTTCATAGTGGTAATGTTAATAAAATAAAACTTCCAGGTAAACTTCCTTATCTAACAATGCTTAGAGCAGAAAATATAGAAGAATAGTTTAAAAAATAGATGATATTTTTTAGGGTAAGTTCTAATATTAATGTAAAAACTACAGATGGGACTTTGATTAATTATTATAAAATCAAAGGTCCATCAAATTTAGAAAATGAAACAGTATACATAACTACTTATAATGATTTTAATGATTTAAAAGAAGTTTTTCAAAGAGTTGACAAAGATAAATATTTTGCACGACTTATTAAAGAAGATAATGTTAAAGCATTGATAAATTTTCCTACTCAATTAGGAATTCCAAATGATAATGAATATTTTAAACATAGAGAAATAGATTTAAAAAATCAAAATAAATTTCATTCAAATAAATTAAATTCATTTATCTTAGACTCAACACAAGTTGATATATATAAACAATTAAAACATCTAAAAAAAGATGAGATAAAAATTGCACTTATTGGTGGAGTTGGTAAAAGCATTAGTGAGATAATTGTAGGATGTACAGCTGTTAGAATTTTATTTGAAAAATTAAGTGAAGTATATAAAAATATAAAACTTGATCTTTATTTAGATGCTTCAAATAATAGTTTTTATAGTAGAAATAAACAATTATATTTAAAACAAAGTTTTATAAATGATGTTTTACCTTTAAGTATTACATCTAAGAAATTTTGTGAATATGATTATTATATTGATAATAGTTCGGTAAAGGAAAATTCAGCTTATTTTGAATCTTTAAATTATGTTGATGCCTGGTTGCATAAATTTGGAATTGATTATAAAAAAATATCAGATGAGGAAAAATATAATACTTTAGATATTTCTAGTTATAAGCCAAGTGATTCATTAAAAAATAAAATAATTGATGCAAAATTAAAGGGTAAACTTTTACTTTTCCATCCGTATTCTGCAAATATAAATAAATCACTTCCTCAATCAGTTGCATCAGATATTTTAAAAAAATTAATTTCAACTAATAGTGAATATATAATAGTTTCAACTTTATCTATAGATTCAAAAATAAACGATGATAGATTTATTGATTTATCAAAAGAATCAAAATTAATTTCAGATTTTATATATATTATTTCAAATGTAGATAAAGTACTAAGTACTGACACTTCTACATATCATATAAGTGATGCTTTTATGATTCCAACAATAGTTATATTTACGCAAGAAGATTTTGAAAAGAAAATAAAGTATTATCAATGGGTAAAATCTATTTTTGTAAAAGACAAATCAAAAAATTTATCTAAGTTTATATTTGAAAATGAAAATTTAACTTTTTACAAATTTCAGTCTTGGAAAAAAATTAAGATTGATAAGATTATTAGACTATTAGAAAGTTTTTGATATAATCGCAAAATTTAAACGATTTTAAAAGGAATTATAATGAACTTTGTATCAATTATTATGGGTAGTAAATCAGATTATGAAATCATGAAAAACTGTGCTGACACATTTGAAAAATTTAATGTTAAGTATGAGATGATTATATCTTCAGCTCATAGAAGTCCAGAAAGAACTAAAGATTATATCAAAGAAGCAGAAGAAAAAGGTGCTATCGCATTTATTGCTGCTGCTGGTATGGCTGCGCATTTAGCAGGTGCTCTTGCTGCAGGTACTACAAAACCTGTTATTGGAGTTCCTATGAAAGGTGGAGCAATGGATGGTATGGATGCAATGCTGTCAACTGTTCAGATGCCTGCAGGTATGCCAGTAGCTACTGTGGCACTTGGGAAAGCTGGAGCTATGAACGCTGCATATTTAGCAATGCAAATTTTAGCAATTACTGATAAAGAATTAGCAGTTAAATTAAAAGAAGATAGAATCGTTAAAGCAAAAGCTGTTGAAACTGATTCTAAAGAAATAGAAGTACTTCTATAATGAAACCTGTTGCATTATTTACTCTTCCTAATTGTAAATGGTGCAAAGAGGCTAGTGCCTACTTAAAATCAAAAAAGATAAAATACAATCAAGTAGATTTATCAAAAAATAAACAAGCCTTAAAAGATTGCCAAAAACATGGATGTACAGGTGCACCTGTTATTTTAATAGGAAATTCATGGATTTGTGGCTTTGATAAAAATAAAATAAATAAAGAGTTAGGAATTAAATAGATGGTTACATTTTCACAGATTCTATTAAAATTACAAGAGTTCTGGGCAAACCAGGGTTGTAATATTGTACAACCTTATGATATCCCAGCAGGTGCTGGAACATTCCACCCTGCAACACTATTAAGAAGTTTAGATTCAACACCTTGGAGTACAGCTTATGTAGCACCAAGTAGAAGACCTACTGATGGAAGATATGGAGAAAATCCAAATAGATTAGGTGCTTATTACCAATTCCAAGTTTTAATAAAACCAAGTCCAGATAATATTCAAGATTTATATTTACAATCATTAGAATTCTTAGGATTAGATATTTCTAAACATGATATTAGATTTGTAGAAGATAATTGGGAATCTCCAACTCTTGGAGCTTGGGGGCTTGGATGGGAAGTTTGGCTTGATGGTATGGAAGTAACACAATTTACTTATTT
>Ga0193951_1001452_pt1 | contig 10544 bp, 7 predicted proteins | sample BB_2_MG_FD_140370 | JGI IMG/M metagenome (GOLD analysis project Ga0193951, IMG submission 140370) | Microbial mat bacterial communities from the Broadkill River, Lewes, Delaware, United States - BB_2_MG | ecosystem: Environmental > Aquatic > Freshwater > River > Microbial mats | place: USA... | reverse complement strand
CGCTCACGCTATACACCGGGCGGCCATCTTTACTGGCATCCGGTCCGTTGGGGCCCACCAGGCCACTCTGGGATATATAGGTACGGGCTTGTGTCTGTTCCAGCAGTACGAATGGCAGTTCGCTACCCTGCTGTGCTTTGTGGGCTGGCAATGCCAGCTGAATGATATCGCCACCTTTGCGATCAATCAGCAGTTCCAGTACATCAGTTTTTACGCTGATCAGCTGAGCTGCTTTCGTGGCAACGGCTTTGCTACCTGGTACATCAGAGCTGGCAGCCTGAGGGCTGTCGGCGGATGGCAGGTCGGTAACTGTGGTGGTGCTGGTATTATAGGCAGAAGTGGATTCAACGGGCTGAGCCTGTACAGGCGCCTGGCCGTAATCCTGGTTCCACTGCAGTACCAGCATGTAGGAGATGACTGCCAGAGCGGCCACCAGTAGTACTCGCTGAAAATCCATCGTGTATAAACCGGTTCGTTAAGTTGAAGCGTGTTTGGCTTTTTTTCTCAATCGTGACCAGCACTTCTTCGCCAGGCGATGAAGCTCATCCTTATCCAGCTCATCTATGCCCTTACGGGCCATGACCAGAATATCCACGGGTGGAAGGTTATGCTGATTCAGACGGAATGACTCGCGCATGATACGGCGAACGCGGTTACGTTTCACAGCATGGCGGACATTTTTTTTGGAGATCACAAATCCCAGGCGGGGGTGATCCAGGCCGTTGGGACGGGCCAGAATGAGGATGTGCCGGTCTGGTACCTTCAACGTAACGTTGTCAAAAACCTGCTGAAAGTCCCCGCCCGTTAACAGGCGCAACTCTCGGGGATATTTGAATTCAGACATAATGTCAGGTGACCAGACCAGTACGGCCGGCTTAAGCGCTGAGACGCTTACGACCTTTTGCGCGACGACGGTTGATGACCAGACGACCGTTTTTAGTGGCCATACGGGCACGGAAACCGTGAGTACGTTTGCGCTTCAGTACGCTGGGTTGGAAAGTTCTTTTCATTGCCTGCACCTGCTAACGCTAGCTGTTAGGAAAATAATTAATTCAATTAACTGATTTCCCGGTAATGAAAATCAGACGCGGCATTCTATGGATTTAGCTGGGCCAGATCAAGCGAATTTCCTTAAATAGCCTCGATTCAGTAGATAAAAGTTGTGAACAGGCTGAGAAAGGTGATTGAAAACAGAGTTGAATTACGATGGGGATTGCCTGTGTCTAAAATGGGTAGTTGCTGTGGGTAATCAGCCCAAACGCCCGTTTTGTGGGAGCTCAGGCACATCTTAATATGTTGGGTAACTGCAGGATAACACTGTGGGTTAAGCTGCTTTCGGTACGCTACCGGTAGTTGAAAACGGTTGATGTGTATAAATATGGGGAGTATCTATGTATTTCTTGTGTCCTGGTGTGGATAAAAAAAATTGGCAAGGCTAGAATAGCTTCCAGATCAATGCCTCCGGGCATGTATAACTCATTGAATAACTTATTCAGGCAGGATGGGAGCAAGCGATGTCAGCGGAACTGTGGGAACGCTGTCTGCTCAGTTTGCAGGAAGAATTTCCGGCTCAGCAGTACAACACCTGGATTCGCACGCTGAAAATGGCGAATGCGAATGGCGCACAGCTGACGCTGATGGCACCTAACCGGTTTGTGCGTGACTGGGTGAATGACAAGTATCTGGCCCGTATTCGTCAGGTTGTCGCTGATATCAGTGGTGATATCAGTGCTGACGTGCGGCTGGATGTCGCCCAGCGTGCCGCACCGATGGTCCAGCGTCGGGTTGCCGTTACCCCGATTCGCCCCCGCCCTGCTGCCCAGGTTGCTCCACCTTCCATGGTTGAGTCCGAACCTGCTTTTACCCCTGCACCTGCCTCCATGCAGGTTGCTCCGGCTGCTAACCCTCAGCCGGTGGCAACTGTTTCAGCATCAGCGCCCGCCCGCGAGCCCGTCGCGCAAACCGTGCCTTATCAGCAACCGTTGATGCCTGAACGTACTGTGGATGTGGAAGGGGGCATAAAGCACCAGTCCAACCTGAATGCTGCGTTTACGTTTGAGTCCTTTGTACAGGGTAAATCCAACCAGCTGGCACTTGCTGCTGCTCAGCAGGTTGCTGATAACCCTGGCAGTGCTTATAACCCACTCTTTATATACGGTGGCGTTGGTCTGGGTAAAACGCACTTGATGCAGGCCGTTGGCATCGAGATGCGCAAGCGTAACCCTAATGCCAAAATCGTCTACCTGCATTCCGAGCGCTTTGTCGCCGATATGGTAAAGGGGCTGCAGCTCAATGCCATCAATGACTTCAAGCGCTACTACCGTTCCGTTGATGCCCTGTTGATTGATGATATTCAGTTCTTCGCCGGTAAGGAGCGCTCCCAGGAGGAGTTCTTCCATACCTTTAACGCCCTGCTGGAGAGTGGCCAGCAGATGATTCTGACTTCGGACCGTTATCCGAAAGAGATCATCGGCGTTGAAGAGCGGCTCAAGTCCCGCTTTGGCTGGGGTCTGACTGTAGCGATTGAGCCACCGGAGCTGGAAACCCGTGTCGCCATTCTGATGAAGAAGGCCACTGAAGCGAAAATACAGCTGCCAGATGATGCTGCTTTCTTCCTGGCACAAAAAATTCGCTCCAATGTACGTGAGCTGGAAGGCGCGCTAAAACGCGTAATTGCCAATGCTCACTTTACGGGTAATGCAATCACCACGCCGTTTATTAAAGAATCTCTGAAAGACCTGCTGGCTTTGCAGGACAAACAGGTTAGTATTGATAACATTCAGCGTGTTGTCGCCGATTACTTTAAAATCAAAGTGTCTGATCTGCTATCAAAACGCCGCAGTCGTTCTGTTGCGCGACCGCGTCAGGTAGCAATGAGCCTGGCTAAAGAGCTGACCAATCACAGCCTGCCAGAAATCGGCGATGCGTTTGGCGGCCGTGATCACACGACAGTGCTCCATGCGTGTCGCAAGATAAAGGAGCTGCGCGAGAGTGATACGGATATCAGAGAAGATTATCAAAACCTGTTGCGTCATCTGACAGCGTAACAGGTTGACCGGAATGAAGGTACAAGGTGGATAACCGATGAAATTTGTCATTTCCAGAGAGGCCTTAATCAAACCTCTGCAGCTGGTGGCTGGTGTTGTGGAACGTCGTCAGACGTTGCCAGTACTGTCCAACATCCTGCTGGTTGTTGAAGGTGATCAGCTGTCGATGACAGGTACGGATCTTGAGGTAGAACTGGTAGGCCGCGTTACTCTGGATGAGCCTGCAGAAGCTGGCTCGATTACTGTGCCAGCGCGTAAACTGATGGATATCTGTAAGTCACTGCCCGACGATGCGCGTATTGAGCTGGCCCTGTCCGGTCAGAAGATGGTGATCAAGGCGGGCCGTAGCCGCTTTACACTATCGACGCTGTCGGCAGCCGAGTTCCCGAACGTGGACGATGGCCCACAGGCGATGGAGCTGACACTGTCCCAGGCAGAGCTGCGTCGTCTGATCGACAAAGCGGGCTTCTCCATGGCTCAGCAGGATGTGCGTTACTACCTTAACGGCATGCTGCTGGAAATTGCTGAAGGCTCACTGCGCTCGGTAGCGACCGATGGTCACCGGCTGGCAACCTGCCGTGCCGATGTTGAAGGTGCGACAGCAGCACCCAGCCAGATTATCGTACCGCGTAAAGGTATTCTTGAGCTGGCTCGCCTGCTGCAAAATGGCGAACAGCCGGTTCGACTGGTGATTGGTAGCAGCCATATCCGCGCCCATGTCGGTGATTTTATCTTCACCTCCAAACTGGTCGACGGCAAGTTCCCGGACTATCAGCGCGTTATCCCGAAAAATGGTGATAAGCAGGTGCTGGGCGATCGTCAGGAGCTGCGTCAGGTGTTCAGCCGTATCGCAATCCTGTCGAATGAAAAATACCGTGGTGTGCGGATGTCTCTGTCCAGCAGTTTCCTGCAGGTGATGGCCAATAACCCGGAACAGGAAGAAGCAGAAGAAACCGTTGCCGTGGATTACGAAGGTGAATCACTGGAAATTGGTTTTAACGTTAACTACCTGCTGGATGTGCTGTCCATTCTCAGCTCGGATACCGTACGCCTCACGCTGTCAGACTCCAACAGCAGTGTGCTGCTTGAAGGTATGGACGAAGCGGACTGCCTGTACGTTGTTATGCCGATGCGTATGTAAGTCCATTATGCAGCCAGGCCCTCGGGCCTGGTTGTCCGGGTAACTCTATTTCATGTCCATTGCCCACCTTGATATTCAGCAGATCCGCAATCTGCATAACATCTCTATCGACCCGTCCCCCCATATTAATATTCTGCACGGTGCCAATGGCAGCGGTAAAACCAGCCTGCTTGAAGCCATTCACATGCTTGGCCTTGGGCGCTCGTTTCGCACCCAGAATGTTCGACACCTGATACAAAGCCAGACCAGCCATTGCATGGTGGCGGCAGACATAGATGCATTGGGGATCGGCTCTACTCAGCGGCTGGGTATTCAGCGCCAGTTGTCGGGCGAAAGCCTGATGCGCTATGCCGGTAACAATATTGATCTGTCGACGCTGGCGGAAATATTACCGCTGCAGGTTATCAACTCGGATACCTTTGATCTGCTCGAAGGCAGTCCCCAGGCACGGCGGCAATATATCGACTGGGGTGTGTTCCATGCCGAGAGCAGCTTTATCCAGTTATGGCGTGGTTTCAAACGGGCGTTGAAGCAGCGTAATACCCTGCTGAAATGTGGTAAAATCGACCCTCGTTTGCGCCAGGCGTGGGATCAGGAGTTTATCCGCTATGCGGACCAGCTGACGACGCACCGCGCACACTACATTGAACAGCTAAAGCCCGAGTTTGAAACCATTCTCAGCACATTGCTGGGCGGTGTGGAGATCGAACTGGGTTTTCGCCCCGGCTGGGATCAGAAGAAACCGCTGGATGCGGTGCTGGCCGACAGTCTGGAGCGTGACAGGCGTCAGGGCTTCACCGGCTACGGCCCGCAGCGGGCGGACCTCAAGGTTAAAGCCGATGGTCATAATGCCGCAGAGCGCCTGTCCCGGGGGCAGAAAAAGCTGGTGGTCAGTGCACTGAAACTGGCCCAGGGCAGCCTGTTCTACCGGCTCAGCCAGCGCGCATGTATCTATCTGATAGACGATCTGCCGTCCGAGCTGGACAGCCAGCACAGCCAGATGTTCTGTGACTTTCTGGCGGCATCGCGCAATCAGTGTTTTATTACCTGCGTTGACCGTGACGCGCTACAGCGCCAATGGCAACCGGATGTAAATATCAGCCACTTCACCGTGGATAACGGCCAGGTGAAGGGTACAGATTAGTTTAGGAGACCGACTGCATGAGCGGTGAAGAGAACCAGAATTACGACTCCTCCAGCATCAAGGTGCTGAAAGGCCTGGATGCGGTACGTAAGCGTCCGGGTATGTACATTGGTGATACGGATGACGGCACTGGCCTTCACCACATGGTGTTCGAGATTGTGGATAACTCCATCGACGAAGCGTTGGCGGGCCACTGTTCTCAGATTGACGTGATCATCCACCAGGATAACAGCGTCAGCGTTGCCGATAACGGCCGTGGCATTCCGACTGAGATCCACCCGGAAGAAGGTGTATCTGCAGCGGAAGTGATCATGACCGTGCTGCACGCCGGCGGCAAGTTCGATGACAATTCCTACAAGGTATCCGGTGGCTTGCACGGTGTAGGTGTTTCCGTGGTAAACGCCCTGTCCACTGAGCTGACCTTGACTATCCGCCGTAATGGTGAAGTGCATGAGCAGAAATACGTCCACGGTGTGCCTCAGGCACCGCTGGCCGTGGTGGGTAAAACTGAAACCAGCGGTACCAGCGTACGTTTCTACCCGTCACTGGAAACCTTCACCAACAAGACGACCTTCCAGTACGACATTCTGGCCAAGCGTCTACGTGAGCTGTCGTTTCTCAACTCCGGCGTGCGTATTCTGCTTAAAGATGAGCGTGAAGGCCGTGAAGAACTGTTTGGTTATGAGGGTGGCCTGAGTGCCTTTGTTGAGTTCCTCAACAAAAACAAGAACCCGATCAACAAGATGTTCCATTGCACAGAAGCACATGAGAACGGCGTTGTGGTTGAAGTGGCGATGCAGTGGAATGACAGCTTCCAGGAAGGCATCCATTGTTTCACCAACAACATCCCGCAGCGTGACGGCGGTACTCACCTGTCGGGCTTCCGCACCGCGCTGACCCGTGGTCTGAATAACTACATTGATTCCGAAGGGATCAACAAAGGCAGCAAGACAGCCACCACCGGTGATGACTGCCGTGAAGGCCTGACGGCGATTATCTCGGTGAAGGTACCTGACCCGAAATTCTCCTCCCAGACCAAAGACAAGCTGGTCTCCTCTGAGGTGAAAACAGCGGTTGAGCAGGTGATGGGTGGTCGTCTGATCGAATTCCTGCAGGAAAACCCGGGCGATGCCAAAGCGGTCGTCAATAAGATGATTGATGCCGCCCGTGCCCGTGAAGCAGCGCGTAAGGCGCGTGAAATGACCCGTCGTAAAGGCGCACTGGATATTGCTGGCCTGCCAGGCAAACTGGCGGACTGTCAGGAAAAAGACCCGGCGCTGTCTGAAATCTTCCTGGTGGAGGGTGATTCCGCTGGTGGTTCTGCCAAACAGGGTCGTGATCGTCGTACGCAGGCGATCCTGCCACTCAAGGGTAAGATCCTTAACGTTGAGAAAGCACGCTTCGACAAGATGCTCAGCTCGGCAGAAGTCGGCACCCTGATCACCGCACTGGGCTGTGGTATTGGCCGGGATGAATACAACCCGGACAAGCTGCGTTACCACTCCATCATCATCATGACCGATGCTGATGTCGATGGCTCGCACATCCGCACCCTGCTACTGACCTTCTTCTTCCGCCAGATGCCGGAGCTGATTGAGCGAGGCCATGTCTACATCGCACAGCCGCCGCTGTACAAGATCAAGAAAGGCAAGCAGGAACAGTACCTCAAGGATGAAGACGCGCTGCAGGACTACCTGTTACAGGGGGCACTGGAAGGCTCCAGCCTGCACCCGGATGAACACTCGCCAGCGATCAGCGGCGCGCCACTGGAAAAAGTGGTGTACCAGTTCCGCGACGTTCAGGCCACAATCAACCGGCTGAGCCGCCTGTACCCGAAACAGGCACTGCGAGCACTGCTGAATCTGGATGCTCTGAGCGAAGAACAGCTGACCGATGAAGCAGCCGTCTCCCAGTGGGTGGATGCCCTGGAAGATAAACTGGCCGATGTAGAAACCAGTGCAGAGCACTTCAGCTGCAGCCTGGGTCAGGATGAGCGCAGCCGCTACATTCCGCGTATTGTTTACACCCATCACGGTGTGGAGCACAACTACGAACTGAGCGCAGACTTCTTCCGCTCCAAAGAGTATGCCGCCTTTGTTGAGATGGCTGCGGTACTGGCGGACCTGATGGGTGAAGGGGCTTACCTCAAGCGTGGCGAACGTCGCCATGCTCTGAAAGATTTTGAAACCGGCCTGACCTGGCTGCTGGACCTGTCCCGCCGTGGCCATGCTATCCAGCGCTACAAAGGACTGGGCGAGATGAACTACGACCAGCTGGCAGAAACCACCATGGAAGCCGACAGCCGTCGTATGCTGCAGGTAACCATCGAAGACGCCATTGCTGCCGACCAGCTGTTCACCACCCTGATGGGTGATGAGGTTGAACCGCGTCGGGCCTTTATCGAAAGCAACGCGCTACGGGTCGCCAACCTGGATATCTGATCGCTTATCTTTATGGTCTACAAAAACCTCGCCTCGGCGGGGTTTTTTATTATCTGCTATTCGCCGCAGACATAGCGGTGTTTGGCTGGCACAGCATTGCTCGACTACTCTGAAGCCTGGCACATGGGTAACAGGGATAGCGTGATGACACTGATGAGCTGGCTTCAATTACTGGAGCTGTGTTTTCTGCTGACGGCAGTATGCTGTAGTTTCTATACCGCGTTGGCTTTACAGTCTGCGGAGCGTGGCCAGATATCAACACAGCGGCTGTCGCGAGCGATGTTTGTACTGGCTGTCAGTTTTTTGATTATGGGGGTAGGCCATCTACACATGCAGTGGCTGCACCTGACCGGTGTGAATCTGTTCCAGTATTACTTTGGAGAAGTCTGGGGGGATCGGTTATGGCTGATGGCGTTGACGCTGACCTGGCTACTGATGTGTGTGGCATTGGGCCTGATCTTACGAATGGCACTGCAACATAAAGTAAAACAGTCTACTGCTCAGCTGATAGCAGCCAATCAGCAGCTGAGCGCAGAGGCTTGCAGGGACCCGCTGACCGGGGTTGGCAATCGGCGTTACTTCCATGCCCGAGCCGAGCAGGCACTGCTTCAACTACGTCACCGCCAGCAGCCGGTCAGCGTGTTGATGCTGGACCTGGATCACTTCAAGCAGGTAAACGATCAATATGGCCATGCCGCCGGAGATCAGGTGCTGATCGCATTCTGCAAAGTGCTGACGGCCAGCTTGCGTAAGGATGATATTCTGGCTCGTATTGGTGGTGAGGAATTTGTGGCGTTGTTACCCGGTGCCAATGAAGCTGAAGCGCGTGATGTCTCCGAACGGATCCTGCAAGCGACCCGGCACTGCGCGGTAAGCTGTGAAACGTGCAGTATCCACTTCACTGCCAGTATCGGTGTAGTGGCGTTAAAAGAGACACCGCAACATACGGTGGCTGAGCTTTGTGATGCTGCCGATCAGGTGATGTATCGAGTGAAAGCAGCCGGGCGGGATGGCTATCAGCTGGTGGACCGGCTTGATGGCCTGATGTCTCGTTGTACAGCTTAGGGCGATGTTTCACGTGAAACATCATCCAGGCCTGTGCCCAGTGCTGAGCTGGGCCGTTTACAGCTTTGCTGATAGCCTCAGGTGTTCTAATCGTTTTCCTGACCCTCCTGACAGGCCTGTTTTCCGCCTCCCCTGATCGTTATTAAACAGCCGCTCGCTGCCATCGATTCCGTCGTAATGATTACCCGGCGATAAGCATGTTTCACGTGAAACACAGGCACAAAAAACCGGATAGTGCACTATCCGGTTTTATCAGCTTCAGTCAGAAGTCTGCAGAGCGAAGCGATCAGCCCAGTACGGAAATATCCGCAACGGCCAGGAAGCGGTTACGCAGCTGCGCCAGCAACGCCAGACGGTTAAGGCGTACGGCCTCGTCGTCTGCCATGACCATGACATCGTCGAAGAAGCGGTCTACATCGCCACGCAGGCTGGCCAGAGACTCCAGCACCTGACGGTAGTTACCTTCAGCGGTTGCCGCATCCAGTGTGCCCTGCAGGCCGTTCAGCGCGCTGTACAGTGCCTTCTCAGCATCTTCCTGCAGTACCGCTTCAGTGACAGTCGCATTGCTGTCAGCGCCCTGCTTGGTCAGGATATTGGATACTCGCTTGTTAGCGGCAGCCAGTGCATCGGCTTCTGCCAGGCTGCGGAAGTGGCTTACTGCCTTCACGCGCTGATCGAAGTCCAGCGGACGGGTTGGGCGTACTGCCAGTACTGCCAGGAACACCTCAGCCGGGATACCTTCTTCTTCATACCAGGCGCGGAAGCGCTCCAGCATAAAGTCCAGTACCTTGTCTTCCAGCCCTTCACGGGCTTTCAGGTTGCTGTGGTTGTCCGCCGCAACGGCCAGCAGCTCGCGCAGGTCCAGGTTCAGGTTACCCTCAACGATAATACGCAGCACACCCAGCGCGGCACGGCGCAGAGCAAACGGGTCTTTGGAACCGGTTGGTGGCTGGTTGATACCGAACAGGCCGGTCAGCGTATCCAGGCGGTCGGCAATCGCTACCGCAATACCCGGAGCAGACTGTGGCAGTTCATCACCGGCAAAGCGTGGCATGTACTGCTCGTTCTGCGCCAGCGCGACGTCGTGGTCTTCACCATCGTGCAGTGCGTAGTGGTAACCCATCAGGCCCTGCAGATCGGTGAATTCATACACCATGTCGGTCATCAGATCGGTTTTCGCCAGCAGGCCAGCACGGGCGGCCTTGGTCTGGTCTTCACCCATATCTGCAGCAACACGTGCAGCCAGGGCGGAGATGCGCTCTGCTTTGGCATGCAGGGTGCCCAGATCTTTCTGGAACACGATGTTTTTCAGTTCTTCAACGCGAGCTTCCAGGGTTTTCTTCTTGTCGGTTTCAAAGAAGAAAGCCGCATCGGCCAGCCGTGGACGAATTACTTTTTCGTTCCCCTCGATCACCTGACGCGGGTCTTTGGACTCGATGTTCGCCACGGTGATGAAGTTTGGCATCAGCTTGCCGTCCGCATCCATCACGTGGAAGTACTTCTGGTGTTCTGCCATGGAAGAGATCAGGGCCTGCTCAGGCACATCCAGGAAGCGCTCTTCAAAGCGACCGGTCAGGGCAACCGGCCATTCGTTGAGGGAGGCAACTTCGTGCAGCAGGTCATCGTCGATCTGGGCGATGCCGTTGATCGCTTCACCGGCGGCAACCACCTGGCTACGCACGGTTTCCAGACGCACATCGTAATCG
>Ga0193951_1001451_pt1 | contig 10544 bp, 13 predicted proteins | sample BB_2_MG_FD_140370 | JGI IMG/M metagenome (GOLD analysis project Ga0193951, IMG submission 140370) | Microbial mat bacterial communities from the Broadkill River, Lewes, Delaware, United States - BB_2_MG | ecosystem: Environmental > Aquatic > Freshwater > River > Microbial mats | place: USA... | reverse complement strand
TATCGTTCTCGTTTATTACAAACGAAACGTCGCTAAACAGGGTGTTACCACTAAACTCAACCGTTAATTGATCTACCGTAATCATACAAAATATTTTAAGCGGCGAAATTAGCAAAAATGGTGAATAAGTTTGTAAAAACTTTCACTTAGATAGCTTATTGATTTTGTTATATTTGAGAGAATAAAAAAATTGCTCAAACTTCATTATATCCAATGTTATTCTCCGGATAAAAGAACTAAAGTTTGATATATAACAAGTTGTAGGTAATCAAAAAAACAAAATGGGAAAGACATCTATAGTAACATTAAAAGGCACAGGTCAATTAAATGGTCCTGTAAAAATTAAAAAAGTCATTGAAATGGAAAATCAAATGGCTCAAAAATTTTTAGGAGGAAATAGACTTATTGTAATTCAAGAATTCCTTAAAGTACATTATTCTGGTGTCACAATTGACCCTAAAAACATTGGTGTAAATGTTACACCCGTTAAAGAAAAACAAAAAAAGCAAACGAAAAAAAGCAAACCTGATTCCGAAAAGAAATCGATTTTTACAAGATTAAAAAACACGGTTTCAAACAACTCTACTAAAGGAATTAAAAAAACATTAAGCTACTCAAATTCTGAAAAAGAAAAGGTAGATAAAGAAACTTTTTCTTTATTAAAAAAAATCACTGAATCAGTTAATATTAAAGATGTTGATAAAGTGAAAAATAAAATAGGAAATTTCAACAAAGGAGCTTTAAGAGATGTTTGGGACAAAATAATGGAACTCTGGAATATATGTTCTTCACCTGAATCTGAATGGTCAAAAAAGGCTGTTGCTCTTGGTGCATTGGTTTACACTATTACAACTCTTGATGTAGTACCTGATGTAATACCTGGACTTGGTTTTATAGATGATGCTGCTGCAATACTTTTTGCTGTTAAAAAATTAGGAATAGAAACGGTTAAAACTAACAAAAATGAAAATAACTTTCTTGAGGAAAATATTAACTCTGAAATAATTATATCTAAAATAAACATATTAACTTCCATATTATCACATTGCGCCAGTTCTGACAATGTCTTCTCCGAAATTGAAAAAAAGAAAATTAATGAAATCATCAATTTATTCGTTTTCTCTGATGAAGGTATTGCTTCAAAAGAAGCATTAAATAAAATAAGTATAAAAAGGAAAGAATTAGAAGTAATAATAAAAAACACACTTAATAATCCAACAGATTTGGATACTGTAATCAAAAATATTAATCATAGTAAAATTGAACCTGATATATTATATTTTTACACATATGCCATAGCATTTGCAGATGGGAATATCAATAGAGAAGAACGATTATTTTTGGATATGCTTGCTAAATCTTTAAATATTAAAGACAAAAGAAGTATTGAAAATAAAGTAATCTAATTAAGATGGAAAACACAGGAGAGCACTTAGTTGGTCAGTACCTTCAAGAAATAAAGAATTGTGATTTTGTTCAATATAACCTTCAAACCAAATTTACACAAGGTGAGATAGATGTGGTTGCAATAAACTCAAACAAGAAAGAAATTTTTATTTGTGAAGTAGCCACACATCTTGAAACAGGACTTCAATACAATAAAAACGGGAAAACGGACAATGTGAATAGGTTTGTAAGTAAGTTCACTAAAAATATAAAATATTCAAAAAAAAATTTCAGCAATTATAATTGTCATTTTATGTTATGGACGCCAATTATAAAAATCCCTAAAAAAGAAGATTCTAAAATAAACCAGCTTAATGATTTACACTTAATAAAACACAAAATAGAAAGTAAATTTAATATTGAAATAGAATTAATATACAATAAGAAATATTTAGATTGCATAAATGAATTAAGAAATGTAGCAAAAAACACTTCATCTGCCATGACTTCAAGTTTAATGAGGTTTCTTCAAATAGAAGAAAAACTGAAATCACATATTGAAAAAACAACTGAATAAAAAGACTACCTACAACAATGGCTCCTATGAATAAGTAATTACTTATTCCCACCTACTCATTACACAACACCGTTAATGCAAAATCTTAAACAGTAATTCTTTTAAAATATCAGCATGGGTTTGGTTAGCACCAACCCCTTTGCTTTTTACATCGGCATCACGTAATAAGGCAATAATTTGCGATACTTTTCTCATTGGGTAGTTACGTGCTGCGTTTACATAATCATCCACAAAATATGGATTCACCCCTAAATTTTTAGCAACTGAAGCTTTCGATTTGTCTTTTAATCCGTGGTACATCAATAACTGTGTAAAAAAACTATTTAGCAAGGAAATTGTCATTACCAACGGATTATTCTTAGGGTTTTGTGCAAAATAATTGATAATCCTGTTCGCTTTTACCACATCACGCTGCCCTACTGCTTTACGCAACTCAAAATTGTTAAAATCTTTAGAAATACCGATATTTTCTTCAATGTGCTTATCGCTAATAATAGTTTCTGTAGGTAACACCGAAGTTAGTTTATCAAGTTCGTTGCTAATCTTGCTTAAGTCAGTTCCTAAAAACTCTACCAACATTTGAGCAGCTTTTGGCTCGATATTAAACTTCTTTCCTCCCAAAACCTGACGAATCCAATCGGCTACTTGATTATCGTATAGTTTTTTACTCTCGTAAATAAGTCCACTTTTGGCAATGGCTTTGTACGCCTTTTTACGTTTATCGAGCTTTTTGTATTTGTAATTAAACACCAACACCGTACTCGGTTGAGGGTTCTCTGCATAGCTTTCAATCTTTTCAATAGAACGGCTTAAATCTTGTGCTTCTTTAACAATAATCACCTGTTTTTCTGCCATCATTGGAAAACGCTTAGCCGAAGACACAATTTCCTCTATCGATACATCACGACCATACATTACCACTTGGTTGAATCCTTTTTCAGACTCATCAAGCACGTTATCTTCAATATAATCTGAAATTTTATCGATGTAATATGGTTCTTCTCCCATTAAAAAATAAATGGGTTTGATGTTACCTTCTTTTATATCGGATATGATAGATTTAATTTCGTTCATAAAGCCTTTCTTCTACCTTCTTTTGGTGTTCATTTTTAAAATGTTTAGCTAATGTCATTTCGAAAGAGGTCACGATTGAGAAATCTTAAACATGGGAGTTACTCAGCTGAATGAGATTTCTCCCTCTGGTCGAAATAACGGCTTCTCCTTATTCTCCGTTAGAAATAACTTATAATTTTCTTACTTTTGGTTTATGCAAAAGCTCAACCTTCCTAGCTATACATTCAAGCTCAAAAGTAACGAAAATAAGACGCTTATTTTTGATAATTTGAGAAAAAAATATGTGGTTTTAACTCCTGAAGAATGGGTACGCCAACATTTTGTTCAATTACTAATTCAAGAAAAAAACTATCCTATTTCTTTAATTGCTATTGAAAAACAATTGATTATCAATAACCTAAAAAAGCGTACTGATATTGTGGTTTTTGCTTCGGACGGACATCCGAATATTATTGTGGAATGTAAAGCACCACATATAAAAATTACCCAAGATACCTTTGATCAAATTGCACGTTATAACTTAAAACTCGATGCTGATTACCTCATCGTAACCAACGGACTACAACACTTTTTTTGCATGCTCGATAAAGAGAACGAAACTTATGTGTTTTTAAGGGATATTCCTCAATACCAATAAGCTTTATGAAAACAGATTTCACTACTGAATTCATAAACATTATCAAAAACGATGCTTGGATGCTACGTATTCTTGAAACCGTTCGTAACCTACATCTTCCCGACTGTTGGATTGGTGCCGGTTTTGTTAGGAACAAAATTTGGGATTACAAACACAATAGTAAAAGAACTTCTTTAAACGATGTTGATGTTATTTACTTTGATAAAAGCGATACTTCTAAAGCTCGTGAATTAGCTCTTGAAGAACAGCTTAAGGCTATTGACCCCTCTGTTAACTGGTCGGTAAAAAATCAAGCAAGAATGCATGTTCGAAACAGTCATTCACCTTATAAGAATTGTCTCGAAGCCATTTCTTACTGGCCTGAAACAGCTACTGCGATTGCTATTCAATTAAATGCAAACAATCAAATAGCATTTATTGCTCCATATGGTTTAGATGATGTGTTCAATCTTATTGTACGACCTACTCCTAATTTCGATTTGACAACGTATCACAACAGAATTGCGAGTAAAAAATGGGAAGATACTTGGGAGAGGTTGGTTATTGAAGAGTAAGGGTTACTGGTCGAAATGAGATTTAGCTTCGCTGAACCTCACGGTTTCTCCTCCTTTGTCGTTCGGAATGATAAAACTATGCGTCATTACGAAGGAGACACGACTGAAGTAATCTGTTTATTTAAAACTCCTAACTGAAAGATTGCTTCACTATCGCTCGCAATGACGAAACGTTATTGTCATCTCGAACTGAAGCAACACGGAATGTGAGAGATCTCAAGAAGATGAGTAACACACTTTAAAGAAATTCCTCCCATACAGTCGGAATGACGAAACACAGAATGACTCATGCTTTTTAACAAGAATTTCATTTATAAACTGTAAATTTGCCGTCTTGAAAACAGCTATCGTCATATTAAACTGGAACGGAAAAAAATTGCTTGAGCAGTTTTTACCTTCTGTCGTAAATTATAGTTCTGAAGAAGCGGAAGTGTATGTCGCAGACAATGCTTCTACGGATGATTCTATTACATTTGTAAAGCAACATTTTCCTACTGTAAAAATTGTACAGAACTCAGAAAATGGTGGTTATGCAAAAGGTTACAACGATGCCTTACAGCATATTGATGCAGATATATATTGTTTAGTAAATTCTGATATTGAGGTTACCGACAACTGGTTAACTCCCATTATTAACACTTTTAAAAAGGAACCTAACACAGCCATTATTCAACCGAAGATTTTAGATTTTAAAGATAAATCTAAGTTTGAATATGCAGGCGCAGGTGGTGGTTTTATTGATGCTTTTGGATATCCGTATTGTCGCGGTCGTTTGTTTAGCGACTTGGAAACAGATAACGGACAGTTTAATGATACTTCTGAAATTTTTTGGGCATCTGGTGCTTGTTTTTTTATTCGCTCTGGAGTTTTTCATCAACTACAAGGTTTTGATGAAGATTTTTTTGCACATCAGGAAGAGATTGATTTGTGCTGGCGTGCTAAAAATAGTGGACATACTATAAAATATGTAGGAGCATCCACTGTATATCATGTTGGTGGGGCTACATTAGACACGTTGAACCCTAGAAAAACATTTTTAAATTTTAGGAATAGTTTACTCAACTTAGTTAAAAACTTACCTTCTACGAAATTGTTTCCAATTATTTTTTCTCGTTTAATCTTAGACGGATTGGCTAGCGTTAAATTTTTATTGGAAGGTAAACCTAACCATTTGTTTGCTATTTTAAAAGCTCATTTTAGTTTTTATGCGCATCTTTCTAGGTTCATAAAAAAGAGAAAAGAATCTCCTAAAAAACCGAATTACTACGAGCATAAGTCTGTGGTTTGGCAGTATTATGCTAAAGGAAGAAAAAAGTTTACCGAATTACGTTAATTCTTGCTCGTCTTTATAGATATAATAGAGTAAAAAGAAAACTGCTATTCCGCCGAAAGTATGCCATAGCCAGTGTGTTCCCATAGGTAGTAACTCTACTTTATTATCCAACGTTCTAAATAGTAACGCTATTCCAAATACCATTCCTCCATACATTATATACTTTACGTTTTTCCAATGTGTTTTGTAAGCATACCATATTAACGGAGTTATTACTGCAAATGCAGTCACGGCATATCCGAACGATGTTCTATATCCTGAAGGTATTGGTAAAAATCTTGGTAAAACGGATACTAAAAGTATAGCTACAATTATTGCTAATCGTTGCCACCATTTCTTTTTAATTTTTCCTATAAAATAAATAATGGCTCCTAAACATACAATCATGATAGGAACCCAATCTAACAACAACCAAAATTCATGACTCCTTGTGCCATGAAACATGGTACCTCCTATCCAACTGATAAATATTACTGGAATGGCAAACAGAAAAAATGGGTATTGTTTAGGTTTTTGATAAATTCTTCTTCCGAAGTATATCAGTAGTGCTATAAAAATTAAGTTGCTAAAAGTATTGAAAGGTTCAACAGGCAATCTGCCTGCTATTGTTTCTTGATATATTGGTCCGCTGTCGTTGGGGAATCTATCCAGTAAAAACATATACCCTTTTTCTATTCTGTACTAAGATAGGAATTGTGTTTTTAATTAAAAAGTGGTTTTGTAAGATTTCAACTAAACTTATTATTACAAAATATCTAAACTTCCTTTTCCTTCACGAATTACTTCTGGTTCATCGGTTGTTAAATCGATTACAGTAGATGCATGGTTATCTCCATACCCTCCATCAACCACGATATCAACAATATTCTGCCATTTCTCGAAGATTAATTCAGGATCGGTTGTATATTCCAATACTTCATCTTCATCGTGAATAGATGTAGATACAATCGGGTTTCCTAAAGTTTCTACAATGGCTCTTGCTATATTATTATCGGGCACACGAATACCTACTGTTTTACGCTTTTTATATGCTTTTGGTAGTGAATTACTACCAGGTAACACAAAAGTATATGGACCTGGTAAAGCTCTTTTTAAAATTTTATAAGTTGCAGTATCTATTTGCTTTACGTAATCGGATAAATGACTTAAATCGTTACAAACAAACGAGAAGTTGGCTTTTTCTGGCTTTACTTTTTTTATTCTTGCTACTTTTTCTAGTGCTTTAGTATTGGTAATATCACAGCCTAAACCATAAACAGTATCGGTTGGATAGATAATCAACCCACCATTTTGTAAAACTTTTACAATTTTTTCAATCTCTTTTGGATTGGGGTTGTCGTTATACAGTTTTATAAATTGAGCCATAGCTTAGTAATTATCAAAGTCAAAATCGTCTAGGCTTTCAAAGTTATTAAATTCATCATCAATTTCATCATCTATATTTTTTGAAAGATCTTCTGCTTTAAATTCTTTTTCTGGGGCTTCCTCTGGCATTTCTCCTACAGATAAAATCATTTTTGTTTCAGTAACTTCTTCATTAGATTGTTCTATTACCTCTACATAAAACGTCCACATTTGTAAGAAATCGTACACATAAATTAACTTATCATGTTGGTTTGGTAAGGTTTCATACAAAATACATGTTGCCATTGAAATTCCATCTCCTGCTTCTGACATATTGAATAAAGGAATTTCTTCACCTTGATTCCAATCTTCATCGGTACGGTAAAAAGATGCCATCTCTTGTCCGTTAAAACCAAACGCTTTTGCGATATCAAAGTGTAGGTTTTCTAACGAAGTTTTTTCGTTTACTAACAGGGTTCGTATTACATCTTCTTTCGTATCTAAAATTACACGTACTTTATACATTCTATCATTTTTTGTCAGTACAAAAATACGTATTTTTGGGTGATAATTTTTAGTTACCATGAATAAGCAAGCATCTCTTACAGTCTTAAACAGTTACAACAAAAACACCTTGATGGAAACTTTAGAAATAGAGTTTGTTGATGTAGGAGATGATTTTATTACAGCAAAGATGCCTGTGACACCTAAAGTACATCAACCTTATGGATTACTACATGGTGGGGCAACAGCTGCCCTAGCTGAATCGGTAGGTAGTTGTGCTTCTGCTTTTTTCTTAAGAGACTCTAATAAAATTGTAAAAGGGATTGAGCTGAGCATCAATCATGTAAAAAGCAAGCGAGAAGGACATGTTTTTGCTACCGCTAAAGCGATTCATAAAGGTAGAACTACACATTTATGGGAAGTGAGAATTGTTGATGAGGATAATAACTTGATTTCACTTTGTAAGATTACCAATATTGTTTTAGACAAACAATAGCATGAAATTGCTAAAAAAAATCTTGAAAATCGTTGGAATTGCTCTCTTTGTGCTTTTCCTTGTTTTATATTATTTATTCTGGAATTTTTCTGCTCCAAAATCTGATGTAAAAGTACTTGAAAAATTTTCAGGTAGCTCTGCTACTCCTGTCCTTACTTATGAAAACTTTAAAGGGTTTGAGTACAGAAAGCTTTCTATTATAAAGGATACTACTTTACCTACACTTGTTTTTATTCACGGAACGATAGGTTCTTCTACTGATTTTACAAAATACATGAAGGATAGTGCATTGCTTAGTAAAGCTAATATGATTTCATACGACAGAATTGGTTACAATTATCAAGACAAAAATCCGGTTCAAGAAAGTATTGCTTTTGAGCGTGACATGTTGAAGAATGCTTTACATGATATTAACCTCAGTAAAACAATTCTTGTAGGTTATTCTTATGGCGGACCTATTGCCTTAGCTATACAAGAAAAAGTTAGAAAAGTAATTTTGCTGGCTCCAGCTGTGTACAGTAAGGTAGAACCCATGCCATGGTCCTTAAATTTATATAAATGGAAAGTTACTCGATGGCTTGTTCCTCCAATATGGCAAGAAGCGAGCAAGGAAAAGTTATCTCATAAACAAGATTTACATCTTTTCGAAAACAACTGGAAATATACTCCTAATAATATAGTAAGTATCCATGGAACTGATGATTGGATTGTACCTTTTGAAAACTCTTTATTTTTGAAAGAGCAGTTTCCTGAAAATCAGTTTGAGTTAATTAGCATTCCTTATGCTGGTCATGGATTTATTTGGAGTAAATTTGACACGATTAAAAAACATTTAATACAACAATTAGATTGAGTATTTTTTCAACCATAAAAGAAGCTTTAAACAAAGAACTACCTTTTGTTACCTACAGAAAACCTAACTGTTCTATAATTAAAGGATGGTTTCAACAAAACAATGACTTAATTACCTCTGAAAATTATAATGAGAGTGGGTTTATTTTTGCTCCGTTTGACAGCAGAGAAAAAGCTATCTTAATTCCTAAAAACCAATCTACCTATATTGAAGAAGAAATTACTGTTGGAGATACTCAAACTAACAATAATGATCATGCTCCTGATGCAGCTTCCGAAGAGAGCCACATTCAACTAGTTGAAAAAGGAATCACTGCTATTAAAAATCAACAATTTAAAAAGGTAGTACTTTCAAGAAAAGAAAAAGTTGAGTTATCTGACTTTAATCTTATTAAAACTTTTCAAAAACTTCTGAGTAACTATCCTACTGCTTTTGTATATGTTTGGTACCATCCTAAAGTTGGCTTATGGTTAGGTGCCACCCCAGAAACTTTAGTTAGTATTCAAGATAAAAGTTTTACTACTATGGCTTTGGCGGGAACACAAGTTTACAACGGCACAACGAATGTTACTTGGCAGCCAAAAGAATTAGAAGAGCAACAATTTGTAACTGACTACATCACTGACAGGTTATCTGATATTTCTTCTGAGATTACAACATCTGGTATTGAAACTATAAAAGCGGGTAAATTACTCCATTTAAGAACCATTCTTAATGGAAAGTTAAAAACGAATACTGCTTCTTTAATTAAAAGCTTGCACCCTACTCCTGCTGTTTGCGGATTGCCATTAGAGTCTTCTAAACAATTTATTTTAAATAATGAAAACTATCATAGAAGCTTTTATACAGGTTTTTTAGGAGAACTAAACATTGACGGTAAAGAAAGTAATTTATTTGTTAATCTTCGCTGTATGGAGGTTTCTAACAATATTGTATATATTTATGTTGGTGGTGGTATTACAAACGACAGTAATGCTATAAAAGAATGGCAAGAAACAGTAGCAAAAACTACTACTATGAAAAAAGTTTTATAGGAAAAACACCCACCTTACAAAATACTTTAACTCAAAACAAACATAACCTACTGAAATTCAGTTTTTTTTATTATATTTAGGAGAACTCAAAACTCGCTTTCCTATGAAACAAAAATTACTTAGGGTTAACCAGCGTGAAGATAAACTTAATAGTAGAGTAGGTAGAACTTTAACTTATAAGCAGCTGGTTGAATTCGCATCAAAACTACCAAACAAAATAAAATCGCTTATATAAAAGAAAAAAACCACCAATTGCTTGTGCACAACTGGCGGTTTTTAAGTGTAAATTGAATTTGAATTGATTTTTTTATGCACAAACCAAACTCTAAACACAAATTATGATTTGTGTTTAGGGTTTATACAAAACAGTTATCTTCTGCTTTTAAATATCTTCAAAAGAAACGTCAGTAAAACTTTCTGTAGAAGTAGCCTCAGTAGAAGTACCTTCTTCTCTCTTATAATCTTTTTGGTGACGCTCACTAATTACTTCAGAACCTTTTTCATTTACAATAAAGTCTGTTGCTTTATTTAACATTTCTGTAAAATCAGTAAAGTCTTCTTTATATAAGTAAATTTTATGTTTCTGATAATGAAAAGATCCATCATCGTGAGTGAATTTTTTACTTTCTGTTACTGTTAAATAATAATCATCTGCCTTTGTAGATCTAACGTCAAAAAAATACGTTCTTCTTCCTGCTCTTAAAACCTGTGAAAAGATTTCTTCTTGTTCTACTCTCTCGCTCATAATTCGC
>Ga0193951_1001450_pt1 | contig 10548 bp, 8 predicted proteins | sample BB_2_MG_FD_140370 | JGI IMG/M metagenome (GOLD analysis project Ga0193951, IMG submission 140370) | Microbial mat bacterial communities from the Broadkill River, Lewes, Delaware, United States - BB_2_MG | ecosystem: Environmental > Aquatic > Freshwater > River > Microbial mats | place: USA... | reverse complement strand
GTTACCGAAAGGTAAGAGTTGTATATTAAAGAATCGCCGTATACGAGAACCGTACGTACGGTGATGTGAAAGGACGGAAAACAAAATAGGAGGATACTATTTTGTTTTCCTCCTATTCGATTTGTATGTAATGTTTTTAAACCTTAGCTAGGCGATTGAAGAGACGATCGATACCCAATATAAAGACAAGGCCAATGCCAACAAAGTAAAGTATAGAGGGGAGATTTTGAATGGTATGACTTAGGCTGCTTAAACCCTTATTAATAGCACCCACATCCAAATAAGTAGCATTGATGTCAAGGTCGTTCCAGTATTCGAGTAGCACCGTTGCATCCATTAAAAAGGTTAGGGCTAAGAGTGCTACCAAACCGCCAACAACCCAAATGCGATTGGTTTTATTGATGATGGGTTTATATACAACTGGATTTTCACTCCAATCTTTAAAAACCCGATTCATAGTGGTTTGCTTCAACAACTCTGGTGCTTCTTCGGGGCTAAATTCCTGAAAAAGTTCTTTTATGAGTTTATCTTCTATGTCGAAGTTATTATGATCTCCCTGTTTCATTGTCTCAAATTTAAATAAAAGACTTTAATTCATCTTGCAGAATAAACTTTAATTCTTTCTGCAGTTGTTTTCTTCCTCGGTGCAGCTTTACCTTGATATTTGATTTTGACAAGTCTGTTGCTTTCTCGATTTCTTCAATAGATAGTTCTTTGTAGTAATAAAGAATGAGAATAAACGCATCATCTTCCTTTAAACGCGCCAAAGCCATTTTTAAAACCTTCTTTTTCTCTTTCCTTTCTAGCTGATTAATACTATTGTCATCTATGAGAGACTCGTTTTTAAGCAACTCCTTGTTTTCTAAGTCGGAAGTTTCTGGCTTACGACTTCTGAGCTTTGACAGCGCCGTATTGTACACAATACGATATAGCCAAGTTGAAAAAACCGCCTTACCTTTAAATTTATCAAGCGCTTTGTAGGCTTTGAAAAAGGCATCTTGTGTTACTTCTTCCGCTTCTTGCTTGTTTTTGACAATCCCATTGGCCAGTGTAAAGGCCATATGTTGATATTTATCAATGATTTGAGAAAAGGCAGCAAGATCACCTGTTCGCACCGCTTTAATAAGTTCTATGTCATTTGAGTCGCTCATTCACAAAATAAGACGCCTTGTCTTTCCAATAGGTTACACAATAAGCTATAATTTAAAGGTAAAGTTGGCCATTGACAAGTTTATTTATTGCAATTCATCTGTTAGTAGCGTTTAATATATATGTGAGGCGTAGTTTAAATCATTTTTTAAAAAAATGAAATTTAATTGTAACCGCATCCAAAAGTATGACGTCCAACGAGTGAATGCTCCCGGGGAAGCAATGAATTTTAATAATGTAAAACTTTAAAATATAGTATTATGGAAGGTGTATTAGTACCGTTAGTATTTTTTGGAAGTATAGCTGCAATTATTATTTCACTATCTTATTTTAAGAGTAGACGAATTGAGCGAACGGCTCTTATTGCAGCAGGTAAGGAGGCTAGTATTTTCGAATACGGAAAGCCTAAGCACTATTTAAGTCTGAAGTATGGCATGTTATTAGTTGGCTTGGCAATAGGCATAATTCTTGGAGGCGTGCTGGAGGCATCTACTCAAATGCATGAGGCTTCAGCTTACTTTTCGATGATTTTATTGTTTGGCGGATTAAGCTTGATCTTGTATTATGCCATTCAGAAGAAGCTGCCCAAAGAGTAAGTTCAGCTTAAATCACACAACAACCAAGGCCACATCATTTGTGGCCTTGGTTGTTTACTACAATAATTTTATGCTTTAGCTTCACAGTTGAGCTGTATAGAAGTTGCTGTAATAACAAGATGCATTATATGGGCTTTATACGGAGAGCTATGCCTAATAAGCGGATTAAGCACTATTGGAATTAATACAAAACGAAAGCCTATTAGCACTTTTCAAGTTGTAAATGGATGTGCTCTCTATATAGTCTGTTTCGAATAATTCGCCTTAGTTGCTCATTGTAATAGATAGTCCAACTATTATATATTATTGAACCCATATTTGAAACCGTTTTTATAAAGTTTTTTATAGGATCTTTCGACCTCAAGGCTTTTACCATTCTTAAACTGTCAATTCGCTCTTGCTCTAGAGAAAAGTCCATCATGGTATTATATAATTCCCTTGATGTCAATTTCTTGATTTGGAAATAAGCACTTGGGTTGCTTTCCACTTCGCTGTACAGTAATTCGTAGTTGTCATCTTCCGTCTCCATAAAGTCCATGTAGTCATCAAATTCGGGGATAGCAACAATTTTACCGCTGGCACGCTGTATAAACACAAGGAAGTTACCATCAAGTAATTTAATGGAGCGGTCAATAAGTTCAGATGTGTTTTTCATTTTTTTACAACTTAAAATGATGGAATAATTTACATCCTTAAAAATATGGATTTTCCAGTTATAAATAGTGATTTTTGGCCGATTTGATTGATGAATTGTATTGGTATCTGTCGTTTTCTTTTAAGAGTGATTGCAATCACAATTTGGATTTTAAATACTCCTCATTATTTTTACGCTATTCTAAATGCTTTTTTACCCATCTAACAGACTAAACGTAAGAATTCGAAAATGCAGACTTTGCAAAAAAATGATATTGCATTATTAAACAGCGGCGATGAAAAAACCTTTGAGCATATATATAAAGCTCATTATAAGGCTTTATTCTTTTTTGCAAATCAATATGTAAAAAAAGAGTCTGAGGCCGAGAACCTCGTTCAAGAAACCTATTTGGCCTTATGGCTTAATAAAGAAAGTATAATTGGCACTAGAAGCAATGCGGTAAAAGCGTGGTTGTTCAATACGATTAAAAACAAGTGTTTGAATCATCTGGAAAGAGAGGCCAACCAAACTAAGTATAAAGATTACCGCATGTATCGCTATCAAATAGATGCATTAGGGCTGAAAGAGATGCACATATCAGAATTGACCTTTTCCGAAATTGAAGAGCTATTGACAAAGGCCCTAGATGAGATGCCCGATCAATGCCGTAGGGTTTTTGAGATGAGTCGATACAAAGGTTTGGCTAATAAAGTTATTGCGAAAGAATTAAACATTACGATTAAGGCTGTTGAAGCTAATATGACAAGAGCCTTAAAAGCCTTGAGGCTTGGTCTTAAGGACTACTTACCCCTTTGTTTCTTACTGGGTATTTTGAAGTAACGCCTATTTTTTTCCATTATCGATATAGGGTTAATCTGCTTCCACCTGTCTTAGTTTATAGAAGACGAATTGTGCCATGGAAAAACATGTACTTTGGGAGCTTGTTACTGACCAGTTACCCGAAACGGAAAAGGAAAAAGTGTGGGAAGCGATTAAGGCATCACCAGCATTAACTGAGCAGTACCAAGAGTTGAAAAGGGCTTGGGCTTTGTCAGCCGCTTCAGAGGATATGACTGATCACCAGTTGGATGACAAATTCAAGGAGTTTAACCGATCGTATAGAAGTATTAGCCCTTCTACTAGCTTGGGAAAATCAATCCTTAAATACGTCGCCCTTGTTGCCATATCATTGGCCAGTTCATATTTTTTATGGCAAAAGCTGAACCCATCACAAGGTAGTGATTTACAGGTGTCAAGAGTTGTGGCTGAGCAAGGCAGTACAAATCATTTTATTCTAAGTGATGGCTCGCAGATATGGTTAAACTCCGGTTCAAACATCACGTTTAAATCACAAAGCCACGATAGAGTAGAGCTAGAGTTACATGGTGAAGCTTTATTTGATGTCATCCATAACGATGATCGTCAGTTTGTTGTCAACTTGGGCGATCTGCAGGTAATGGATTTAGGTACCCGGTTTAACTTACGTAATTATGACCAAGATAATGAGGTGTTGGCAACCCTTATTGAAGGTGAGATTGCTGTCAGCGATAATACCCATGCGTTTTCGGAGCAATTACGACCAGGACAACAGCTGCGATATAATAAAGATGACGGCAGTTACTTGTTAGAGAAAATTGATACGACGTATGTTGGGGCATGGAAGGATGAAAAGTTTAGGTTTGTTGATAAGGCCTTAAGAGATATTGCTATTGATATTGAGAATTGGTATGGCGTAAAAGTCGAATTTAAGAATAAGAAATTGGCTGATGAGCACTTTACAGGTGTCATTCAAAAAAGCACCTCGGTAAAACAAGTCATGGAAATATTAGCCTACTCATCGGGTATTAAATACAGTATTAACGAGCAAAATGAACAGATAAAAATAGTGATCAAATAAAAAAGCAACATCCAGGTCGAAGCGGATGCTGCTTTAAAATGTACGAAACTGCTTCAACAGTTTCATAATGTTAATTAAATCGTTACAAATCTATGAAAAAAAAGCAAACTAGACCATGGTGGCAACACCTTGGTATTGGGAAAACTCTACGTATTATGAAGCTTACGTTCGGATTAATGATCATCTTTGGCTTATCCGTGTCTGCGGCTGGGTTTGGACAAAATAAGAAGCTAACACTTTCTGTTAAAAACGCTACCTTACTCGAGATTTTTAAAGAAATTGAAGCCAATACCGACTTAGGCTTTCTTTATAAAAACGATCAGATTGATCAGAGTAAGACGTATAATGTAAGTGCGACCAATAAGGAAGTACATGAAGTGCTGAGTGATTTGTTAGATAAGGGCGATTATGCTTTTACCATTATTGAAAATAATGTGGTCATCACAAAAACACGCACAGCACATACCACTGCAAAAGTTAACCAGCAACAACAACAGCACCGTGTTGCAGGAAACGTAGTGGATGCCAATGGAGAACCTTTGCCAGGTGTTAATGTGTATGATAAAAATAACCCGCAGAACGGGGTGATTACTGGTATTGATGGTTCGTACAATATAGAAATCAACAATCCGGATGCTATTTTGGTGTATTCGTTTATTGGATTCGATGATCAAGAAGTGCAAGCCGCTGGGCGAAATCAAATTAATGTGACTTTGGTAGAGGAGCACATTGGGTTGGATGAAGTTGTTGTAACAGGTTATGGTACAGTAACAAAAGAGGCCTATACAGGATCGGCCGCTGTGGTAAGCGCCAAGAAAATTGAAGATAGACCTGTTGCTTCATTTCAGGATATATTACGTGGGAACTCACCAGGTACAATTGTTACTGGTACAGGACAGCCAGGAGCAATGAGTAGCGTTCGTTTGCGTGGGGTAAGCTCAATGAATGCCTCTAATGCCCCGTTATATGTGGTAGATGGTGTGGTTCTAGAAACGGGTAATATGTCAGGTTATGATAATCAATATTCGAACCCTTTAAATACACTTAATCCATCAGATATTAAATCTGTTACGGTGCTTAAAGATGCAACATCAGCCTCGTTGTACGGGTCTCGCGGTGCAAATGGTGTAATTGTGATCACCACTAAGCAAGGACGTAAAACGGATAAGCCACAGTATAGTGTAGATGTACAAATGGGTGTTTCTGATGTGTTTAGTGCAAGTAGACCAGGTATGGTGACTAATCGAGAAGACTATATAGACCTATGGTTGGAAGGAGAAATGCATGCTGAGGTATTGGGTGTTGAAACAGTTGGTAAAGAGAATTTTTTTACCGAGATTCAAAATGTATATGCCGATAAAGAGGGGTATAGGATAGATGGTAAGAACTACTATGATTGGCAAAATGAGGCCAAGCAAAATTTTAATAGTCATTTTAGATTTGAAAACCCTGATGGGGGTTACTATGATGAATTTTTTGATGCCAATGGTGAACGAGGTGCACATTACAATAAATTGGCCAATACGGATTGGTACGATGAAGTAACGCGATCAGCACCTTTTCAGAAGTTTAATTTATCTACTCAAGGGGGTAGTGAATATGTGAATTACTATGCTTCATTAGAGTACTTTAACCAAACAGGAGTAATAATTGGCAGTGGATTAGAGCGCTATTCAATGCGTGTCAATTTATCGTCAAAAAAGAAAGGAGCATTTGTTCATTGGGGTTTGAATACTTCCCTTTCTCATTCTGATCAGGAAGGGCCTCGTGCTAATTCGAATGGTTATGAGATGCCACACTATACCGCATTGGCTATTGCTCCTGTTTCACCTGTTTATCTGGATGACGGTTCTTATAATCTGACTTTGCCTAAAGGGGTAAATGGTAATCAGAATCCTGTGGCAATTATGAATACCAATGAGTATAAGTTGCCACAAACAAAAGTGTTAACCTCAGGTTGGCTTCAGTTAAATTTCACAGATTGGTTATACGTTAATAGCCGAACAAATTTGGATTATTCGCATGCCAGGCGTCGACAGTGGAATAATAAAGATTTCGGTTCTGGCGCTAAATATAAAGGATCCTTGTACGAAAGAGATGCACGAAGACGTAAGATTAGTAATACCAGTTTAGTGCATTTTAATAAGACATTTAATGATGTACATGCAGTAAATGGATACGCTGGAACAGAAGTAGAAGATGTGGTTTACGAATATATAGCGGCAGAGGGTACAACTTTTCCAACAAATAAAACGCCTTATTTAAGTGCTGCAGCAACTCCAACAGAGGTTATAGGTGCTGGAAGCAATTATGGTATGTTTTCCGTATTATCTGCCTTGAACTATGTGTATAATTCGCGTTACTATTTGTCGGGTACTTTTCGTGTTGATCAATCCTCTCGATTTGCCAAGGATTACAGAAAAGGAAATTTCTGGTCCGTTTCAGGAGCATGGCGTGTTTCAGAAGAAAGTTTTATGCAAAATATTTCTTTTATCGATAATTTGAAAGTAAAATCGAGTTACGGAACCAATGGTACCCTACCGAGTGATTATTACGCATGGCAATCCTTGTATACGTTTGGTGCCGATTATATGGGTACCCCAGGGGGTGAGCCTTCGGCTATAGCTAATACTGAACTAACTTGGGAGAAGAATAAAGTATTTAACATTGGTTTTGAATCGCGTTTGTTCAATCGCTTAAACATTAATGTTGAATACTACAATAGAATAACTGAGGATCTTTTGCAAGATATGCCGATCTCTTCAACAACGGGTTTTGATGAAATGCTGATTAATTCGGAAGCCAGTTTAAGTAATCAAGGTGTTGAGATTGATGTTAATGCAGACATTGTTAGAACCAATGATGTATCGTGGAATCTAGGTTTTAATGTAGCAACTTTAAAAAATGAATTCTCAGGATTGGAGAATGACATTATAAGCAGTACTCAAATTAGTAGAAACGGAGAAAGCTACTATACGTGGTATACGCCAAAGTGGGCTGGAACTGACCCTAACACCGGTGAGCAACGCTGGTACTATACCGATGAAAATGGAAATGATGCCATCACTAATGATTACGACATGGCAGATAGAAGAGTATCAGGTACGGCACTGCCAAGTGTTACAGGAGGTATTTCAACGTCTGTTGCCTGGAAGGGATTGGAATTAAGTGTATTATTTACATACGGTATGGGTAATGAGGTCATGGATTTTATCGCACGTTCGGTAGCAGAGAATGATGGTTACCGTGATTACCGTGGTATTGGAAGTGATCAATTAGACCGTTGGACACCCGATAATACGACTGGGAAAAACCCAATACGGGTCAATGGTAAAGGGGCTTGGCAGCGTAATTATTCAAGTAGATACCTTCATAGTGGCGATTACTTAAAGCTAAAGAACCTTAAATTGCAATATAGTATTCCTCAGTCAGTTACTGAGCGTGTGAAAATTAGGAACGCCAGTGTTTTTGCTCAGGCCGAAAATTTATGGGTTGCAACGGAGTTAGATGGTTATGACCCAGAAATATCGCTAAGTGGTAGAAGGCATGCATCGCAATACCCAACAGCTACCACGTACACTATTGGACTTAAGTTGAACTTCTAAAAAGAATGACATGAAAGATAAAATTATCATATTTACATTACTCCTTATTCTTTTGGCAGGCTGTGAGGATGTGCTTGAAAAGAAACCCTATGTTTCAGTTCCCGATTTTGAGATGTTTAAAGATGTAGAAGGAGCAGAGGCAGCCTTAATTGGAGTTTACAATTCGATGACAAGTGCGGACTATTATGGGCGTCATATGTATGCTTATGAAGGTTCTAAAGGACCTGATTTCTTTGTGGAAGATACCGGAAATCGGTTTGAGACAGAGAATGCTTATCGTGAAACATCAACATCAGATGGATACTCGGATGTTGCGTGGGATAAGATATACAGTACAATTTTTCTTTGTAATAATATCCTAGCTAACATTGAATTGATCGATGGTGAAGAGGATGAAAAAAGAAGGATTAAAGGAGAAACTTTAGCTATTCGTGGTTTAGCCTATTTTGATTTAATGCGCATGTTTGCTTACCCACCAATTTATTCAATAGCTGGAGGCGAAAAATACAATGATAAGTATAAGCTTGGTGTGCCACTTATTTTATCTCAAAAGGAACATGTTGATGCGGCTTATGAAGGGCCGATGCGTGCTGATGCAGATGTTTGTTATGATCAGATTGTGACAGATTTAAGTGATGCAATCGTTAATTTAACAGGAGTAAGCCCAGCTGATGGTAGAGTATCTATCGTGGCAGCTAACGCTATTTTAGCTCGTGTATACATGTATATGGGGCAATGGGGTAATGTGATTACCGCAGGTGAAAATGCTATAAGTGGTACTTTGTTGACACATGATGATTTTGTAAAAAATTATTACAAACCATATAATTCTGAGAGTATTTGGGAGTTAGAATATTCGGTTGCTGATGACTTGGGTTCAAATGCCCTAAATAGTTTGGCTCGCAATCCAACAATTGATATACCTGGCGACCCTAATGATGGTCAGGTGGAAGATTCAAAAGTTGGCTATGCTGGTTACGGTGGAAATTCTTTTCTAAGAGCGGCTCTGCGCGAGACGGGTACCGATGTGCGTGAGTACTTAATATGTGATAATAGAACGGGTAATGAAACAGGAGTACGCAAGTATATTGGTGATGGTGCCCACTCGGTTCACAATGTGCCTCTTGTAAGATTACCTGAGGTGTATTTAACTTTAGCCGAAGCTTATGCTGAGCAAGGTACGAACTTAGCCATGGCTGCTGAATACTTAAACAATGTATACGAACAACGGCATGGTGTAGCCTACGTTGCACCTGCTACAGCGGCTTTATTAATTGAAGATGTATTAAAAGAAAGACGTAAAGAGCTTGTGTTCGAAGGACATACTTATTGGGACCATTTTCGTCGAGCGATACCTTTCACGCGTGAGAATTTAGGAAGTATAACGCCAGAATCAGTGAATATTGATTATTCACAACCACAGGTGGTGTACCCTATTCCTATGAATGAAATGGAATCGAACCCTAATATTAGGGGGCAACAAAATCCAGGTTACGCACCTTATGTAGCGGGTCAATAGATGTTTACTTAATGGTTTAGTCGTGTAACTACTGCTAATCTGGATAAATATGCCGGTAGTAGAGGTGTGTGACCCTCTGCTCCGGCATTATTGTATTGAGTTGGTAATAGGCCTATATTGTAGGTTGATATGAATGTATAAAAAGTGGATGATGAGTAAAAGGATGAGAAGAGGTGTTTTTCTAGTGTTGGCAGTAGCCTTGGGTGTAATGGCCATGTTAAAATATTGCCCCTATTTCACGCATGATACAACAGTTGTGGAGTGGCTTGATGGGGAATTGATAAGTGATGGTCCGTATATTTTTACAGACCAAGATTCTATTCAAATAAAATGGGTGAACCAAAGCCAAGTACATGCACAAGCTATGGCATCTGATGATGTGCTCCATATTGTTAGCAAGCCCAGTTTTGAGGTGAAGGTGGAGGATTTGGATGTGCTGAAACAAGTTGGTGCATCCAATTACGATGGAGTGGAAAACATAGCCGTGTTAAGTGATATTCATGGCCAATACCAATTATTTGTCGATTTGATTACAGCCAATGGCATTGTTAATGAGCAGGGCGATTGGAACTACAAAAAAGGACACTTGGTGATTATTGGCGATGCTTTTGACCGTGGTGCACAGGTGAGCGAAACGCTTTGGCACATTGTTAAATTAAAACTGCAAGCCGAAGAAGCCGGAGGGAAAGTGCACTATCTATTGGGTAATCATGATTTAATGGTACTTAATGCCGACCTGCGATACATCAATCCAAAATACAATGAAGTAGAAACGCTGTTGGGCCATTCTTACGATCAGTTGTTTGGTAAAATGAGCCTGATGGGGCAGTGGCTAAGAGCAAGCCCAGTTGTTATTCGTATCAATGGTATTTTGTTTAACCATGCCGGCTTATCACCTGCTTTGGTACAGGCTAACATGAGTATTGATCGCATTAACAGTGTATTTGCCCAACGCATTATCGACAATACGAAGGATAGCATTAAAGCCGATGCCCAATTGTCGCTTCTGGCACGTTCGCAAGGACCAATCTGGTACCGGGGCTACTTTAGAGATACCACACTTACAACAGCAGGTGTTGATAGCATTTTAAGTCGTTTTGATGCCAAACGTATTGTGGTTGGGCATACCTCAATGGATGAGGTGAAAG
>Ga0193951_1001448_pt1 | contig 10552 bp, 8 predicted proteins | sample BB_2_MG_FD_140370 | JGI IMG/M metagenome (GOLD analysis project Ga0193951, IMG submission 140370) | Microbial mat bacterial communities from the Broadkill River, Lewes, Delaware, United States - BB_2_MG | ecosystem: Environmental > Aquatic > Freshwater > River > Microbial mats | place: USA... | reverse complement strand
TAACGCTTAATATTTCATAAGCTTTACGAATTTCAATAAAATCTTCTGGACAGCCTCCTTTATCTGGGTGGCTCATAGTGACTTTGCTTTTGTAAGCCTGACGAATATCCAGCCAATTTACATCTTTCTCTAGGCCTAATATAGTCAACGCTGCATCAACTTTATCCACAGCACGATACTTTTGCCAAAAGCTTACAAAGAGTGCATCAATATCGTCAGCAGTGATGTTATTCAAATTAGACCAGTCTAAATAATAGTAAGCTAGATCACTATCTCGTGTGGTTAAGCTATGTTCATTTGCTGCGTTTTTAGCAATAAGACAAATTTCTAATGGAAAAATAGTGAGTAAGAAACCTTCCGTTTGAATATCACGTTGAATTTGATATAAGGCGTTCATAACAAAAAAGTTCTTCTGAAAAAGAATAACTTGAGGGTCTTCTTCTTTACCAATAAGGGAAATAAGATCATCTTTACAAAGGTTAACTAAATCAATTAATGAGCATGCACTATGTTGTTTTTTTAAATATTCTAAAATAGGAATAATCAAAGGATTGGTCATTAATTTAGCTTCCTTTAAATGAGTTTCTGAAATGCAAAACCATTGCACTATGTTTGATAGCAATTTGTTAATAAACACGATTGAATAAATGTCAGATTACTTTACACTTTTAATTTTTCCCTTCATCTAAGAAAGTAATTAACTGATAAATAAAAGTTTTAATTTTTGGTATATAACCTGCTTAAATTATGGAGGAACATTAAAAATTACTAAAGGATAATAAAATGAATATAAACTTTTTTAAAGCAACTATTGTTACCTTAGCATTAACTGTAAGTAGTTTTGCAAATTCATCTCTAATTACTCATGAATTTAATGATGGAGACTCTTTAGCTGCTTGGTCTGTAGATCGTACAGCGCCTGATGGATTTGAAATTATAAATAATGAACTTGTTATGTCATTAACAGGGCCAGTTCACCCTACAAATACTTTTTATGATACGCACGGCATGAATCTTGATATTGGTCAATCAAACTATGTATCTATTGATGTTTTCATTGATAAGGATTGGATTAACGCTGAGCGATATGGTGGTGTGTGGGCTGAATCTTTTAACGCAGCTGATGTCACTACAGGTTGGCCTATTGTTGAATTTAGTGGGATAAGCGGAGTACAAGCTTGGGATAATGGTGGTTGGCAAGCATTTACAACTAACTTTATTACTGGCGAATTTAATAACTTTAAACTTCAAGTAACTTCTAATGGTGTAGAGTACTCATTAAACGATACTGTTTTTTATACTGATACTGTTGTAGATACCCAATATTTTGGCAAAGTATTTTTGAATGCTAAATATGAAGGAAATGATTTTTCAGTAAGATATGACAACTTAGTTTATGGAACGGTTAACGTTCCAGAGCCTTCAACCTTTGCTATTTTCGCATTAGGTATTTTGGGCTTAGCGTCACGTAAATTTAACAAGCAATAAGCTGATCGGTTATACACGCTTACATTCAAGTAAATGAATAGACTAAAAAGCACCATTTTTTGGTGCTTTTTATTTACTTTAATTTAACGAGTTCATTATGCCTGTATGAATTACGTACTAAAAACAACGCAACAGGACCTTTTTATAAGACTATTATTGTAAAGATGCTAACACTTTTTGATAAAAAAGCTCCTTATCATTATTACTTGTTTGAGTAAAATGAATAATGAATGCGTTCAATGTTTTAATAAGCTCTTCATCCGTAATATTTTTGTTTTCTTTCATTATTGTTAAGCATCGTGTTAAATAGATTTCAGCTTTGTCACTGTCGCCTGTTAATAAATAGAACCGTGCTAAACCAATTAAAGGACCTCTTAGCTCAGGGTGGTGCTCACCTAAGACCTCAATCTTAAAGTTAAGCCCTTCCTGATATAAGCTTAGTGCTTTATCCAACTGATTACTATCGAGATAAAGATTAGCAAGCTCCTGTGATGCAGTTAACGTGGTTGGGTGCTTTATACCTAATTTGGAGGTTAATTTTTTTACCGTATCTTCAATTAAAGGTCGTGCTTCGTCATAGCTTGCATTCAAGCGTAATAAACGTGAAAATTTCATTTGCGTTTGTAAGGTTTCAATATGGCTTTGACCTAGAATATCTTGTCTTAATTGCAATGTTTTTCTAAATAACCGTTCAGCCTCTGCTACTTTACCTAAACCACGGTAACTATCAGCAAGGTTATGCATTGATCTTAATACCGTAATATGACGTTCTCCAAAGACCACTGATGCATGCTGAATATGTGCTTTAATCATAGGCACTGCTAATTGATATTGCCCCATAGCTTCATATAATGAACCTAAGCTACTGGAACATACTAATGTTAATGGATCATATTCACCTAAAAGAACTCGACTATTTTCAATACACAAGTTGTACATCTTTTTAGCTTCTTCGTAGTCTCCTAGCCAGTAAGCTATCGTGCCCAATTGATTTAATGAACGAATGCTATCTTTATTTTTATTACCAAAAAGGTTTTTTCGTTTTTCATAAACTTGTGTATATATTATTTTTGCTTTCTCTAGCGATCCCGTATCCTGATAAAAACCACCTAAATTACTTAAATAACCAAGGTATATACTACTTTTTTCACCATACAGCTCTTTACTTAGCGTGATAGACTCTTTAATTAATGGTAATTGAATGTTGAATTCAAATTTATTACCATAAAAACGAATGTACTGATTTAAAAAATTTAAATACTCTTTAGTTTGCTTTAATTGAGTGTCGTTATAGAATATTGACGCTGTAGTTAAATGCTTTTCTGCTGCGTCGAGTAACCCTAAATCTATATAAATACCAGCAATGACTGTTTGAATAGTCGCGTCAATTTCAGGGTGTTTTTTTAAAGCATTATCAGCAGTAATATTTTCACTGGCTTTTACCAGAATATCTTTAACTAATACTTCTTTACCCTTTGCTTTTTGGGGTTGGATTTCCTTAAACATATTAGTTAAAAATGTGGCTATTGCATCAGCTTTTTTACTTTGATATAAAGCGACATCACGTTCATAACCAACCTGCCTTGATTGATACCACGTTAAAAGACTAAAACCAATCATGACTAAGACAAACAGAGTAATGAAATTATTTTTTCTGTTTTCGTGCCGCTTAGATTTGGAAATAAACTCGATTTCATTAGCATTTAGATGAATACCAGAGCGTTTACTTAATTCAATATCGTCTAAAATCTTTTGCTTTGAATTGAGTAGAGTGTCTGTAGACTTATTACTTTCTAACCAATATAAACAATCATCCGCCAATTGTTCACGCTTATAAATTGCTTCACTATTTTCATTAACCCATTTGCTAATTCTATGCCAATGCTTTAATAAGGCTTCATGAGCAATAGTGATAAATTGTACTTCACTATTTATTTTTTCATTTTTAGCTTTTGAAGGAAAGTAACGCTGCTCCCCTGTTGATGTCTGAAGTATTGTTACGAAAAGATGCGCATCAAGAAAGCTTTGAATAAATTGTTTTTCGGCTGGATCAACAAAAATAGCTATTGGTGCTTTTCGTGCCGTAATACTCTGTTTATTACGGTAGTCTATTTTGACTAAAGCGTGCATTATACTATCCCAGCATTTTTGCGCAGATGGTGATAAAAGATTAAAGGTGATTTCTGCTTGCTGAGCTATCGCCCCTTCCATTCCCCCCATATCATGATAAACGCTAAGCAGTAATTTGTTATCTTTACTACGTTGCTGGTATAGCAAGTCAAGTGTGTACTCTAACAGTGGTAAAGCATCGTGGTTTTTAACCGCTGCGGCCAGTAATATCTCATCCAATTGTTCGCCGCTTATTTCATCTTTTTCAAATGTTAAGCCTGCAGCTATGGCTGGATTACGTATCATCCTTGTAATTTCAATGGGGCTGGCGGCTTGTAAGTCGTATTGACGCCCATTATCTTTTAAATCAGGAAAACCATTAACGTCGATACATTCTGCATAAAAATCATTTCGTAACATGGCAATGCATAATAAATTTTCGCATTGTGCTAACTGCTTTATACAAAGAACCAGGTTTTCTTTCAAACGCGTATCTAAATTATCATCCAGTAAAAATTGTTCAAACTGATCAATAACCAATAATTGGTAATTTTTTACTTTATTTGGACCGTCAATGTTTTCTGTTAATTCGCCAGTGTGTACTAGGCCGTTTTGAACGAGACTTTTTGTATATAATCCTGACGTTAGTTTGCGTGGTGTTTGTTCTACTTCCTTTATAAAGTTCGTCAATTCAATATCAGGCTTTAATAGAGATAATGTACTTAAAGCATTGATAATTGTAGCCGTAGGTGATTCATGAATACTTTGGTTGGGCGTTATAATATGATGTTGTTTTACGCGCAATTGAGCAAAGCCAGTTTCGCTGTTCAAATAAGGTAATACCCCTGCTCGAATCAATGACGATTTACCACTACCACTTTTCCCCAATAATAATAAAAAATGACAACGGCGTTCAATACAATGCTTTAAACTTTGAATAACTTCCGCAATCGCTTTTGTTCTGCCAAAGTAGATAGGCGTATGACTTTCATCAAACGTATTCAAACCCATATATGGTGAACCATGGGTCCATTGTGTAAGACTCTGCCGTGGAGCAAAGTGTGATGCTTCATTTTTAAAAACAACATCACTAATAATTCGATAACCGCGTCGATATATAGTTTCAATATATATCGGCTGCTTAGCATTACAACCTAACTTTTTTCTTAGACCCGCAATACATTTTTGGACAGGAGCATCGCCATAGAAAGTACCTGACCAACAAGCGATTAACAACTGTTCTGCGCTAATAGTTTGACCCGCGTTTTGACATAGATAAATGAGTACATCCATCATTTTAGGCTCAATGGTAAAACTATTATCTTTACTTATGAGTTGATTTGAACCGCTATCTACGGCCCATTCACCTAAGGTAAAAGAGTATTGTTTATCGGTTGCATTTAACTGATCTTTGCTTGCCATTCTAGTACCAGTAACTTAATAAGCCTTATCTATTGATATAAAGCTTATAGTATCAACAACGTCTTTACCATAAACATTACATAAAAAATAAAAACCAAAAACAACCCCCTAAACCATTGATAATAAATAAATTTAATTAAAACCATCATGGTAAGGAAATCGTAAGGTTCTCTATATTCGCTTTATTGCAATATGGTAAGGAAGTCGTAAGTACTTTTACATAATAATTAGTAATAATAGTTCAGATGCAGGGGGAAGTATAAATTAACAAAGAACAAATCCATAAAGGAGAAAGGCAATGAAAACTATATTTGGTCTACTATTAATATCTGTTTTTTTATTGGTGGGTACAGTAACTAATGCTAACAACTTTAATATAAAAGTTAACACAAACGTTAATAATAAAAACTTGATTGATGTTTGGAATAATGACTTTTCTCAAAAAGCTTTTTTTAATGAGAAAAATAATACCACCTACTTAACTATTTATAATCAGCAAAATGAACGCGTCGCTGAACACCTTATACCAAGAGCAAAAAAACTGAAGAATATTACTTGGTCTACAAACAACAAATACCTAACCTTTACCGAAAATGATCAAAATTTATGGGTGTATAGCATTGAACACAATGCGAGTAAATTAATTGAAAACAACGTTATTAATACCAAAGAAAATAAATTTAGTGTGCAATGGTCGCCAAATAGTGAATGGATTCAATATTTATCGCATGTAAACTCTCGAAATAAAGCAAAAATCTATTCATTAAAACGCCATCGCTCTTTTATCTTACCTATAAATTCAAGCCAAATATCATCTATAAACTGGCAAGATTATGACAATAAACTCATCATCAATTCCCCGTTTATGGAGCCAGAAAAACCTGAACAGATGATTATTTATGGAATTAAGTTGGTATTACAAGCTGACTCTCAGGTTGCACGCTTACACTAATTTATAAAACCAGTATTTATTTAGATATCATCCATACGATTAGCAGCATGTATAATTTGTTGAGATTTTGCCGATTGGAGTTCAATTAAATTTTCAAGGTGCGTTTTCACTGTTTCACTTGGCATTAGTGCCTTGATAACGTTTAACCACTCGTTTAGCTGAACTCTTATTTGTGTCGTTACATCGAGTACAGTAGTAATGTTAACATCCGAATTTTCTTTAAAACTGATAATGCTTTCTGAGACCTTATGTTCAATATCTTCATCAATCCACGTACTAAGAACACCAATAGCTTCATCGCTAATTAACTTTTGAATATCAATAATATTTTCTGCTTGCTTTTCAATAATGTAATGAAGAAAAATACGTGTTCGTTCATCCTTTGTGTTTTCTAAAAAATGGGCATATAAATCATTTAATTCTTGGTTTATTTCCACTACGTGCTGATAAATGTCTTTTAATTGATGATATCTCATTATGTTTCCTTAAATTTATAATAAATGGTATCGCTTTTGATAGTCATGTTTGAATTTACAATACCATGTTAACTATTGAAGTAACTATCAATCTCAATATTAAAAAAATATGTCACAACACTTACTTTAAGAGTTAAGCAATTTTTGTAAAATAGGACTTGTGGTTGTATACAGTGTCGCAACACGTTTTGTAGTATCCATTGACTGCTTAATAGCAAAAGCGGCTAATGCTGATTCATGAAAGCCACTTAAAATTAAATTTCTTTTACCTGGATAATAATTTATATCGCCGACAGCATATATACCCGTAATAGACGTTTGAAACTTTTCCGTATCTACACAAATTTGATGACGGTTCATTTCAAGATTCCAGTTAGCTATGGGACCAATTTTGGGTGATAAACCAAACATAACAAGTAAAGAATCAACATCAACGGTTCTTTTTATACCTGAAGATTGAATTATAAGCTTACTTAGTGAGTCTCCCTCTTTTTTATAATCAACCACTTGTCCACATAAAAATTGCATTTCATAATTTGTGCATAACTGCTCCATTTTATTAATACTCGCTTCTGAGGCTCTAAAATTAGTACTTCGATGAATCATCAAAACACTTTGTGCTATAGGTTGTAATGTCAGTGCCCAATCAAATGCACTATCACCACCACCTAATACCACAACATTTTTATCTTTAAAGGCATTTTTATCTTGTACTCTATAAAAAAGTTGGCGATCTTCAAATGCCTCAATCCCCTTAACTTTTAAACGAACAGGTTCGAACGCACCACTGCCTGCGGCAATAATTACTGCTCTACATTCGATTAAAACATCTCTATCCGTTTTAACAAAAAACAAATCATCTCTTTCTTTATGTATCTCTATGACCTTTTGAGATAACAAATATTCTGGATTAAATGGTGAGGCTTGCTTTTCTAACGCCTCAATTATCGACTGCGCGGAAGCGACAGGAATAGCGGGAATATCATAAATAGGTTTGTCTGGGTAAAGTTGTGAACACTGGCCTCCTATTTCAGGAACGCTATCAACAACAATAGCTTTCAGACCTTGTAAACCTAATTCAAATATTTGAAATATTCCTACAGGGCCGGCACCAATAATAACAACATCTGTCTTTAAGTTTTCCATATTGAGTATTCCTAATATCTACGAATCTTTCAAGTTAAACTAAGCAAGAACAAGGCGGTAAATTTTTCTTTAAGCTATCTCTAAATTATTTAATAAAAGCAGTGTCATTGGTTCCATAAACTATATCATGAAGCCCATTATTGTATAACCCTAGTATCTTCATTGTTTATAGCGAAAAATACTCAGTATTTTGATAAAACGTTTGTAAAACAAAAGTCTTAAGGAAGTGGTTTTTCTTTAAAATATAATAACTTAGTAAAGAGAACTATTGACGTTTCAAAGCATTCGCACCTAGTTATTTTAATGTTAGGGTTGATAGCTTTAGCTTCACCTAAATTTAAAAACAGTACGTTAATCTGTTTACTCGTTTACATTCATGATTTTACTCATACTATTAGTCTAGAATTTGTAACACCGTCTGCCCTTTTGGTGTAAAAAGCCACACTAATACAGCTAAATTTACAAATACCGTCAGCCAAAAAATTCTTCTAAATTCTTTCTTTTGAGATTTATGCCTTAATACTTGCTGTGCTATAGCGGCGCCTGGCCAACCACCAATCAAGGCAAGCATATGTAAAGAGCTTTCTGGTGTTCGCCAAACCTTGCGCTTTGCTTTTGACTTATCTGATGCATAAACTAAAAAGGTAATAGCACTAGCGCCTACATATAGGAATATAAGCTTCTGAGGAAAGTATTCGAACAGATAAAATATTATAATCGAGGTAATAAAAACAACCGACAAATAAATTGAAAAACGATTCATTTTTTTGGCTGCCTTTACCTTTAATTTTTCACCCGAAAATGTCGCTTGATCTGCACAAATTCGGCCTTGCCTATCTTTTGATAAAGAAAAGGTAATAACATCATTTATTTGAGGTGTTCGATGTCGGTTGATTAACGCCTTTTTATGAATAAAAACCTGTTCACCACCACCATTAGGCGCGATAAAACCAAAAGCCTTGTCTTCATTCCATTTAATTAACTTACCTTTTGAGCGCATGCTCAACTCCTTATTAATCACTACACTATGCGATAATTTACCAGCGTTTGATAATTAATAAAGAGCTTTTCATTTTAAAAAAGGTCTTCGAAAATTGGTTTTTATAAGTTATAGCTTAAAAAGGCGATTAAAGTTGTCGGTTGATAATTTAGCAATAGTTTCAACCGATTGACCACGAATACTTGCTAAGTGTTTAGCGACTTCTACTACATACGCTGGTTGATTCTCTTTACCTCGATGTGGCACAGGGGCAAGGTATGGTGAATCTGTTTCAATCAAAAATCTATCATCAGGCACAAGTTTAGCAACTTCTCTTAGTTCATTCGCATTTTTAAATGTAACAATACCGGAGAATGAAATATAAAAACCTAGTTCAATTGCTTGCTTAGCCATATCCCAAGACTCTGTAAAACAATGTAAAATACCGCCAACTTCTGCTGCATTTTCAGAGCGTAATAAATCTAAGGTATCTTGCTGAGCAGCGCGTGTGTGTATAATTAAAGGTTTATTCAGCTCTTTAGCAACAATGATATGTTTTTTAAACGAGTCTAGTTGTACCGCTTTAGTTTCTGGCGCGTAGTGATAGTCTAACCCTGTTTCACCCACCGCAATAACAGCAGGGTCGCTGGCTAAGGTGCGTAACTCATCAATATTGACTTCATCTTCTTGATTTAATGGGTGCATACCACACGTAAGCATTACATTATCAAAGCCTTTAGTTTGTTCAGCCATGGCAGGAAAGTCTTTCAAAGTAACACTAACACACAAAAGCTTATCTACTTTTACATCTTTTGCTGCCTGTACTACATTCGCTAAACTGTCACCATGAAGCGATAAATTTAAACGGTCTAAATGGCAATGTGAATCTATAAACAATGGAAAACTCCGATAATACTAAATTGATTAGGTTGGTGTAACTTACTAAAAAAAAAGCCCTAATAATAACTAAAGGGCTTAGTAACAAATTGATAAAATTATGCTATTACATGGTTAATGTTGCTTCTGACGAACTTAGCTGTCGTGCAATTGCTTTTTCAATTTGAAAACGTACTTTGTCAGGATCATCCCTAAAGCTTACCCCAATTCCTGCAGGTGTTCCGTTTTGTGCTCCTGTTGGTGTTAACCAGCACACTTCACCGGTAATTAATGAAGGCTCTAAAGAGTCAGGTAATAATATATTTAGCTCAACCTCGGCACCTAAATCATAAGGCTCTACAGTACGAACAAACAAACCACCTTCTTTTAAAAAGGGCATATAAGAAATATATAAATCGTGTTCTGATTGAAATTCAATATTAATTGGGATCAAAATCGATATCCTACTCGTTAACTTTCGCTTGCTCAAGCACGTCACTTATCGCCATGATAAGTTTTTCATAAACAAACTGTTTGTTTGCTTGAGTATATGATTTTATTACTTTACACCCATTTATGATGACTTTGTAGAGGTTATTCAAAACTTCAGGGTCTAATGTTAATTTATTCGAAGGCTCGGTCGTAAGAATGAACTGATCACGATATAAATTCACAGTAATTTGCTCTAACCAACGCAAACCATGTTCATTACTTTGTAGCTGTGCAAGTAATTGAGGTTCTACTTGCTGCCCATCAAGAAAATTTACATAACATGTTTTGAACTGTTGAAAAGCATCATTAATAACCGTATTTGTTAACTCAGGTAACTGAGTTAAATTGATAAATGGACTGTTCAGTTCAGTATTAGCGTCAATACTAACTCCTTGCTCTGACATACTTTGCAGTAAAGCTTGCCCCACTTTCGGTCTAATATTAATAACTCTACATCGACTAATAATGGTTGGTAGCAGCATTTCAATGTCATTCGTTAATAAAATAATAACGCTATTATCACTGGGCTCTTCAAGAGTTTTTAACAAGGCATTTGCGGCAGCTTGAGTCATTGTTTGTGCATGTTCAATTAAAACCGTTTTAAATTTCCCC
>Ga0193951_1001446_pt1 | contig 10555 bp, 8 predicted proteins | sample BB_2_MG_FD_140370 | JGI IMG/M metagenome (GOLD analysis project Ga0193951, IMG submission 140370) | Microbial mat bacterial communities from the Broadkill River, Lewes, Delaware, United States - BB_2_MG | ecosystem: Environmental > Aquatic > Freshwater > River > Microbial mats | place: USA... | reverse complement strand
GTTAACCCACTAATTCTCTTTGTATGTCTTAAAACAACAGTATCAATCCACCCAATTCTTCTTGGTCTTCCTGTTGTAGTCCCATACTCGTTTCCTACTTCTCTAATTGTTTTCGCAGTTTCATCTTCAAACTCTGTAGGAAAGAATCCAGAACCAACTCTTGTGGAATAAGCTTTAGTAACACCTACAACTTCACCAATATATGAAGGGGAAATCCCTGTATTAAGAGGAATAGAAGCTGCAGTTGGACTACTAGAAGTTACAAATGGATAAGTTCCATGATCTAAGCAAAGCATAGCTCCTTGAGCACCTTCAAAAAGGACTTTATCATCATTTTCTAAATATTTGTTTAATTTTACTCCTGTATCAACTACAAATTTTGAAACTTTTTTAGCTATTTCCGAATACTCATTATAGATAGTTTCTACATTAAAATTAGGTTTTCCAAATGCATTAAACAATTTGTTGTAGAAATTCAGGTTATCCATAAGTTTTTCTTTAAACACTTCTTCATCAATAAAATCAATCATCCTAATTCCAATTCTCATTGATTTATCTGTGTAAGTTGGTCCAATTCCTTTATTTGTTGTTCCTACTTTTTTATCATCACTTTTCAAATCTTCTATAAGTTTATCCATTTCAATGTGATACGGCAATGTAACATGAGCTCTATCACTGATAAATAATTTATAATCAACTAAACCTGAATCTTCTATCATTTTTAGCTCATCCATTAACGCTTTAGGATTAATTACCATACCATTTCCTAAAATATTTACTGTATCTTTTCTAAATATCCCTGAAGGAATTAAATGTAATGCGAATTTTTTACCCTCAAACTTAATTGTATGTCCGGCATTGTTACCACCTTGAAATCTTACTACTACATCAGCTTTACTAGCTAAATAATCTGTAATCTTACCTTTTCCTTCATCGCCCCATTGCGTTCCAACTACCACTGCACTATTCTTCATATTTTCCACCTTCAAACTTATTTATTATATCTCTTGATATTTTAACACCGTTTGCACCTGCCTGCGCTAAACCACGCGTTATTCCAGCGCCATCTCCTCCAAAATATAACCCTTTTATCTCTGATTCAAAATTAGTTGTAACATTTGGTCTTGCGCTGTAAAATTTCGCCTCTACACCATAAAACAATGTATGTTCTGAAGCAATACCTGGAGTTACTTTTTCTAAAGCTTCAATCATTTCAATTAGGGACTTCATTGTATTATAAGGTAGTACCATTCCTAAATCCCCTGGTACTGCTTCTTTTAAAGTCGGGGTAACAAAACCTTCTTTGATTTCTTTAGATGTAGTTTTTCTACCATGCATTATTTCACCATATCTTTGGACAATGATTGATCCATTACTAAGCATATTAGCCAAATGGCTTACTTTATGTGCGAATTCATTAGGTTGATTGAATGGTTCATCAAATGTGTGTGATACTAATAATGCAAAGTTTGTGTTTTTACTCCCTAAAAAAGTGTCATGATATGAATGCCCGTTAGCTAATATAGTTCCACTATGGTTTTCCATTACTACATGTCCACTTGGATTAGAGCAAAAGGTTCTAACTGTTGTACCAACTGATGTTCTAAAAATAAACTTACCTTCGTAAAGATTTTCGTTAATTTCTTCCATTAACTCGTTATTAGTTTCAACTCTAACACCAATATCTACTTGATTTGATTGTAATTTAAGACCGTTTTTTTGACAAATCTCTTTTAACCAAGCCGAACCATCTCTCCCAGGTACGACGATTACTTTTTTAGCATGTACGACTTTGTCACCAATATTAATCCCCTTAACAACGCCGTTTTCCACTAGTATATCTGTAACTTCTGTTTTATATGCCATATCAATTTTATCTTTAATATACTCATAAATATTCTTAAGTATCATTATGTTTTCTTCAGTACCTAGATGTCTCACTTTTGCTCTTAATAATTTAAGACCAACTGCTAATCCTCTTCTTTCAATATCTTTAACTTTTTCAGTTGTAGGATCTGTTATATCTAAAGTAGCTCCAAACTTTATGTTTATACTATCCACATAATTTATAAGTTCTTCAACTTCATCGTTATCGAGATACTCTGTCATCCAACCACCGAACTCACTAGTAATGTTAAACTTTCCATCTGAGTATGCACCAGCACCACCAAACCCATTTGTTATTGAGCAAGCTGGAAAGCATCCAGAAACTCCTTTTTTATTAATTGGACATTTGTTTATCTTTTTTTCTAATATCGGGCATTTTCGTGAATAAATATTTAACCCTTTCTCAACCAGTAAAACGCTTAAATTAGGGTTTTTAACAGCTAGCTCATAGCTACTAAAAATTCCAGCAGGTCCTGCACCAACAACGATAACATCATAAGATTTTTTCATAATATCCTCCTAAAAATAAAAAAATGCACCTATTAATAGGTACACTAAAGGCTACCTTATTAAAATAATTTGGTACACCGTTTTTGATTATTTCCACCTAAATATTAACAAAATTAAAAACACATGTCAATCAAAAAATATGATAGGTTTTAAAAGAAAAACAAGAACGGCTAACTATAGCCTTTCTTGTTTAGTTTATAATAATTCTAATATATCAATCATTAAGTATATATGGTGTTTGTCTAACTTTAGTGTATCTACTAGAATATGAAGTTTATTATTCTTATAAGAGAAATTGATGAATTTGGATATTTCATTTGCTTTTAAAAATAGGTATTCTCCATTAATACCAGAGCTTTGAGTTTCATTTATAACTAATGTAACTGTATTTTTAAATTCTCTTATTTTTTCTACCCCTTTAATTTTGGCAAGATGCTCAAACAATTTCTCGTGCATATACAGATCAACTTCTTCTGAAGGTATACCAAATCTATCAGTAAACTCTTCTGTAAGCGATTCTATGTCATTTTTAGTTTTTATATTTGCGATTTTTCTATGCATTTCAATCTTAACAAAATCATTATTGATATAATTGGAATCAATATATTTGTTCACCTTAATTTTAAGAGTTGTTTCTGGTTCTTCAATTAGTGGTTTTTCTCCTTTTTGCTTAGCAATTTCATCTTTTAGGATTTCTAAGTATAAATCAATACCCACACTATCGATAAAACCTGATTGCTCACTACCTAGTACATCTCCTGCTCCTCTAATACTTAGATCTCTCATCGCAATTTTAAACCCACTACCAAGCTCAGTGAACTCTTTAATAACTTGTAGACGTTTTTGTGCCTCTTCATTAAGCCTTTTATTCTTTTTATACATCAAATATGCATATGCAATCTTATCACTTCTCCCAACTCTACCTCTGATTTGGTAAAGTTGCGATAAACCAAGATTATCTGAGTCATGAATTAATAGTGTGTTTGCATTAGGAATATCTATTCCTGTCTCAATTATGGTTGTTGAAACTAATACATCATATTTTTTATCTAAAAATGCTTCAATTGTATCTTCTAATTGTACCCTGCTCATTTTACCGTGTGCATAAATAACTCTAGCCTCAGGTACTAATTTTTCAATATTGTTTGCGACTTGTTCTATATCATCCACTCTGTTGTATAAATAGAATACTTGTCCATCTCTAGCCATTTCCCTTTGTATTGAATCTCTTATTATTGAATCGTGACGTTCCATTACATATGTTTGAATTGGATATCTATTCTTTGGAGGGGTTTCTAGTAAACTCATACTTTTTACACCCATTATAGCCATTTGTAATGTTCTAGGAATAGGTGTTGCGGATAAGCTTAATACATCCACATTAACTTTGTATTCTTTAATTTTTTCTTTATGTTCAACACCAAATCTTTGCTCCTCATCAATAATTAACAATCCTAAGTCTAGATATTTCATATCTTTTGAAAGTAATCTGTGAGTTCCTATAACAATGTCAACGAACCCGTTTCTGATATCATGTAAGAGTTTCTTTTGTTTAGCAGGGGTAACAAATCTATTTAATAGTTCGACTCTAATTCCGTGTTTATCTAATCTTTTCTTAAATGTATTGTAGTGCTGTCTTGATAAAACTGTTGTTGGTGCTAAATATGCTACTTGCTTGTTGTCTAAAACAGCTTTAAAAGCCCCTCTAAGCGCAACTTCAGTTTTTCCATATCCAACATCCCCACACAACAATCTATCCATTGGTATCTTTGATTCCATGTCTTTTTTAACATCTTCTATAGCTTTTAATTGATCAATTGTTTCCTCATAAGGGAATTCAGCTTCAAAATCGTACATTAATGATGTATCTTCACTAAAACTAAATCCTACAGCTTTTTCACGCTCTGCATACAGTTTAATTAGTTTATCAGCTATATCTTTAACCTTTTTACGTACTCTCGATTTTGTTTTAGCCCAATCGCCGCTACCTAATTTATGTAATCTTGGTTTTGCTCCATCACTTGCTGAATATTTTTGAATCAGATTAATATTTTCAACTGGGATGTATAAAGAATCTTCACCTTTATATGCAATTTTTATGTAATCATTTATATTTTTCCCAAGACTCATAGTTTCTATCCCTAAAAATCTACCTATCCCGTAGTCGTAATGAACTATGTAGTCCCCTTTTTTTAGATCATCTATACTTGAAAGTTTTTTTGTATCTTTAAAATTCGATTTATATTTAGCTTGTTTCTTTCCACTTACTTTAAATAAATTATCCTCATTAATAACTATTAGATTTGTATCATAAAACTCTAAAGGAAGCGATTTACCAATCATTAAATTGATTTTTTTCTTCACTATTTTATCTTTTGAACTTAACAACTTATACTCAACTTTGTTATCAAGAATTTCAATAAATTTATCTAGTTTGTTATTGTTTTCAAGTGTTATTACTGTGGTAATGTAGTTGTTATATTTCTTTAAATCATTAATTATCATATGATAGTTATTATCATATAAAGTTGCTTCTTTACCTTTTAATCTAATAACATTTGATATATTAGAAACTCTTTTATAGTTATCAAAAACATCCATATAAATTGTTTTTTTACTATATACATGGTTTATGTCTTTTACTAATTCAAACCCGATTTTAGGGTATGTATTTGTTGTTTCATACCAATCTGTAATGTCTCTTAGAATATCCTCATAACTTTCATTGATTCTTTTCTCATCAAAGAATATAACTTGGTTGTTATCTAAATAATCTAGTATTGTAGCTGATTTTTTATACATTAGAGATATATATCTTGAGTATTTATCTAAGTTGTTATAGTTTTCTAAGTCAAACATGTCAGATTCAATTCTATCTAAATCTTCTTGTATAAAACTTTTTTGTGATTTTGTAACTTCAATTGTGTTTTTTAGTTCTTGAAATTGATCAGTTGAATAAAAAAACTCATACATTGGATAGATAGTTACATCTTTGATTTTTATATTAGATCTTTGTGTTGAAACATCAAAATATCGAATCGAATCAATTTCATCATCAAATAAATCTATTCTTACTGCACGGCTTTCATTAAGTGGATATACATCAATTATACTTCCTCTAACATTAAACTCCCCGTGGTTTTCAACACTAGATACTTTCTTATATCCAATTGATACAAGTTTTTTAGTGAATGTATTAATATCAATAATTTTTCCAGTTTCTAAGCTAATTAAAGCCGTTTCCCAAGAACTTCTTGGGATTAGTGGTTTGATAAAACCAGTTGTATTTGTAATAATTATCGATTTTCTTTTATTTATTATTTTCTGAATTGTGTTTATTCTTTCAAGTTTAAAATCCTCAGACATAGCCAGCATTTCAGTTGTTATAAATTCGTCTTGTGGGAAAAAAGAAATTTGATCTTCATCTAATATATCTATTAATTTATCATATATTTTTTGAGCTCTAAATATATTTGGGACAACAATTAATAAATTGTCGCCACTTTGTTTAAAAAATGTAGCTAAAAGTACTAAACTAATGTTGTCATTAACATTAGTTATACGTAAATCGCTACCTTTGTTTGTTTTAGCGATTAATTCATTAAAAAAACTTGTCTCATTAATATAATCTACTATCTTATTCATATATTACCTCCACGCACTTAAGGCGAATCCCAAATATTAAGGGGTTCGCTTTTTGTAAATGTATTTTAGCATAACTTTTATTTTACTACAAATAAAAAAGCCTTAAAAAGGCTTATTATATTTGTTCATGATATTTTTATAATCTACATCACTAACAAAATCGTCAATAATGTTCTTTGTAATAGTTATTGCCGTTTTGACAACATCCATTTCACTTTTACTAAACTCACTCAAAACATAATTTGCTGTTTCATAAAGCGGGTTCTTATCTATTCCAAATCTAACTCTTTTAAATTCTTGAGTACCTAGATGATTTATAATTGATTTTATTCCATTATGACCTCCATTACCACCTTGTTCTCTTAATCTAAGATTTGCAAGTGGTAAATCTAAATCATCATAAATAACTAAAACATCTTTAATCTCAATTTTAAAATAATCCATAACTTTCCTAATAGACTCCCCAGAGTTATTCATAAAAGTATGTGGCTTTAAAAGGATATAATCATCTATTCTAAGCCATTCCCCATTAAATTTGTTATCTTTTTTTAATGTTAAATTGTTTTTTTCTGAATAATGATCAAGACACATAAAACCGATGTTGTGTTTAGTAAATTGATATTTCTTACCAGGGTTTCCTAATCCAACAATTAGTTTCATTTGTTATCTCCTTCTAGGTTTTATTACTATATATCTGTTAGGGTTTTCGCCTTCAGAAGTTGTTGAAACATCTCGCCAATCCGAAAGTTTAGTATGAATGATTCTTCTCTCATAAGCATTCATCGGTTCTAATTTTGCTTCAATTCTACTTCTTGCAACGTCTTTAGCTGTTTTTGTAGCAATGATTTCTAGTTGTTTTTTTCGATTATCTTTATAACCACCAATATCAACTAAAACAATAATTTTTTCAGCACTATACAAATTAACAATATTTCTTACATAAAACTGAATATTTTCTAATGTTTTACCAGCTTTTCCTATTAACAATGGGTTTTCTTCAGTGTTAATTGTGTAAAGAACTTCTTTTTCATTTCTTCTTCTCATTTCAATTGATGCTTCTATACCCATGTTTACAAACATATCTTTAAGTAAATTATACCCTAATTCAGTTGGTTCAACTGTTGTTGTAGCCTCACAAATTAAAGTTTTACTTATTATTCCTTTTTTTTCTAGAACTTTAACTTCAATGAAATCTTGATTAACTCTTAACTCTGTTATAGCTATTTTCTTAGCTTCATCAAGATTTTTTGCTTCGAACTTAAAACTTTTCATTTTATCACCTAAATGCGTTCTTGTGATTCGAGATGTTTTTTCTCGTTTGTTTTTCTATTTACGTAAGTTTGTAAGAATTGGTATAAATTCCCTACTATCCAGTATAATGCAATCCCAGAGTTTGTAATTGCAATTGACACTAACATAAACACCATGAAGTAAGACATCATTTTTGTAGTTTTTTGTGATTGAGCAGCTTGAGCTGTTTGATATTTCTTATTTTGCATATAATCTGGTTTTTTCATTGCAAATCTTTGATAGAAGAACATGATTAAACCTACTAATACAGCCAAAATAATATCTCCATCAATCATACCGAAATTAATATTACCAACACCTGTTTTTAAGTTTAGCCATAAGAAATTATAGTTAAGATCAGCAAATTGCTCACTTAATGGAATTCTTCTAACTACTTGATACATTGCGATGAATATAGGCATTTGTAAGAACGGTAATAAGCATCCTAATGGATTAATTTTATATTTTCTGTAAATCTCAAGTGTTTCTGCTTGCATTTTCTTTTGTGATGCTTCATCAGTTTTACCTTGATATTTTTCTCTTAGTTTTTCTAATTCAGGTTGAGCTTGTTGCATATTGAATGTCATTGCATTACTTTTAGCATAAATTGGCCAACCTAGAGTACGTACTAATAATGTAACAATAATTAGTCCTAAGAAATAATAACCACCTAAGAACTCACTGATGTAAACAGTTAATTCAGCTGCTTTGGTAACGATCCATTGAATCCAACCTGTACCACCAGCTGCGCCAATAGGTTCTGTGTACATATCTGCTGATCCACATGCTGATAAAAACATAACTAATGATAACGTTACTAATAATAAAGTTATTCTTGTTGCGTTTTTCATTTTTTCACCTCATAAATGTCGTGTTTTTTTAATAAGTTTAAAATAGACTCTTCAATTTCTTGAAACAAAAGATTTCCAGTGGTCTTTTTCACTACTATAAAAACATCTGATTGAGATTTTATATCGACTTTAGATATAATTTCTCTTATTTGTCTCTTTATTTTGTTTCTTTTAACTGCGTTTCCGTATTTTTTTGATACACTAACAGCGAATCTGAAATGGGTGTTTTCATGGTTTTTATTATAATACATTACAAAATATCTATCTGCTTTAGATTTTTTGCTCTTAACAATCCTCTCAATTTCACTGCTTTTTTTAATACGGTATTCCTTTTTAATAAAAATCACCTCTTAAAATAAAAACCACCTAAAAAATCGAATTTTCAGGTGGTATCAGGTATTTTATTCGTTTGTTTTTAATAATATTAATCAGAAACTGTTAATCTTTTACGTCCTTTAGCTCTTCTACGAGCTAGAACTCTTCTTCCAGTTGGTGAACTCATTCTTTCTCTAAATCCGTGAGTTTTTGCTCTTTTACGTTTGTTTGGTTGATATGTTCTTTTCATTATCAACACCTCCTACTTCTATAAGTAAAAAACCATGCTATACAATTATATATAATATAATCTCATGTGTCAATACCGTTTTAGAAAATAAATTTTTTGAATGTTTTTTTAAAAAGTTATCCACATAGATTAAGAGCTATTTTTATAGGTTTTAACATTTTCAATTGTGGAAATGTGGACAATATGGATAACGATTTTTGTGTTATTTTGATAACTCATTTAAAGGTCTTAACTAAGGGATATACATTGTTGATAAATGTGTTAACATTGTTGTTGAAGAAATTATTTATCCACATATTTTGTGGGAAATTATTTGTTTTTTTATTACTTTTCTTATGGTATATTATTTCTAAGATAACGAGGTGAACAACATGGAGAAATTTACTCAAATATGGGAAGAAATAAAGATAAAATTAGAAGATGATTTAGATAACCAAGTTTTTGCGGAATTAATTAATCCTGTGGAAACTGTTTTTAAGGTTGTAAATAATTATGTATATTTAGTAGTTCCAAATGACTTTGTCAAAAAGAGAATTGAACTACTTTACTTAAATAAATTGAATCGCTATCTTTCATCATATGTTGAAGAAACACATAAGTTTAAGATTATCACTGTTGAGCAAGCTGAAAAAGAACTCCAGGATAAGAAAGATTTTGTAATTAATGAACCAGAAGACGATTTAAACAGTAAATATTTAAAAGGAAATTTGAATCTTAGTTATTCTTTTGATAGTTTTGTTGTAGGTAATTCTAACAGATTAGCTTATACAAGCGCAACTAAAGTTGCAGATCAACCAGGTATTGTTGCTAATCCATTATATATTTTTGGTGATGTAGGTTTAGGTAAAACTCATTTAATGCAATGTGTAGGTAATTATATACTTGAGGGTGACATCAATAAGAAAGTCCTATATATAAAGACAGATCAATTTGTTGAAGAATATGTAAGACTTGCTTCTAAACGCAAATTTGATGAGTTTAACGAGAAATATCGTGATGTCGATGTCTTATTAGTTGATGATATTCAGTTTTTAGCAAAGAAAGATAAATCCCAATTAGAATTCTTTAAGTTATTTGAACATTTGCATGGGCAACAAAAACAAATAGTTATAACTTCAGATCGTAGTGCATCTGACTTAAAAGATATAATGTCACGTTTAACATCTAGGTTTGAGTGGGGTGTAACAGTAGATATTAACCGTCCAGATTTAGAACACAGAATTAAAATACTAGAAAAAAAACTTACTGCTGAAACATCGGATAAAGATTTAATTCCAAAAGATGTAATAGAATACATTGCTAGTGTCTTTGATAACAATGTAAGAGAGTTAGAAGGGGCATTAAAAAGAGTTATGTTTTATTGTACTGCTTTTAATATCGATTTTACTGTTAAAAACGCTGAAATTGCGCTTCATAGCTTAATAAAACCTAAATCAACAGATAAGTATTTAAACAATGATAAAATTAACAATGTGCTTAGTGTTGTAAGTGATTATTATCGTATATCAACTAGCGATTTAATATCAAAAAAGAGAACAACTAATTATGTTTTTCCTAGACAAGTATCTATGTACCTAATTAAAACAATGTATGACTTACCATATAAAAAAATAGGAACATACTTTAACAACCGTGATCATTCAACGGTTATGCATTCTGTAGAAAAGATAACTAATGAAATGGAAATGGATATTAACGTAAAAAAAGATGTAGAGAAATTAAGGATAAAATGTGGAGAAAACTAAAAAAAAAAATCACTATTATATATAATATTATGTTATAATATAATGTGATATAAAACGGTTAT
>Ga0193951_1001442_pt1 | contig 10561 bp, 10 predicted proteins | sample BB_2_MG_FD_140370 | JGI IMG/M metagenome (GOLD analysis project Ga0193951, IMG submission 140370) | Microbial mat bacterial communities from the Broadkill River, Lewes, Delaware, United States - BB_2_MG | ecosystem: Environmental > Aquatic > Freshwater > River > Microbial mats | place: USA... | reverse complement strand
GTCTGGTGGTGGATATCTGATGTTTAGACCTGGCGCCTCGACCACTGAGGTGGGGCGCAAAACCGGCGTTAGACCGGATTAAAAACCCAATCGGGAGACTATAAAAATGAAAACGATTCTCCGCGTTGCAGCTACTGCAACAGTTGCACTTCTGGCCTCTACGGCTCAGGCCGAAACTCGCCTGACCATGTCATCCTGGCTGCCATCCGGGCATCCTTTGGTGCAACACGTGATGAAACCCTGGGCGGCCAGCGTTGCAGAAGCCACGGATGGCCGTGTCAAAGTCATTATCCTACCGTCGTCTCTGGGGCATCCGAAGGTGCATTACGACATCGCCCGTGAGGGACAGGCCGATATTACGTACGGCGGACACGGTTATACGCCGGGACGTTTCAAGTTGTACAAAATGGTCGAATTCCCGTTTGGGGGAAATAGTGCGGAAGCAACTTCGGTCGCCTACTGGAATGTGTACAACGAATATCTGAAGCCGGCCGGTGAACATAAGGATGTCAAACTGCTGGGTCTGTTCACACACGGTCCGGGTCATATTCATAACAGCAATCGAACGGTTCAGTCTGCCGAAGATATGAAGGGGCTGAAATTGCGCGTCGGTGGCGGTGTTGCTAGTGATCTGGCTTCGGCGCTGGGTTCGGTTTCTATCCAGAAGCCGTCTTCCAGCAGTTACGAGTTGGTGTCCAGTGGCGTAGCTGACGGCACGCTGTTTCCGCATGAGTCCGTCGTAGCCTTCAATATCGAAGACAAGCTGACGCACACCACGCTGGTCCCTGGCGGAACCCACAACTTCAGTTTTTATCTGGTTATGAACCGTGATCGCTTTGCAGACCTGCCGGAAGAAGATCGAAAAGCGATCGAATCGGTATCGGGCGAGGCTTTTGCACGACTGGCAGGACGCATGTGGGATACCCAGGATGCCAAGGGACTTGAAGCGATTCGTGCAAACGGTAATGAAGTTGTGACGGCACCTGACGCGTTTTTGACAGAGATCAGACAAGCCAGTGCGCCGATGGAAGAGGCATGGCTGAAAGTTGCTGCAGAGTTGGGGGTTGATGGTCAGGCTGCATTGGAAGCCTTCCGCATGCAGAGCCATCAGCTGGACCAGGGTCTGACACAGACGCGCTGAGGTGAAAGATGAGCTCAACTCGTACACAGAGTCGTGGCAGGTTGTCACGTGGAGAGGGAGCGGTCAAAACCCTGCTGAGTGGAACGGCAGCCTTGGTCATGTTCTTGATGATGGCGCTGACACTGGTCGATGTGCTGGGACGTTACCTGTTTTCAACCCCCGTGACAGGTGCCTTTGAGGTGACGGAGTTGATGCTGGCAGCGGTCATCTTTCTGGGATTGCCGCTGATCACGGCGGAGGGTGGCCACATAGCCGTGGACATCCTCGACGCGGCGCTCAGTGACCGGGTGCGTGTGATCCAGTACTGGCTGATCGAGCTGATCAATGTGCTGGCGTTCGGCATCTTCTCTTGGGTGCTGTGGAGGCTCGCCTTCAAGGTGCTGCGTTACGAAGATACAACGGCGGTATTGCAGATCCCCTATGCCTGGCTGGCATTTCTGATGGCGGTGACAACATCGGTGGCCACTCTGGCACTGATGGCCAAGCTGTTCTCCAACCGCCCGGGCAAAACATCGACAGGAGAGCCTTAATGGAAGCAAGTCTGATTGGTTTTGCAGCATTGATGATGCTGATTCTGGCTCGTGTGCCCCTGGGAGTCGCAATGGGCATTGTGGGTGTGGTCGGCTTTGCTTTGGTGCAGCAGGTGACCTACGGCAACCCGCGCGGCTGGGATACGGCCTTGAACATGATTGCTTCAACCGCCTTCGATACGGGGCTGGCGTATGGGCTGTCGGTCGTGCCCTTGTTTCTGTTGATGGGTAACCTGATTACAGAATCCGGCATGTCCAAGGAGCTGTACCGGGCAGCCAATGCATTTCTGGGCCACTTCAAGGGTGGCCTGGCGCTGGCGACGGTCGTGTCTTGTGGTGCCTTCTCGGCCGTGTGCGGCAGCTCGATGGCAACTGCAGCCACCATGTCTCGCGTCGCCATGCCTTCCATGCGGGAATACAAGTATTCCGACAGCCTGGCAACGGGAGCGATTGCGGCCGGAGGAACGCTGGGGATCCTGATTCCTCCCAGCGTGATTCTGGTGATCTATGGCCTGATGACGGAAAGCGATATTGGCAAGCTGTTCATTGCCGGTTTATTGCCGGGGTTGATCGGGGTCATTTTATACATGTTGGCTGTGGTGTTTGCCGTACGCCTGAAACCGGAAATCGGACCGGCGGGCAAGCGCTCCAGCTGGAAGGAACGCCTGTTGTCCATGCGGGGTGTTTGGGGGATCAACCTGATCTTCATCATCGTCATGGGTGGGATTTATGCCGGGATTTTTACGCCGACGGAGGCCGCCGGTATCGGTGCTTCGGGGGCCTTCCTGATCGCACTGTTCAGTGGGAAATTGAATTTCACCATGTTTCAGCGCTCGCTGACGGGCGCTGCACGTACAACGGCCATGCTGTTTTTCCTGGTTATTGGTGCGGTGATTTTTTCCAACTTCATCAACCTCACCGGCATGCCCATGATGCTGAAAGATTGGGTTCTGGAGTCCGGCTTCAGTCCCTTTATGGTGATCCTGATACTGGTGGGCGTTTACCTGCTGTTGGGCTGTGTGCTGGAAAGCATGTCCATGATCCTGCTGACGGTGCCGGTGTTTTACCCGATGGTCGAAGCAATGGGATTCGACCTGATCTGGTTCGGCATTCTGGTGGTGGTAGTGACCGAGATCAGCCTGATTACGCCACCGGTGGGCATGAACGTATTTGTATTGAGAGGGGTTGTACCGGACGTGAAACTGTCCACGATTTTCCGTGGCGTCACGCCGTTTTGGCTGGCGGATATCGTGCGCTTGGTGCTGATTATTACGATTCCGTCCCTGTCTCTGATGCTGCCTAATGCCGTGGGCTAGGGCAGCAACGATATCGTGAAAACAATCTATAAGAAAACGATGAGGTAACCCGATGAAAAAAGGTGTAATGCGTCCCGGACATGTACAAATTCGTGTGCTGGATCTGGAGGAAGCGGTTAACCATTATGTCGAGCTGATGGGACTGATCGAAACGGATCGCGACGCGCAGGGCCGTGTCTACCTGAAGGGCTGGACCGAAGTGGACAAGTTCTCGGTGGTGCTGCGAGAAGCCGATGAAGCCGGCATGGATTTCATGAGCTTCAAGTGCCTGAACGAGGAGGTGGTTGAGCGCCTGAACCAGGAGTTGCTGGCGTTCGGCTGTGGTGTTGAAGAGATTCCGGCCGAGGAACTCAAGGGCTGTGGTCGCCGAATCCGCTTTCAGGCCCCGACCGGGCATTACTTTGAACTTTTTGCCAGCAAGGAACAGACCGGTCGTTACGGCGTCGGCAATCACAATCCGGAAGCCTGGCCCCGTGATCTCAAGGGCATGAAGGCGCAGCGGTTTGACCACTGCCTGCTGTACGGCCCGGAGCTGGACCAGACCCTGGATCTGTTCCGTGAGGTGCTGGGCTTTGATCTGTGCGAACAGATCATGACGCCGGACGGCAAGCGAGTGGCACAGTTCCTGACTACCAGCATGAAGGCGCATGACATCGCCTTTATCGATCACCCTGAACCGGGCAAGTTTCACCATGCCTCGTTCTTCCTTGAAACCTGGGAAGACGTGCTGCGTGCCGGTGACTTGATCTCCATGACCGATACCTCCATCGATATCGGGCCGACTCGCCACGGCATTACCCACGGCCAGACGATCTACTTCTTTGATCCGTCCGGCAACCGCAACGAGGTGTTCTGCGGCGGAGACTACTTCTACCCGGATCACGCGCCGATCACCTGGGATGCCGACAAGCTGGGCAAGGCGATCTTCTACCATGATCGTCAGCTCAACGAACGCTTCCTGACCGCTCTGACCTGACGCCGGAGGAACCATTGCATGTCATTTGATCCGAAAGACTTTCGTCGCGCACTGGGCAAGTTCCCGACCGGTGTTACGGTTATCACGACACGGGATGCCGAAGGGACCCCCGTAGGCATGACCGCCAGCAGTTTCAATACCCTGTCGATAGAGCCCGCATTGGTGCTCTGGAGTATCGACAAGGGGGCCTGGAGTCTGGATGTCTTTACCCAGGGCAATGGCTTTGCCATCAACGTATTGCGCAATGATCAGGTTGAGCTGTCTAACGGCTTTGCACGGCGCGGCGAGGACAAGTTTGCAGGAGTGGCCACTCGTGATTGCGCGAACGGCGCTCCCCTGTTGCCTGATACCGCTGCCTGGTTCGCGTGTAATACCTGGCAGGTGTACGAAGGCGGGGATCACTTCATCGTCGTGGGTGAGGTGACAGAGTACGGGTATGAAGACAACGTCAGCTCACTGGTCTTTCATAATGGCCGCTACGCTGTATCCGAGACACACCCTGCGGTACAGGTTCCCACCGGGTCGTTGGAAGCGCGTGGTTTCCTGGGCGATTACCTGCTGTATCAGTTGCGTCAAACCCTCAATGCCTATGCCACGGATTTCTATCCGCGTCTGAGTCACTTTGCTGTCACGGCCGAGGAGTGGCGTGTCCTTACCCTGCTTGCCGATGGTGAAACCATGGCGTTGGAGCAGGTCTGTCGGCAGGTTTCACAGCCGGTAAAAGCATTGAAAGAGACTGGCGAATGGCTGAGAGAAAAAGGGTTGGCAAGCCTGTCCGAGGACAGCATTCGGCTGACGGATACCGGCAGGCAGTTGGCCGAACGCTTGCTGGATATGGCCATTGAGCATGAGCGCAAGGTGTTGTCCGCTCTCGGCTCGCAGGAGCAGGCCGTATTGAAAGAGATGCTTCAACGCGTACAAAACGGAATTCAATAATAACAATATGCAAGGGCAAAACTGATGATTGATTATTATAGCCAGACCATTGATGGCAGGGTTGCCTGGACGGGCCAGGACCTCGATTCGGATTCAGGCTGGATCTATTCACTTTCGAGCGATGAGCAGGCCGTGCTTCATCAGGCGCTGGGGCACTTGAAGCGCAAGGGTCTGAAAGCGCCGGATTTTGAACAGGACGACTTCCCTTTGGCGTCCATGCGGTCGAGTATTGACCGTATCCTGAATGAGCTGGAAGAGGGGCGAGGGTTCATCCTGATTAGAGGACTGGATGCCGGTCGTTACAGTGAGGAAGAGCTGAAGTCCCTCTATTACGGTTTGGGCCTGTACATGGGACGCAGTGTCAGGCAGAACCCCCGTGGGGACCTGCTTGGCATGGTGACCAATGTCGGCGACCTGAATGACAAGAACACACGCGTTTATGAAACCAACGCGTACTTGCCTTATCACACGGACTTGTCGGACGTGGTAGGCCTGCTGTCGATCCAGCGGGCCAAAAACGGAGGACTGAGCAGTCTGGTCAGTGCGGCCACCATCTACAACACCATTCTGGATGAGGCACCCGAGTATTTGGAGGTGCTTTACCGGCCCTTCTACTTTGCACATCTTGGTGAGGAAAAGCCGACGCTTTCCCCCATATTCAGCTACCACAAGGGCAAGCTGAGTTGTCGTTACCTGCGGCAATATATCGAGCTGGGACATGAAATTGCCGAGGTTTCCCTGACGCCAGAGCAGGTTGCGGCGATGGATCTGTTCGATGACATCATGCATCGCAGTGCCATCAAGCTGGACATGATGTTGGAGCCCGGCGATATCCAGTTCGCCAACAACTATATGGTGCTGCACTCGCGTACCGGGTTTGAGGATCATGACGAACCGGCTCGGCGCCGCAAGCTGGTGCGCCTTTGGCTGAAAATGCCCAACGCTCGCGAGCTGGCTCCGTCCTTTCCGGGGCGGAACGGGTTTTCCGATTAAGTTTGTCTAAGGGAGTGGAGTGATGAACAAAGTCACCAAGATCGATTTCAGTGCCAACTGCCCGGAAGGTATGCCGGTTGCGGAGTGGACACTCAGGGTCAAACTGGCGTACTGCTACCATTTGGTCGATTTCTTTGGTTGGACGGAAACCATTTTCAACCATATCTCGGTGCGAATCCCTGGTGATGAAGGTTATTACCTGGTGAACCCCTTTGGTCTCAACTATACGGAAGTGACTCCGGAAAACCTGTTGAAAGTCGACCTCGACGGTAACAAGGTCGAACCTTCTGAGTATGACGCCAACCCGGCGGGCTTTGCCTTGCACAGCGCCATTCATGGCGCTCGCGACGATATTCACTGTGTTGTGCATACCCATACGGATGCGGTTTCGGCCATTGCCTTGAAAAAGGCCGGTTTTGGTCATGACGACTTCTATGGGGCTCAACTGTATAACCGTATCGGTTATCACGATTTTGAAGGTATCACGCTTTTCAGTGAGGAGCGTGCGCGGATGCTCGCAAGCCTGGGCGAACGCCATATTCTGGTACTGAGAAATCACGGTATCGCCGTGGGCGAGGCCGATATCGAGCGTACCTTCTTTCTGTTGTGGACAGTACAGCGGGCAGCTGAAATTCAGGTGACGGCAGGAGCTCTGGGGGGAGACGACAATCCGATTGCGGATGATATCAAATCCAGATGCGCCGGACTGACCCAGCAGCTGATCAGCGAGAGTGGCTTTGCCGTGAAATTCTACGGCGCGATGGTACGCAAGCTGGTGACTGAGCGTGGCCTGCCCTGGTAAGCGGCAGGAGGGTCGGCACCCTGCCGACTTTTTTGCATAACACAACAATAAGAGATAACAGCATGAAAGCCGTTTTGTATTCATTGGCACTGACTATTCCACTGGGGCTTGCACCGGTTGCGCAGGCGAAAAAAGTTACTCTGGATGTACAGAGCGCCTGGCCCTTGACGCTGCCAGCCAGCGGGCAGAATGCCCAACACTTCACCGATCGTTTGAATGTTAAAGGTGCCGACAGCCTCAGGGTGAAACTGTACTCTGCCGGCAAACTGGTGCCGCCGCTGCAAATTTTTGATGCCGTCCAGCAGGGCAGTCTGGATGCGGGGTATACCACGCCGTTGTATGTGGCCGGTCGTTTCCCGGCCGTTCAGTTGTTTGGCGGTGTGCCCTTTGGTCCTGATGCCATGGACTATTTGGGCTGGCTTTATAATGGTGGCGGTCTGGAAATCTGGCGTGAAATCTATGCCAGGCAGGGGGTGGTGCCTGTGCCCTGCGGGCTGATGGATGCGGAGGCAGGGGGGTGGTACACCTTCGAGATCAACAGCACTGCCGACCTTCAGGGCAAAAAGGTGCGTTTTGCCGGGCTGGCCGGAGAAGTGATGAAGAAGGCCGGTGCCTCGGTTGTTCTGCTCAGTGGTGGTGATATCTATCCGAACCTGGAGCGCGGTGTCATTGATGGCACTGAGTTTTCCATGCCCGCCATTGATCGTGACATGGGCTTTGAGAAAGTTGCCAAGTATTACTACCTTCCGGGCTGGCATCAGCCGGCGGCGATCAACGAACTGATCGTGAACAAGCGCAAATGGGACTCCATGAGTGACGCCCAGCGCGGCATGATCGAAGATACCTGTCGTGAAACCCATATCTGGTCGATCACATCGACCACCCTGCAGAATGCTGAGGCCATAGCCGGTTTCAAGGCGGCCGGCACCGAAATCCGCTCTTTCCCGGAAGAGGTGATGTCGGTATTCCGTCAGGCGACAACCGAGGTGATGGACGAACAGGCGGCCGAAGATCCCGATTTCAAGCGCGTTTGGGAGTCGCTGCAGTCCTATCGCGAGCGCACGACTCTGTGGAGCTCACATAAATCCGATTGAGTCGTGAATGGGGCAGCTCGGCTGCCTCATCCATCTGGAGGAGATATTCATGCCTGTACGTCAGTTGGCAGAGGCTATCGAGAGTCTGTCGGTCCGGGTCGGCAAGAGTGGGGCACTGATCCTGCCGCTATTGATCCTGACGATTCTGGTTAACGTTATTCTGCGCTATGTCTTTGATATCGGTCTGATTGAGCTGGAAGAGCTGCAATGGCACCTCAACGCAACGGTAGTGATGTGTTGTCTCGCTTATACCCTGCAGGCCGATGAGCATGTACGGGTTGACTTGGTGTACAACCGCCTTGGATCTCGAGGACGCAGCTGGATCAACCTGTTGGGGCTGGTGGTGTTGTTTCTGCCCTTTACGGGGTTGTTGAGCTGGCATGCCTGGAAACTGGCAGCGTATTCGTGGGAGCTGAAAGAAGGCTCCCCGATGCCATCCGGCTTGCCGGCACGCTACCTGATCAAGGGCATGATGGCGGTCGGAATGACGTTGCTGATGTTGCAGGGCATCGCCCTTCTGCTGAAAAGTCTGTGTCACCTTGTTGCTCGGCGTGCCGACTAGGAGTTTTACGTGGATGCGCTGTTTGTATTTCTGATTTTTGGCTGCTTCATGCTGCTGCTTTTTTCGGGCTTTCCGGTTGCCTTTGTGTTGGGTGGTGTCGGCGTTCTGTTTGCGGCACTGGGCAGCCTTTTAGCGCCCTTCGAAATAGCCGAAGTAGCTGAACTGCGGATGATTGGTTTTGTCTCCAATCGCATTTTCGACACCCTGTCGAGTTACTCGTTGATACCCATGTCGATGTTCATATTCATGGGGTTTATGCTGGATCGCTCCGGCATTGCGGAACGGCTGATTCTGGCCATGCGCCGTGTATTGGGACCCGCGCCGGGCGGGCTGGCGATTGCCGTGGTACTGATCGGAGTGGTGCTGGCGGCATCAACGGGAATCATCGGTGCATCGGTCGTACTGCTGGCAACCATCGCTTTGCCGACCATGATGCAATCCGGTTACGCGCGTTGGCTCAGTGCCGGTACGGTCGGTGCCACTGGGTGTCTGGGGATTTTGGTGCCGCCTTCCATCATGCTGGTTGTCATGGGGGACCAACTGCGCATTCCTGTCGGTGACCTGTTCATGGGAGCCATTTTACCGGGCTTGCTGTTGGCGGCCTGTTTCGTGACCTTTCTATTGGGGTACGCCTGGTTGCGCCCGAATGACATGCCCGCCATGCCGCGAAGTGAGGTGGGCGATACGCGGGGGCTGATACGTGAAATGGTCGGAGCGCTGTTGGCGCCGCTGCTGTTGGTGATGGCTGTGCTTGGATCAATTCTGGCCGGTATCGCTTCGCCGACCGAGGCGTCAGGGATAGGTGCTGCAGGTGCGACGGTGCTGGCGTGGGCTGCTCGGCGGTTGAGCTGGAATGACTTGCGCCAGGTGTGCTATCAAACAGGGCGTACCGTTGCGTTTCTGTATGCGCTGATCTTTGGTGCATCCTGTTTCTCGGTGGTACTGCGTGGTTATGGCGGTGATGAAGTCATTGAAGGCGCATTGTATGCATTGCCGTTCAGCCCTGAGGGCGTGTTGGCTCTGGTGATTCTGGTTGTGTTCCTGCTGGGGTTCTTCCTGGACTGGATGGAAATTGTTCTGATCGTTGCGCCTCTGGTTATGCCCGTTTTGACCGGGTTCGGATTTGAGCCGGTTTGGGTCGCCATCTTGATGGCTTTGTGTCTGCAAACCTCTTTTTTGACCCCGCCGGTGGGGATGGCGCTCTTCTATTTGCGCAGCGCTACACAGGAGATCAGCATGTTGGAAATCTACAAGGGGGCCATGCCGTTTGTGGTCCTGCAGATTTTGACTCTGCTACTGGTGGCGTTATTTCCATCGTTGGCGCTTTGGATGCTGGACTGACCTAAAACGGATAATGAGTTGAACTCCGTGATGACTGGGAGCTATAACAATGACTGAGCATAACCCGCTGAATATCCTAGGACTCAAGCAGGCCTTACAGGCCATTGCAAACCATGAGTGCACCGCGCCGGAGATTATTGCCGCCTGTTATGACCGGATCGAAGCGCGTGAGCCTGAGGTTGGTGCCTGGCAGTACAACCTGACACGGGAGCAGTATCTGCAGCTCTATCGCAGTAACCAGGCGTTTTATGAGCAGAGCCCGCTCAAGGGGCTGCCGGTGGGGATCAAGGACATCATTGATACGGCGGATATGCCCACGGAGATGGGCTCGCCGATCCATCAGGGGCGTCAGCCGGTGGATGATGCCAGCTGTGTGGCGCTGATCCGTCAGGCCGGCGGCATTGTGTTGGGCAAAACCGTGACTACCGAGTTTGCCTACTTCAAACCGGGTAAAACAGCCAACCCCCGTGATCTGTCCCGAACGCCGGGCGGTTCGTCCAGCGGTTCGGCAGCAGCAGTAGCAGATGCCATGGTACCGGTTTCCCTGGGGTCTCAAACGGCAGCGTCGGTGATTCGTCCTGCTGCTTACTGCGGCGCTGTCGGATATGTCGGCACCCGTGGCACTTTCTCGCTGCGAGGGGTACAGCCATTGGCGCAGTCACTGGACTCATTGGGACTGATGGCCCGCAGGGTGGAGGATGTGGCGTTCATGCGCGCCTTGCTGCTGCGTGATTCGGATGTGCAGAGCGGGTTCGCGGCACAGAAGCCAAAACGTGTGTTGGTCGCGGCCGGCGGGCTGATCGGTGAGACTGACCCGGCCATGCAACAGGCTTTGATTGCACTGGCCGAGCGGATACAGGCGCAGGATGT
>Ga0193951_1001440_pt1 | contig 10567 bp, 9 predicted proteins | sample BB_2_MG_FD_140370 | JGI IMG/M metagenome (GOLD analysis project Ga0193951, IMG submission 140370) | Microbial mat bacterial communities from the Broadkill River, Lewes, Delaware, United States - BB_2_MG | ecosystem: Environmental > Aquatic > Freshwater > River > Microbial mats | place: USA... | reverse complement strand
GTATTTTAGCACCTAACTTAGTTTTTGGTAACATACCTCTTGCTGCTAATTTAAACAATCTCTCAGGGTTGTTTTCTAGCATATCAGCCATTTTATGAGTTTTAGTAGAACCAAAATGTCCTGAGTGTGTATAGTAGTTTTTATCTGCTAATTTAGCACCAGTAAATTTAACTTTACCAGCATTGATAATTACAACATTATCTCCACAGTCAATATTAGGTGTAAAATTTGGTTTATTTTTACCTCTTAAAATAGTTGCAACTTCTGTCATAAGTCTACCGAAGATTTTATCAGTAGCATCAATAACAATCCAGTCTTTTTTAACATCAACTTGATGTAAGCTTTGTGTAAATTTCATTTGAAATATATCCTTTCTTCAAAATAAGTTCGGAATAATAGCGTTATATACTTATAAGAAGCTTAAATTAAGTGTTTTTAAAGTTTTATTTTCAAAACAACCTTTTAGCTAAATTTATATATAATAATATATGTTTAATAAAGAATTTTTAAAAACCTTAACCGTATTATATGTTGAAGATGATGATAATATTAGAGCATCATTATCTAACATACTAATTAAAATATTTTCAGAAGTGATTATCTGTAGTGATGGAAATGATGGGATACAGCAATTTATACATCATACACAAGAGAAAAACTCAAAAATCAACCTTATCATCAGTGATATAAATATGCCAAATAAAAATGGGATAGAGATGGTTCAAGAGATAAGAGAACTTGACCAAGATATTCCAATTATTTTTACTACTGCACATGGTGAATCTGATTATTTAATGGAAGCAATTAAATTAAAAATAGCATACTATGCTATTAAACCTATTAATACTAGTGAATTACTAGATAATATTTCAAATTTTTGTATGATCGAACAAAATAAAGAATTATTAAAATCAAAATCAAACCAAATCCTTCAATATATGGATATCATAAATACAATCACATCCATTTTTAAAGTCGATACGCAAGGAAATATTATAGAGGTAAATGATCTTTTATGTGAGATATCTCAATATACAGAAGATGAATTAATCGGTATGAATATTGATTCTCTCTTACACAATGATACTATTCTAAAAACATTTAACGATACTTTATCATTAATTAATGAGAATGAAACATTTAAAGGTAAATTAAAATTTAGCTCTAAACATGGAAATACTTTCTATATGAATACAGCTATTCTTACAGAAAAGGATGAATATTCATCAGAAATAATAGGCTATATTTATATTTGTATCGATCAAACAGATAATGAGATAGAAAAACAGCAAACAATGCAAAGAGTAAGAAAAAGTATGATTCAACAAAGAACAAAAGAATCAGATCTTTTAAGGGTAACGAAAGAACTAGAAAATGAAATTGAAATTATAAAAGCTTCCTCAATGAGTACTAAAGATACACAAGTTGTGATGGCTACTTTAGCAAAAGAAAAACAAAAAGTAGCTACATTAAATACGCAAATTAGTCATTATGAAGAGAAAATTGTTAAACTTACTCAACAAAAGCAAAAAATTGATGGGGAAGAGAAAGCTAAAAAATTAGAAGCAATGAAAAAAGCACAAGATTATGCCAATGAAAAAGAAAAGTTTCAATCTAAAATAATAGAACTACAAGCAATTGTTTCAAAGCTTGAGTCTAAACTCAAAGCTAAAAGTGTGAAATAATTTATTTCTTAACCACTGGTTTTGGAGCAACTTTTACATCTTTATAATCAAGTATTTCCCTCTTAAAAAGTACATAATCAGTTACTATTTTATGGTTTTCTATAGTTTTTGTAAAATCTTCATTTTTTGCTAATTTTTCCATTAGCGCTTCCATCGAGGTTAAACTACTCGTTGCTAATTCTTCTTCTAACTGGGCATGTTTTCGAAGAACTGTATCAAAAGCATAATTATAATGATAAGCCAATACCCCTTTTCCATTCAATGTTTTTTTAATAGATACCCAATTAGAAAAAATTATTTCCCAAGCATTTTTTTGGTCAGCAGTTATACAGAGTTTTTTAATAATCTCTTTCCATTTATACAATCCATAATATGCTTGATGATTTCTCCATAACTCGGCTATCCACCAATCTTCGAATTTAGGTAGACCCCTAAAAGGGGATAAGTTATCTTCTTCAATATTTTCTAATATATTGGACACTAAAACACTAAAATGTAAAATTACTATTGCAACTTGAGAGTTTAACATACCTAATTCACGAATATTCTCCCCTTTAAGATTTTTTGTTTGTTCTTCAAAATCTTTTTTTATCTCTTTTAATTTATGTTCAATATCGCTGTGAACTGTCAAATGCAAAGCAATTACTTTTGATGCTATTTCAAATAATTCTTTATCTTCTATGTAACAATCTTCTTTGAGTTCATCTAAAATAAGCATAGCTTCTATTTTTTCATCATTCTTTTTAGTAACATCTCTTTTTAATCTAATTTTTTGATAATGTAAATAATTTTTTCTCTCTATTGATTCTCTAATTCTCTCTTTTTCTTCAAGTTCACCCATATCTTGGCTCATTAACTCTTTGAGTTTTTCTCTATGTCTTTCTAGTTGTTCTTGCGCATTTTCTAAATTAGTTTCAGCTGATGCTTTACCCATAAAAGAAAGTTTACTCTCCCCTGACTCATGTTTTGCGAGTTGTTTTTTTATAGATTTAACTACATTTTCATTAGTTTTTATCATCTCTTCTAATGCTATAATTACTTTCATATATTACTCCCAAGTAGTATCATTCATTTTCCTAAAGATACAGTTATTTTTTTCTTTTTAAAATCACTCCAGATTCTATGTGATTTGAATACGCAAATTGATCAAATAACGCAAATTTTTCTATTGTATGCGTTTTTGTTAACTCTTCTAAGTCTCTATGCAGTGTTTCTGGATTACAGGAGATATAAATGATATTATCAAACTCTTGAGATAATGCAGTAGTAGTTACATCAAGACCAGCTCGGGGTGGATCTAAAAATATCGTACTAAATTTATAATCATCAAGATTTACATCTTTCATTCGAGTAAATTCCCGCACCTTATTTCTAGCTTCTACGAATTCTTCACTAGACATTCTAATAAAATCTATATTTTTTACATTATTTAAAGCACAGTTTTCTTTTGCAGATTTAATAGATGTTTTACTAATCTCTGTTGCAATTACCTTCTTAAACTTTTTAGATAATGGAATAGTAAAGTTACCACCACCACAATATAACTCACATAAATCATCACTAGGGTTGATATTATTTAAAACCCACTCAATCATTTGGATATTTACATTTTGGTTTGGTTGAGTAAAGCCACCCTCCTTGTACATAAATTTAAAATCATCACCATTGATATTTAAAGTTTCATCTATACAATCATTTGTCAGAACAACTTTTTGTTTTCTACTTCGTCCTATAATTTTAATGCCAAATTTTGTTTCTAAAGTTTTTGCTTTTAAATTCCAGTTTTCATCTAATTGTCTATGATAAATAAGTGTTACAAGCATATCAGAAGTAGTTGAACTTAAAAACTCTATAGTAAATAACTTATAATTTAAATCAGAATCAACTTGTAAACTTTCTAATAAAACTGGCATAAGTTTTGCAATATCATTACTTACTATACTACATGAATTTATGATAAGTGTATTTTTCTCTATATCATTCATCGCATAATCTAATTTAAAAGTGTTATCTTCATTAAATGTTTTCCAGATTCTGAACTCTGCTCTATTTCGAAATGCTCCATCTTTACTTTTAATAATATCAATATTCGAACTCCATAAATTTTGAAATCTATTTTTTTCAATATCAATTTTTTTTGATAATTGCTCCTCGTACGAAAGCCCTCCAAGATTACAACTACCACACACTCCGAAATATTCACAAGTCATTTACTATCCTACATTTTTATTATATTTTATATGCTATTATACCGAATGATAAATAAAAATTTTAAAGAACAATTAAGTGACTTACTAAACTGCGATATTAAAGCACTCTATCCACTAGCTAGAGAACTAAACCGAAAATTATATTTTTATGTTGGACCTACTAATAGTGGGAAAACATACCAAGCAATGAGTGAAATGATAAAAGCAGATACAGGTACATACCTAGCTCCTTTACGACTTCTTGCCTTAGAAAACTATGAATCTCTCAAAAACAATAATATTCCAGCTTCTCTTGTAACTGGAGAAGAGGAAATTTTTGATGAAGATGCTGGGCATATCTGCTCAACTATAGAGATGATAAATTTCAACCTTGAAGTTGATGTATGTGTTATAGATGAAGTTCAGATGCTTGATGATGAAGACAGAGGTTGGGCGTGGGTAAATGCTATTTTAGGATCGCCTGCAAAAAAAGTGATTATGACAGGAAGTGTAAATGCACTTGATATCATTAAAAAAATTGCTACTTACTTAGATGAAGAACTTGAAGTAGTGAAATTTCAAAGAAAAAATCCATTAAAAGTTGATGAAAAATATACAAATCTTAAAGATATCAAACCAGCAACTGCGTTAATTGCTTTTAGCAGAAAAGAGGTTTTAGGTCTAAAAGCAAAACTGAGTAAATTTCATACTGTTTCTGTTTTATATGGAAATTTAAGTCCAGAAGTTAGAAAAGAGGAAGCAAAAAGATTTAGAGAAGGCAAAAGTGATATTTTAGTAGCTACTGATGCTATTGCTATGGGATTAAATCTTCCTATTAAACATATATTGTTTACAACAGATAGAAAGTTTGATGGTAAAGAAAAACGCCCACTTACACCAAATGAAGTTATACAAATAGCTGGTCGTGCTGGTCGTTATGGACAACATGAAGTGGGTCATATTGGTGGTACTTCAGGGACAGTCTTAACTCATATAAATGAGATGTTTACTTCTCCTATGAAAACTATTAAACCACCTGTAAAAGTAAAAGCAACGCAAGTTCAAGTTGAAGAGTTATCGGCTCATTTAGGAACAAAAAACTTAACAACAATTTTAAAATATTTTTCTAAACATATGAAATACGATGGACCATTTGAAGCGGTCAATCTCAAAGGGATGTTAGAACTTGCAACTATGCTAGATCAAAAAATAGATTTAAGTTTAGAAGATAAATATATGTTGAGTAATGCTCCTATAAATACTCGTTCACCATTAATATTAAATGGATATAAAAAATATGTCAATGCTATACTTACTCATAGTGTAACAAAATTTAGACTCTCTTCTAAAATTGGAGGAATTGCAAGAACACAATTAGAACTACTACAAGCAGAAGATGAAGTTAAAAAAATCTCCTTATATCTTTGGTTATCTTATAAACTTCCCGAATTATTCCCTGATAAACATAAAGCGGAACTGTGTAGAATAGAAATAAATAATTTTTGTGAAAACTCATTAAAATCTAATAAGCGATTAAAACCTATGGAAAATCGAAATCGAAATAAAAACGATAGAAATAATAATTACAAAAAAGATAGATATGGGGATAAACCAAGAAGTTATAATAAATCGTATAATGATAGAGATAACCGCGCAAGAAATAGATATAAAGACTCTGAGACTACAGATAAAAATGAGAAAAAAGACACTACCAATGAAAAACGCTCTCCAAGAAGAAGACGCAGAAGAGAAAGGTAAAAATAACATTTTTTCGATATAATGTAATAATTAAATATACATAAAGAGAGTACACAATGCAATCAAATCTATCTATAATAATCCTAGCAGCTGGCAAGGGAACAAGAATGAAATCATCGATTCCCAAGGTTCTACATAAAATCTCAGGAAAAGAGATGCTATATTATTCAATAGAAGAAGCAAAAAAACTTTCTGACGATATTCATGTGGTGCTATATCATCAAGCAGATTTAGTACAAAACTCAATGAATAAATATTTTGATGATATAAATTACCATATCCAAGATCATGACAATTATCCAGGAACTGGTGGTGCTGTTATGGGGATAACACCTAAAAATGAAAAAGTACTTGTTTTAAATGGTGATATGCCTTTAATTGAAGCAGAAGAATTAAAACAACTAACCCAAGATGACAATACTCATCAAGCTCAAAATCAAAAACTAACTATGTCTGTTTTAAACCTTGCTTGTGCAGATGGCTATGGTAGAGTAATTATTGAAAAAGATAAAGTAACAAAAATTATAGAACAAAAAGACTGTAGTAGTTATGAGTTAAATATCGTTACAGCAAATGCTGGAATTTATTGTTTTGATACACAATTTCTTTTAGAAAGCCTACCAAAACTTTCAAATAACAATGCACAAAAAGAATACTATATAACTGACTTAATCGAAATTGCAGTAAAAGAAGATATAGCTATAAAGCCAGTAGTGGTAAAAGAGGAAAATTTCAAAGGGGTAAACAGTAAGTTTGATTTGGCTAATGCAGAAGTTATTCATCAAAATAGAATAAAAACAAATTTCTTAAAAGCTGGTATCACTATGAAACTTCCAGATACGATTTACATCGAGTATGGTGTTGAAATAGAAGGTGAAACACTTTTAGAAAACGGAGTAACTTTACTAGGAAATAGTAAAATTTGTAATTCGATTATAAAAACCAATAGTATTGTAGAAGATTCAATTATAGAAAATAGTGATATTGGACCAATGGCAAGAATAAGACCATTGAGTATATTAAAAGATACACATATTGGGAATTTTGTAGAGATCAAAAAATCTAAACTTACAGGTGTAAAAGCTGGTCACTTAGCTTACTTAGGTGATAGTTCTATTGAAGAAGGTACAAATGTAGGAGCTGGTACTATTACTTGTAACTATGATGGGATAAATAAACATAAAACAATTATCGGAAAAAATGTATTCATTGGATCAGATACTCAGTTAGTAGCACCTATTACAATTGAAGACAACTCTATGATAGCAGCAGGAAGTACTATCACAAATGATGTAAAATCTGGAGATTTAGCACTCAGTAGAACAAAACAAAAAAGTATTTCAGGATTTTTTCATAAATTTTTTAAACAAAATAAAAAATAATACTTATCTAAATTTATGGCATCATTTGCACAACATGTAAATACAGCAGTAGTAATATCAGGTATTACTATTGCACCGTTGTATTCTTCTTCTTTGATAGATATCAATCAATCCTTAGCACTTTTATTTTTCGGTATGATTGGTGGAATTTTACCAGATATAGATCTTGAAAATTCAAAACCTATACAAATCACTTCAAGTATATTATCTATTTTTATTCCATTATTGGCAATTTTGACATTATTAGACAGTTTATCTATTTCTAAAATGTTATTTATTTGGTTACTTTCGGCAATGTTACTTCATTTTTTTATTTTTAGAATACTACTTCATTTTACTATTCATAGAGGTATAATTCACTCTATCCCCATGGGAGTATTATTTGCTCAAAGTATAAATATATTATTTTATCATATATTAGAATTTGAACAATTATTTTCACTATTATGTGGAATATTTTTATTTTTAGGATTTATTATACATCTTCTACTAGATGAAATTGTAAGCCTTAATGCTTTTGGTATGAGTTTTAAAAAATCACTAGGTACTGCTTTGAAATTTTACGATAAAAATAATATAATTGGTTCTGTTTTATTATATATTTCTATTATTATTCTACAGGTACTTTATCCAACAAATTTTGAGCATATTATAACGATATTTAACTCTTTTCAAAATATCAATTTATAAAATTACTAGTTATTTTCTATAATATTTTGTAAGTCATCAATTGTATCTAGGTAATCTATACCTATTACTTTTAAATTTGATAAACTTACTACCATCACTTTGTCAGTTCGTTTTTCATCGATAAAATTTTGAGATATTTTTTCATCTTCTAATAATAAAATACTATATTTGTGCTTTTCTAAATCATCTAAAACAAACCATCTTCGAATTAATGACATTTGTGAAACATCTAAAACAAATAAAATTTCTTTGCTTGTAAGATAATTTAATGATTGTTTCGATAAAAAGTTTCTCACTTTATTTCCACTGCTTTTTGAAAATGCAAATATTATTTTTTTTGTATCTTTTTCTAATTTATGAGTTTGTTCAAACTGATCTTTTATAGAAAACTGTTCAATTTGTTTAGCTACTGTAACTTTTGAAAAAAGCAATGAAGAGATTAGCGTTAATAATATGTAAATTTTCATCATGCTTAGATATTAACTAAAAGAAAATTATAGTATACTTATTTAAATTTATAAAAAAGGTTTACTATGTTTGCAATGTATGATGATGATGGATTAAATTTTCGTAATAACATTGATCACCTCTATAATATTCATGAAGTTTCACCATCACAAAAGTTGAAAAATAAAGTAAAAGATGAAGATAAAAATCAGCAAAACTTTGAAGAAACACTTTATAAAGGTAAAATAACAAAAGAAGCAACTGATGCTTATAAGCAGATGACAAATTTAGATACAAGAGAAGATATCTATCATGTTGAACAAATCATGTCTCAAAAAGTTATCACAGTAAATGATGATAAAACAATTTTAGAGTGTTATGAGCTTATGAAAGAACACACTATTCAACAGCTACCAATTATTGCAGATAACCAACTTCACCTAAAAGGTATTATCACAAGACATGATATTTTAAAATATCTCATAAATGATTTAGAATATGCAGAAGAAAATTTCAATAAGAAAATTGATAATATTTCTTCAAAAAAAATAATTACAACTGATCCAATATCAGATATAAGGAGAGTTTCTCAAGTTATGATAGATTTTAATTTAAACGCTATTCCAGTAGTGAATACTGACGATATTTTAGTAGGTATTGTAACAAGAAACGATATCATTAAAGCGGTTGCATCTCTTCCTCATCTTCAATTATGGGCATAATTATGAAAAATGAAAATTTAGATTTACATTTTTTATCGAATGCGAATAAAAAACTTTTAGATATAGCATACAAAATAACTTCTCAAAAAGATTTTACAAAAATTCTCGAAACAATATTATTAGGGGCAAAAGAGTTGTCAAATTCAGATGGGGGTACACTCTATTTATATAATGACAAAGATAATACTCTAGAGTTTAAGATTGCTACAAATGATACATTAAAAATTCACAACAACAATATTGACTGGAAACCATTAAATATTTATAATCAAGACAAAAGTCTAAACCTTAAAAATGTAGCAGTTGTAGCTGCAATACAAGACAAACTTATTAATATTCCTGATGTTTATAAATCTGAAGAGTTTGATTTTTCTGGTGCAATGGCTTTTGATAAAAGTCAAAAATATCAAACTAAATCTATGCTTGTTATTCCAATGAAAAATAAAGACAATGAGCTTGTGGGTGTAATACAACTTATTAATAAACAAGTAGACGAAAAAACTTGTATTTTTATAGAACAAGATGAGATTCTTATAAAATCGATGGCTTCATTGGCAACAATGATTATAGAGAACAACCAACTTGTAATAGATTTAGAAGCGCTTCTATATGGATTAATAGATTCTGTAAATAAAGCACTTAGTGAAAAATCTAAATATACGCAACAACATAATGACAATGTAGCTGTACTAACAAATATTATTGCTAACGGTATTAATAAGAATAAAACTATCTATCCAGATGTAGAATACTCAGATATAGAGATGGAAGAGATTCGTCTTGCTGCTATGCTACACGATATTGGTAAAGTTACTACACCTGTTCATATAATGGATAAAGCAACTAAATTAGAAACAATATACAATAGGCTTCATACCATAAAATTAAGATTTGAATTAGCTAAAAAAGATGTTGAGATATCTTTTTTAAAAAATGAAATATCGGAACAAACTAAAAATGATAAAACAGCAGAACTAGATAGTGATTTTGAATTAATTGAAAAACTAAATAACGGTGAATACTTTGCTAAAGATGAAGAGTATGAAAAAGCTTCAAACATTGCTAAAGATTCTAATTATCAACTATTGGATGAAGACGAATTATATAACTTATCAACACGAAAAGGAACTTTAACAGCTGAAGATAGAGAAATTATTAATAACCATGTTATTGTGTCTTATGAGATGACTAAAGAGTTGCCATTTCCAAAAAAATTTAAAGATGTACCTAAAATAGCGTGTTCTCATCATAAAACAGTCAACGGAGGGGGATATGCGGCTAAAGAGCTTATGCCTTTAGAATTAACACTAAAAGACAAAATATTAGCAGTTGCAGATGTTTTTGAAGCATTAAGTTCAAAAGACAGACCATATAAAAAACCGAATACTTTAAGTCAAATTTTTAGAATATTTACATTTATGTTAAAAGATAACCATGTTGATAGAGGTTTAGTTCAGATGTTCTTTGAAGATGGTTTATATTTAGAATATGCAAAAAATTATTTTGAAGAATCTCAAATGGAAAATATAGAAGAAGATATAAAAAAGTTTTTTAACTCAAACTAATCTTTGTGACTCTTAATATATTGAGTCACTTTCTCTTTTATCTCATCTTTTACAGTTACTTTTAAGTCCATCATATACATATCTATATCTATTTCTAATTGATTTAATTTTACTATATCTTTAGCTGTT
>Ga0193951_1001438_pt1 | contig 10571 bp, 9 predicted proteins | sample BB_2_MG_FD_140370 | JGI IMG/M metagenome (GOLD analysis project Ga0193951, IMG submission 140370) | Microbial mat bacterial communities from the Broadkill River, Lewes, Delaware, United States - BB_2_MG | ecosystem: Environmental > Aquatic > Freshwater > River > Microbial mats | place: USA... | reverse complement strand
TAAGTAATGGTGCTGATATAGTTTGGGTTTCTAAAATGTTAGGTCATAAAGATGTTTCTATTACTTTAAAAGTATATACTAAGTATATAAAAGAAAGTGAAGAGATAAGATTTAAGAAAATCGCAAAAATGGGGACTATTTTAGGGACTGTTTCAAACTTTGACATATAAAAATACTTTAAATAAAGGGTTTATAACGTGCAAATAAGAGTATATTACGAGGATACAGATGCAGGTGGGATAGTATACCACTCCAATTATCTTAATTTTTGTGAGCGTGCTAGGAGTGAATTTTTCTTTCAAAAAGGGATGCTTCCAGTAATAGAAAACAAACACTTTGTAGTACGAAAGATGAACTGTGATTTTAAAGCAAGTGCAAAGTTTGGAGATGTTGTGGAGGTGACTACAAAATTGCTAGAGATGAAAAAAGCATCTTTTACTATCTATCATGAAATAAAAAAAGAAGATAGAGTTCTTTTTAGTAGTGAGGTTTTACTTGTCCTTGTAAAAGATGGAAAAGCACAAAAGCTTACAGAAACTATACAGCAGACCTTAAACTCTTTATTTCAAGCGTAAAAGCTCTACAGCCTTTTTGTACTCTTCTTGCGTATTGAGATTAAGAAACTCATCCATAGTATCAAATGAAATAGTTTCATATCCCGCTTTTTCAAGAAGATATGATATTTTGTGGATATCTTTTTCTAAAGACTCTTTTACTATATCTTTTATATCTGTGTTAAAAACACCACAAAGGTTGTGTATTTTACCGCTTTGATCTTTTGGAATGATCACTTTTTTGTTGCTTTTCTTTTCTCTACTCAAAAGCTCTTGGATAGTTTTTAAAGATACTAAAGGGGTATCAACAGTTATCAAAAAAAACTTTTGCGCTTTTATACTCTCTAGGATAGAGTTAAGAGCTACCATAGGAGAAGATATTTTACTTGTATCAAAAAAAAGTAGATTTTTGTCTTTTACAAAATCAAACTTATCTTCTTTTGTAGAGATATATACTTTGGAAAAAAGCTCTTGAAGTTTGTTGTACTGGTATTCACATAAAGAATTGTATTTTTCAAAAGGTAAAAGAGCTTTATCTTTTCCCATTCTACTACTTTTCCCCCCTGCTAAGATAACAGCTGGAATGTCGATCTTTGTCATTTTGTCCCTTTTAAGTTATCTAATTATGATACCGAGTTCTTTAAATATCTACGGTTCTCTTTTTTAATGATATCAGGTATATTATCTAAATAGTCAAGATAGCAGATTATATATTTTCGACTTATTGCAAATCTTTCTTTAAAGTTTTGTACATCTATATATCCATCTTTTTTAATGATCTCTTTCATCGTATTGATAATATTTACAAGAGCAGTTGCTTCGATAAAAAGATTATGCTGTAATCTTATAACTTGTTTCTTTTTAGTAAGTGCTTTTAATATATTATCGCCTAATTGTCTATCGATATCTAGTTCATCATAAATATTGTATGGTGCAGTTGGAGTTATATCTTCTTTATGTAATCTTTGAAGTATTGTTTTTTCTAAAAAGTCTTTTATATCTTCTTTTATATCACTGTTTTTATAAAGGTTATTTTCTTTTTTCAAGATATTTTCTTTGCAAAGCTCATCTAGTGCCAGCTCTATAAATGATTCACTTGCCCAAACAAGTCGTAAACCTATAGAACTATTTGAAAGAAGAGCATATTTATTCTTTGCATAGGTTTTTTTTATGGTGTCCTTTATTAATTCCAAGGTTTCTATTGGGTAGATGACCAGTGCTTTAGTATCACAAAAGCTATTTTCTAGATTTTTTGCATACTCTAAGGCTTCTTCATGCCCTAGTGCAAATCTTTGTGCAGAAGAGATAAGTCCTAAACCTTTTTTATGTGCTTGAAGAAGTGTCCTATATGCTTTTGTTATGTCATTCTCTTTTAGTGCTTTTAATAAATATAGTTTTTGAGACTTTTTCATAGGATCGATGACAGGGTTTAGGATCACTCCTCCAGCAATGGTCTCATTTCCTTTTCGAATGATAAGTTTTTCTCCGTAGATACTATAGATATCTTCATCGGTTTTAATAGTAGCAAAACCATCCTCAAGGATAAGTACTCTTGCTTCAAGCTTCTTTGATCCAAGATATATAGAATAGCTATTGTTGTGATGGAGTTCTTTCCCTTTGAGTGTACTATAAGAGATATCAACTTGTTTAAAACCTCTTAAGTGGCCTTTTTTACTTATCACAAAGCCTTTTTGTATCAGTTTTGTATCTACCCCTTTTAGGTTTAAAGCAGTTCTATTAGAGACCTCTGCTTTTTCAACTTCGTTTGAATGTACTTGAATCGATTTTATTCTTGTCTCTTTATTTATATCACAGATAAAAACCTTCTCATCTTTTGCTATTGTATTTCCAAGAACAGTTCCTGTGACAACAGTACCACTACCTTTTGTGTTGAAAACTCTATCCACATAGTATCTAAAGAAGTTTTGCTTTGGTTTTTGTTCAGCTTGGATACCAAAAAGCTTCGCTTTTAAAGATTCAATAGAGTCTTCATCATAAATCGATACTGGATGAGAAAAGAGTATCTCAAGGTCATAGCTTGCAATATGCTCTAATATCTCTTGAGTGTTTTTTTGAAGTTGTTCTTGAGATACAAGGTCTTTTTTACTAATTATTACGACCGCTTTTTTTACTCCTAGGAGTTGTAATATCTGTAAGTGCTCTTGAGTTTGAGGCATTATCTTTTCCATACTGCTTACAACTATCATAACAGCATCAAATGAAAATGCTCCTGCTATCATATTCTTTACAAGCTTTTCATGTCCAGGGACATCTATAAAAGCGATATTATCTTCTCCTTGAGTAAGGTTAGAAAATGAAAGATCTATGGTGATTCCTCTTTGTTTCTCTTCATTTGTACTATCCCCTTCATATCCATTAAGGGCTTTTATCAGTGCAGTTTTACCGTGGTCAATATGTCCACAAGTTCCTATTATTATATTAGCCATGAAATATCTTTTCTATTGTATTTTGAAGTGTGGATAGTTCATTCTCTTGAATGCTTCGAAAGTCTATTAAAAACTTTTCATCTTCTATCCTTCCTATGATAAGGTGCTCTCTAAATAGTTTCTCTATTTTATGTGCTTTTAGTTCATCTACTTTTATTGATAATGCAATAGAGGGTATCTTTTTATTTGGAGTTGTACCTCCTCCTATCACTGTAGTGGTTTCTATCACTTCACATTGCGCTATACCAGATATCTTGTCTTTAAGAGTATTTGCTCTTTTGTAAAGGGTTTCAATTGGAGTAAATAGCATATGAAGTGTTGGTATCTTTTGTGTTTGGTCTAAAACAAGTGACCTAAAGGTATCTTCAAGTAAAGCAAGAGTTATCTTATCTACACGAAGCATTCTTAAAAGCTGATTCTTTTTTAGCTCATCTATATACTTCTTTTTCCCTACGATGATACCAGCTTGGATAGAACCAAGTAGTTTGTCTCCTGAAAAGCTCACTAATGAAGGATCGCATTTTAGTATCTCTTTTAAGCTTGGTTCATTGCTAGAAAGTCCAAAAGGAAGATCGATAACATGACCACTCCCCATATCATAATAGTCTATGATATTCTTTTGTTTTGCTAGTTCTACTATATATTTATGATCTACTTCTGAGGTAAATCCTTCTATCATATAGTTTGACTTGTGCACTTTCATAAGTAAAGCAGAGTTTTCATTGCAAGCATCTTCATAATCTTTTAGATGTGTTTTATTTGTCGTTCCTATCTCTTTTAAAATAGCACCACTGTTTGACATCACATCCGGTATTCGAAAACTCCCACCAATCTCTACGAGTTCTCCTCTACTTACGATCGCTTCTTTATTTTTTGAAAAAGTATTGAGGATCAAAAAAACAGCGCTAGCATTATTATTGACTATGAGAACATCTTCACACCCTAAAAGCTCTTTTACAACTTTTGTAATATGTGAGTATCTTTCTCCTCTTTTGCCTTTATCTAGATCATATTCTAAGTTATTATAAGAAGTGGATACTTCTTTGATTCTATCAAAGCTTTCTTCATTGATAAGACTTCTTCCAAGATTTGTATGGATGATAACACCTGTGGCATTGATCACTTTTTTCAAAGAAGCAGAGATGATATCTTGATATTCACTGAGAACATTTTCAATCAAGATATTTTCATCGATCAAGTCTACTTGTTTTTGTAAAATATTTTCTCTTAATGCTTCAATATGTTTTTTAGCGAGTTTTGTGATAAGTGCTTGTCCCATCCCCTTAAAGGCTTTGTTTTGGATAAACTTATCCACCTTTGGAATAGATTTAAGTAAAATCATTTTTACCCTTTCAGTTGTATTTAATATTATATGTGTAAAATTTCAGTACCTAATGTGATAAAACTCCAAGGACAACTAAAAATTACTCCTATTTTTTAGTTTGTCCTTTTTGTTTCTTGCGGGGGGTTTGTGATTCTGGTGAACACCACAGGCTTCAACCCTGATTGGAGGTTTTTGTGTAAATGCCTCGATAGGTTCGATTCCTATACCCTCTCGCCAATCTTTTCAACATTAAAATAACTGTAGAACTTTTATTAAATAGTAACGGAAGATATATTTATATTCACTTAAATAGTAAAAAATATTTTACCTATTTAGACAAGTGGTAAGATTATACCACTAAGATCTCTTTTTCAGCTCTTGGAATGATCTCACCTATGATATCTGCATATCCAAAAGATATTTCATTGATACGACTTAGATACTCTTTGGCATCTTTTTTATCTATGGCTATTAAAAGTCCACCAGAAGTTTGTGCATCACAAAGCATTAGTTTTCTAAGTTCCGTGATATTCTCACCATAAAGTACTTTATCTTCAAGATATATTTTATTTCTTTTACTTCCACCAGGTACAACATCTTTTGAAGCCAACTCTTCTACATCATTTAAAAAAGGTATCTTCTTATCATATAGCATATATGAGATATCCTCTCTTGTTGATTCTAAAGCATGTCCTAAAAGACCAAACCCAGTGATATCAGTACAAGCATTTACTTTATATCCATCTAGTAGCTTAGAAGCTTGGAAGTTAAGACTTTCCATTATTTTTATAGCCTCTTCTATACCACTTTTATCAAGAAGGTCTCTTTTTATTGCAGTGGTTAGAACTCCTAGTCCCAATGGTTTTGTAAGAATAAGTTGGTCTCCTACTTTTCCTCCATTGTTTCTTAATATCTTATTTGGATGTACCATTCCTGTGACACTCAGTCCATAGTACATTTCAGGAGCTTCTATTGTGTGTCCTCCCATAAGAACTCCACCACACTCTTTTATCTTGTCATTCCCACCTTTTAGTATCTCTTCTAAGACCTCTTTGCCAAAGTTTTTTGCGTCAAAGCCCACTATGTTCATGGCAGTCTTTACTATAGCTCCCATCGCAAAGATGTCGCTAAGTGAGTTCGCTGCTGCTATTTTTCCATAAATATATGGATCATCAACAACAGGAGTGATAAAGTCTAAGGTTTGTACAAGGGCTTCTTCTTCATTAATTTTAAAAACAGAAGCATCCTCATAGTTTTCAAATCCTACTAAGATGTTTTCGTCATCTGGTCTAAGGGAGCAAATCGTTTGTTTGAGGTCCGACGGACCCATCTTTGCCGCTCAACCAGCTGCTTGTACAAATTTAGTCAATTTATATTTACTGTTCATTTTATTTTCCATAGATTTTATTATAGGTAGAAACGCAGATGAGAGAATAAAAAACTTTTTCTTTTCCGTGTATACCTATACCATAGGTCTTTATTTTTTTAATTATAATATAAAGAAAATTAAAAATAGAAATAAGTAAATAATTTTTTACCAATTAAGTTATTATTTATATGAAAAAGATTATAGTTTTATTAATTGAGTTCACGTTAAAGTTAAATACTTTAATAATAAATACTTTAAATGGTCTAAGGTTTAGACATACATGATTTGAAGATCTACATTTCTATTCTCTTTATTCTCATGTAACTACTTAAAAAAATCACAAATTAAAATTATATAAGAAGAGGGCGTATGGAAGATTTAGAGATCTATGAGGTGATTAATATTATGGCATTTGCAGTTGGATTATTGTTTGGTGCCATATCTCAAAAGAGTCAGTTTTGTTTTGGTGGAAGTATCAAAGACTATGTAAAAGAGGGTTCGACACAAAGAGCAGGATCAATTGTGATGGCAATGATAAGTGCTATAGTCACTACATATTTCATAACTACTTATTATGATATAGACCTATCAGCTACTCCATATTTAAAGGAAAATATAAATTACTTTACAGTGATTTTAGGGGGAGCATTATTTGGAACAGGTATGATCATAGCAGATGGATGTACCGCTAGACATATGGTGAAGTTTTCAAGTGGAGATACATACTCTATCATCTCTTTGATATTCATAGCAATAGCTGCATTTGCTACAATAAAAGGTGTACTCAATCCAATCTTCATGCCATTGATACAAAATCAAACACTATTGGAGATATCATCATATCTTTCTAACTTCATGGTAAATATCTATTTTCTCGTAGCTATTTTAGTAGCTCTTTTAATCTTTTTAATGAAAAATGATCTAAAAAAGATAGTATATTTATATGATGGAGTATTAATAGGAATATTAGTGGGGCTTATGTGGTATATTACTGGGTATATTGGAGCTGATAGTTTTGAAAGAACTATATCTTTGGGTTCTTTATCTTTTATTTATTCTAGTGGGGAAACTTTACAAACCATAACAGAGTATAATCTTTTTGAGTTAAAGTACTCAGTAGTTCTTATTTTTGGTATCTTTTTTGGAGCATTTATAATGAGTCTTTTCTCTAAGAAAAAAACTGCAAGTTGTTGTGTGGTGAACGAGGTACAAAATAAAAAATTACAGTCAAAAATCATTGGTGGAATTATGATGGGAATAGGTGGTGTTTTAGCTATTGGATGTACTGTTGGACAAGGTCTGACAGGGCTTTCTACTTTAGCATTTAGTTCACTTGTTGCAATAAGTGCAATAATGATCTCGGCATATTTTACTATACGTTTTCAAAAGGAAAGAAGTGAAAATAAGCAATAGATTGATTCTATTGCTTATAAGCTCACGATATCTTCATTTAAAAGCATATTAACTGTATCTATAGCATTTCCAACAACACCTATTTTAAGATCATTTCGTTTTTCATAATAATCAAGACACGTTCCACAAGAATATATAGTAACTCCTTTAGCTTCTATAGTTTTCAATATAGTTATAAGTTCATCATCTAAAGAAGTTGTAAGTAGTACAGCACTATTTACACAAATGATAGAATTAGGAGTACTCTTAGATTCACTTATTGCTTTTAAGAAACCTTTGATAAGGATGATACCTAGTTCTCCTTCTCCAATCGTATTTGATTTTAAGTAGAGTGTTTTGTTTGATGTTTCCATATTTTTCCTTTATTGAATTATAAAATATTGTACTAATAATAAGTTTAATAAAAGGTAAAATATTTTTTACCTTTTAAGCATAAATTAAAAATAAATATAATAAAATTTTATTTAATAAGGTTTTAAATCTTATATATAAATGAAGTGACCTAAGGTTTAGGTCGGACATGTTAATTTATATGACTACATACTTCAAAATACTTTTGAGGTGAAATCAATGAAAAAAACACTCTTAGTGCTTTTAGCACTTACATCTTTAATGTTTGCAAAAACATTTACGTTTACGGCTATTCCTGATCAGGATGAAACACAATTGAAGAAAAGATTTTCTATATTTGCAGATTACTTAAGCAAAGAGCTTAATGTAGATGTGAAGTTTATTCCTGTGAAATCTTATTCAGCATCTATTGCAGCTTTTAGAAACAATCAAGTACAACTTGCTTGGTTTGGTGGACTCTCAGGTGTAAAAGCTAGACTTATCGTTCCTAATTCAGTAGCTATTGCTCAAGGTGTTGAAGATCCAAACTTCCACTCATTTATTATTGCTAATACTTCAACAGGTTTAGAAAGATCTGAAGATATTCCAGCAGGTATTGAGGGTAAAACATTTACATTTGGATCAAAAGGTTCTACATCTGGTAGACTTATGCCTGAGTATTTTATCACTAAACAGTTTGGGAAATCTCCAGAAGATATCTTTAAAAAAGTTGGTTTTTCAGGAAATCACTCTAAAACTATCGCTTTAGTACAAAGTGGTGCTTATGAAGTTGGTGCTACAAACTATAAAGTTTGGAAAAGAGAGCTTAAAGCTGGAAAAATCGATCCTTCAAAAGTAAAAATCATTTATCAAACTCCTGGATATCCTGATTATAACTTTACTGCACGTGGTGACCTTGATGAGCAGTTTGGAAAAGGTTTCACAAAGAAACTACAACAAGCTATTATCAACATTAAAGATAAAAAAATCCTTGATGCTTTCCCAAGAAGTGGATTTATCAAAGCAACAAATGCTGACTTCCAACCAGTGTTAGATACTGCTAGAAAATTAAAACTGGTAGACTAATAAATATGGCATTTATTTTACAAAATCATACTATCTCCTATGGTGAAGTAAATGTCTTAGAAAACATCAATCTATCGATACAAAAGGGTGAGAAAATTGCCCTTTTGGGTAGAAGTGGAAGTGGAAAGTCAACCCTTATTAAAAATCTCTTTGAGATGCAAAAAGAGAACTCTTCATATATTCCACAAGAACTAGGTCTTGTAAACAATCTATCAGTTTTTCATAATGTGTATATGGCACTTTTAGATGACAATTCAACTTTTTACAATATATTAAATCTTATCAAACCAGTAAAGAGTGAATTAAAAAATGTAGAAGATATTTTAGATGGACTTTTTTTAAAAGACAAGATTTTATCTAAGGTATCAGAACTCTCAGGAGGACAAAAGCAACGAACTGCCATAGCAAGAACTCTTCATAGTAACAAAACAATACTTTTAGCAGATGAACCAATCTCTGCACTAGATGAAAGCCTTTCTCAAGTTACAATGAGTGTTATAAATAAAAAGTTTGAAACTGTAGTATGTGCTTTACACAATGTCGAAGTTGCACTTAAAAACTTTGATAGGGTAATTGGACTTAGTGGTGGAAATATAGTTTTAGATAAAAAAAGCTCAGATATTACTAAAGAAGATACGACAACACTTTATGACGTTTGCAAATAAAAATATCAATATAAGTTTATTGTTCCTTCTTGTAGGGGTAATAAGTTTTATCTTCTCCGATCTATCGATCTCTACCCTTGATCCTTTTTTAGAGACAAGTAGGTTCTTTGGTGGAATTTTAGATATAGATTTTAAAAGTACAGATTATATACTTGAAGCACTTTTAAATACTCTAAGCATTGCTATTATGGCAATATTTATCTCTTCTGTTTTTGGATTTTTATTTGCAATTATTTTTAAAAATATGATAGTACGAATAAGTTTAGCATTTACAAGAGCTATTCATGAGCTTTTTTGGGCGTTGATATTTTTACAGATCTTTGGTCTTAATACTTTAAGTGCCTTATTGGCAATTGTGATACCATATAGCGCTATACTTGGGAAAGTATATGCTGAGATACTAGAAGAAAATGATCATTTTCCAAGTGAGCTTAGAGGTAAAAATAAAGTATCATATTTTTTATTCACCTTACTTCCTGATGCTTTTCCTCACATCATAGCATATACTCTCTATAGATTTGAGTGTGCCTTACGTTCTACTGCTATTTTAGGATTTGTAGGGATTACCACTTTGGGATACTACTTATCTTCTTTTTTTATGCAAGGATATTATTCTGATGTTTGGGCTATTTTGATACTTTTTTATATAGTAGTAGCGACTATTAGATACTGGTTCAATAAATATACCTTTGTACCACTTATTGTAGCCTCGTTCATCTACACTAAAAATTGGGGAGAGCTGAGTATTGATAATCTTGTAAGATTCTTTACCTCAGATATAGTTCCAGCTCCTTTTAAGTATGAGTATAGTTTTGAAAAAGGGGTAGATTGGTTTTCAAGTCTTTTTACGGATGAGATTATGGTAGGAGTTTTTAATACCATACTCGTAACACAAACAGCACTTGTACTCACAGCAATATTCTCTTTAGTGTTTTTCCCCCTGGTTGCAAAAAAGTTTGTAAAGATACCTTTTATAGGACATGTATTTTTAGTAGTGCTTCGATCAACCCCAGAGTATATCTTAGCTTATATCTTTTTACAACTTTTTGGGCCATCAATGTTACCAGCTATTTTAGCACTCATGCTTCATAATGGTGCGATCATATCATTTTTAATAGGAAATCAATCAAATGAGATGATACTAAGACAAGATGTTACAAAGAAAAAAGTAGAGCTATACTTTTATGAGGTGCTCCCTCGTATCTACTCACAGTTCTTAGCTTTTTTATTTTATAGGTGGGAAATTATAATGCGAGAGAGTGCCATACTTGGAATTCTTGGTGTTGCAACTCTAGGATTTTTTATAGACTCTGCTATTGCTGATTTTAGACTTGATAAGATGTTTTTACTTTTAGTTGTAACGGCACTTTTAAATATAGCAAT
>Ga0193951_1001436_pt1 | contig 10595 bp, 12 predicted proteins | sample BB_2_MG_FD_140370 | JGI IMG/M metagenome (GOLD analysis project Ga0193951, IMG submission 140370) | Microbial mat bacterial communities from the Broadkill River, Lewes, Delaware, United States - BB_2_MG | ecosystem: Environmental > Aquatic > Freshwater > River > Microbial mats | place: USA... | reverse complement strand
TAGAGTTGCAGATATGATTATCAAAGAACTAAAAGGTGAAAATCCAGATTGGGGAAAAGACTATGAAGAGTATATGATGATAGGTATTAATGTATTTAGAGAGTTTGTATATGCTTGGTATGAGGGGAAACTTAGAAAAATATTTTATTGTCCTAAAAAATCAGTAACAATCAAAAAATCAATAGCTTCTATACTCTCTGGTTATGTTTGGGATAAAGATAACTATTTTACGACAAATACAAAAGAAAAAATTGATACTTTAGTAAAATTATGTTAAAAAATAAAAAAGAAGAAAACTTCTTTTTTATTTAAAGAAGGTACTTATCTTAACAAGTAAGTATCACCAAGTTTTGCACCATCTATAGGACTTGATAGCCATACTGCTGTATCTTTACCTAAAGCTTTTACTGTTCTACCTAGGACAGCACAAGAACTTTTATAAGCACCCCAAAATCCACCACCAGAAATTCTAGCTGCTTTAAATGTTTGGTATACTTTATCTCCTTGAACTAATGCACCACTAATTGATACATATTTATTATGACCTCTAAATGCTCCACCACGACTAACAGCATCAACAATTTCAACTTTAAGTTGAATATCATTTTTCCCAATATCATTTTTTACTACCACATTTAAACCACTTGCTTGTGCTGATTTTAAGATAAACTCACTCAATTGTTGATCAATAATACACTCAGCTTTAATATTAGCAGCAACAGGCGCTGTTGGAGCATAAGGGATAATACTTTTGATATAAACAGTTTTTCCTTCAAGATTCAAATCACCTGATTTTTTTAGATTACTAGCTAGTGTTGTAACTGGCGGAGTAATTACAGGTTGAGATACTGGAGTCGTTCTAATTGCTGAAGTAGTTTGTTGTATACCAATTTGAGCTAATTCATAGTTGATATTTTTCTCTAAGTAAGAAACCCATTTGTTGTAATTTTTATGAATTGTATTTGCATCAGCATCATAATTTAACCCTTTGCTACTTTTATAATCAAGTTTATATCCTTTTGTTGTATATGGTACAGAAACAACAGCAGTATGTTTCCCTCTAACATTAATACTAGCTGTTAAAAGGCCCTCTTTTACTTTTTTTATAGACCAATTTTTTCTTAAAGCACCTTTTCTGATAGCATTTTCAACTTGCTTTATTGAAGCTTTACTTTGAATTGATTGGCTATTGTCAATATTGTAAATAGCTGTACTTTTACAACCTGTTAAGATTAAGAGAAACAGTGCAATTCCAATGTACTTAGTGAAGTTTTTCATGTGTATTCCTTGATTTGAATTTATTTTCATGGATAATACTAAAATAAGTTTGAGAATCTAATAAAATTAATTATTTCTAAATAATGAAAGATATTTAAAGATTATTTAGGATAAGCAATACAGTATAGTACAGGAAATTTTCCCGCTCGATAATTACCAACTATATATGTATAATTATTATTCTTATCAGCTTTTACAATCATATCCTCTATCTCTTCCTCTGTATAACATCTTAGGTGAGAAACAATAGTATCCCAGGTAAAAATAATCGGAAATATAGGAATTATATAGGTAAAAACTATATTTTTTAAAGTCAGTTTCATAAAAAATGGTAGAGTTAAAAGTGTATAAAAAGGTGTAAAAATAGCCACTATTATTATATCACTCCAATTACGGCTTAGTAACTCAAAGATAATAATTGGTTGATTACTTTGTATGCTATTATCAATGATTGCATATGCATCTTTAGGCGTGAAATGATGAAAACCATTAAATATTGTTCGTATACCAATTAGTTCATTAGGTACATCTCTTGCATCAACAGATTCTGAATAGTATGAGCAGTTATCTAAAGATTGAATTTTTTCTGTAAATTTATGATTAGGGTATTTGTCAGTAAATATAATATTAGTTTTATGGTGATAGTGCTTTTCAAGTTTTTCTTGAAGATGAATCCATGGACCCAAATTACCTGAACAAAGATCAATAATTTGATTATCTTTATTTGAATTCATAGCCTTTGCTATTATGTCTAATTTTTTCGAATATGGTTTGTATTTTTCAATATTTGCATGTAAAAAAGTTGTTATCATTGACCGCAAATATTTAGGCCACCATTTTAAATCTGTAAATTCAAAAAGTTGTCTTCTTTTTGCTTTAAATTTTTTCACAATATAACCTTACTTATCTGAGGTTTTAGATAGTGGCAAATAATTTTTACATTTTAGCAGATACAATTTCAGATGCAATAAAATAAATCTAGTAGTATCTTTATAATTATCAAAATGACTAACTCTATCTTCAGGCTTTGGATAAAAACATTCTATGGTAGTTTGTGTAATTTGGTGGTATTTCCAAAAGTGTTTTACTAATACCTCTATCTCAAAACTAAATCCTAATTTTGTAGTATTCAAATCTATTATTGAAACAGGATAAAGTCTAAAGCCACTTAAAGAATCTTCAATATCAAATCCTGTATTTATTTTTATCCAAAAGTTATGGAAGGCCCTTCCTATTTTAGATTTTTTTGGAATATTTTCAATATTAAAATTTCGAGAACCAATGACAATTTGATTTTTCTGAGTATTTTTTTCAATAAGTTTAAAAACTTCACTCGCCAAATGTTGTCCATCTCCATCCATACTAACAATATTTTCGTATCCTAATGATTGTGCTTTTTTTGCACCTGTTAAAATGGCTTTCCCTTTTCCAATATTGTGAGGATGTGTCTCTATAAAAATATTGTGATATTTTTCATCACTTAAAATATCTTTTACTTGTACTTTAGATCCATCATCAACTACTACAATATTATAATTGCTATGTAAAATATCATCAACAACATTTTGTATAGTTTTTGGATTGTTATAAGTAGGTACAACTACAATAGTATTTTCTTTACTCATAAACTACTTCGGCTATTCTACCATTTTTTTCATCATTTTTTACTATTTTTATTTTAGTTTTTAATTGATCTTTTTTTATATTATATACTATTATATCATTTGGCAAAGCATGTGAAATAAATTTTCCTGAATGCACTTTTTTAATAGACACATTCAAGATATTGGCAATTATTTCAATAATTAAAAAACCTGGAAGTAGGGGGAATCCTGGAAAATGTGCTTTAAAAATAGGATGATTTTCATCACTTAGTTGTATAATCACTTCTTCATCAGTTTTTTTTAATAGTGTAAATAAGTTCTCTAACAAATTATGTACCTTTTATGCTTCTTTGATAATAACACTAAAATTCCCAGAAATATATGATTTCTGAGTATCATGTAAATTGTAAACTTCAAAATGAAATTGTTTGAATTCAGCAATTTGTGCCTCTATTTTTAGGTGTATATGATACTGCAAGCTATCAAAATCTCTATGCTGTTCAATATTTTTAATTGTAGCTAAAAATCCCAACATTGGTTTATCTTGATCTACAAATGAGGAACTAGATTGTGCAGATGCCTCTATAAAAGTTGTCAAAGTTGGTATCTCTTTAAATTCACAAAAAATTACTGAACTATTTTCGTTTTTTTCTATAACTTCCTTCGCAAAAACTAAAGGCTCTAAGTGCGGTAGCTTCATATAACAATCTCAATAATATTTTTTCTGTTCTCATCAAATTGATTTGCAATTATAAATAGCTCATTTAAAGAGTTTGGAATCTTCAAAGAGTTATGAGTTTTTATAAAATCGAGATTTGCTGAAGAGTGTGTTACTTTAACTTTTAGTGCAATTCCACATTCAAGATAATCAATACAGTGATTCACCTCTTCAATATTTGGAATATTCAGTGTTTCTGTTGCAATTAAAAGTATTTCGTCACCATCGAGCGCTTTTATTGCTCCTAATTTAAGAAGCTGTTTTGATGTTTGATCTCCACTTGAAATAGTCATTATTTCATTTTTATTTTCATATAACATTGAGAGATAAGAAGCGGCAGTATTGTAAACAGAATTTTGAAAATCAGTTGGACTTATGGCTTCTTTATCTTTAATTCTTTTAAGTATATTTGCAGTTGCTGGCATTTCACTAAAACTACTTCCATACATTATTCTTCCAATTTTGAAGTCAACTTTATGTGCTAAATAAATAGCAATTTTAGATGCACGAGTAAGTCGTCTTCTTGTTACCATTTTGGGCACTAATTGTTTCATTTCAAGTTCTTTAATTTCATTTTTATCATAGATACAAGCAGTATTTAGTATCTCTAAATTAATCTTCATTTTACTTTTCCAAAAATCAAGCTACAATTGTTCCCACCAAAAGCAAATGAATTGCTTATTGTGTAGTCTATCTTTTGCTTTATATTTTCCATTGTAAGGTTTATATTTACATTTTCTTGCATTGCTAAATTTGTGTTTGTTGGTATAGTTTGATTATTAATTATAAGTTTACAAATAATCGCTTCAACAGCTCCCGCAGCACCTAAAGTATGTCCTGTGATAGATTTTGTTGAACTAACAAATGGTTTGTTTCCAAATAGGCTTTCTATTGCATTTGCTTCAGCAGAATCATTCGCTTGTGTTCCTGTACCATGTGCATTTATATAGTCTATATCATCGCTAGTGATGTTTGCTTGTTGGAGTGCTTTTTCCATAGCACTCTTAGCACCTAAGCCATCAGGGTGTGGATGTGTCATATGGTAAGCATCAGAACTATATCCAACACCACAAAGTTCTACACTATTTTTAGTTGGTTCTGATTGTATTAAAATAGCTGCGATAGCTTCAGATACATTCATTCCTTCTCTATTTATATCAAAAGGTTTACACGGCTTAGATGATAAAACCCCCAATGATAAAAATCCTCCAACTGTAGTTTGTGATAGTTGGTCTATCCCAAGAACCAATACATTTTTATAAATACCTTTTGATATAACTTCATGAGCATATCCTAATGCATTAGCACTTGAGGTACAGGCAGTAGAAAAAGACAGCCCATCAAGAAAAGTAAATTTTTTTTCAAGTAATGTTTGAATTGTATTTATATTGTGGTAGTTTGGATTTATTTTTTTATAATCACCATTTGTGAAATAGATATCTTCAGTGATAGCTATACCACCAACAGATGAACCTACAATTAGCAAAGTCTCTTTAAAATTAGTTAAATTACTTTTAAGAAGAAGTTCTTCACACTTTAAAATAAGATCATCAAAAAAATTATTTTCTGAATCTATTTTTCCAAGAGCAGCAGGAGTATTATTAAAATAGTTTGCGTCAGTTTTTATAAAACTATTTTTAGTACAAATATTATGAAACAGATCTGCCTCATTAGTACCAGAACAGCAAATTAAAGCTGTACTAGTGATATATGCTTTATTTTTTATTGTCATTAATATAGTTTAGAAGTGACGAAACTGTTGCAAATATAGTATCATATTGTGTAGAATCAGTAATCTTTACACCATACTCTTTTTCAATTGCTAAAACAAGCTCAATAGAATCAACAGAATCTAAACCAAGACCTTCATCTCCAAAGAGCGGATCGTTATCATCTATTTCATTTGCTTCAATATCCTCAAGATTTAAATATTGTATCAAAATCTCTTTGAGTTCGGTATTACTTATCATTTAGTGCCTTTTTATTTCTATTAAATATTGTGATATTTTATAATATATTTACTTATTGTAAAGTTATATGGTTTTTAAAATTTTAAAAGCTTCCTCTTCTATTTTTGAAGCTTCAATTAAATATTTTGCTATCTCCTTTGAATCAAGGATATCAATATGTTTAGCACCCATTACACATTTTAGAGCAAATTCTCTTAACATATCACCCGATTTAGTAATAAGTTCACTTGATGTGTGAAGTTTCTGTTTATTTAGCTTATATTCTTTAGCTTCCTGTAGAAAGGCAGAATATAAAAATCTAAATCCACCCCCTCCTGTACCTATTTCTTCTTGCATTCTAACTATATGTGTAAGATAGTTTTTAATATATCTTTCATCATTGTTATTTTGTATTTTTTCAATATTTTTTGCTAGTTTTCTCATCCCTTTAATACCTGCAAACGGAAAAGGAGTTGTCATAGACTTTGCATTTTTTTTAATTGATTTTTTTAGTATATTTTCGTAATCAATATATTTTGGTATAGTTTCAGGGTAATATAAAAAACCTTTCGGGGCAAAGACACCTTTTGCAAATCTTGCTATGGTGAGTTTATTTTCTTTAGCTCTTACTACATCTTCAAATACAGGATCAGAGATAAGGTATTCATCATTTTTTTTTCCATATACAAGTAAGTTATGGGCGTTAAAATGAAATCTCATATCTTCAGGCATATAAGGAAGATAATATACCGAGGTTTGAAGTCCAACAAGTTTTTCTTCTTTTACTAATCGTGTTAGTTCATTATTTGCTTCTGTCATATTTTTATATTGTTTTTTATAAATTTTTACACCAAGTCTCTTATCAATGTTCTTAATAATATTTTTTGGAACTTCTCTATATGCAATTAATGGCATATTATTTAGCTTAATAAGTGGAAAATAAAAAAAAGTGAGTGAATGTGTAATCCCAAAGGCCATCGGTTCACTAATCGGAAGACCATAGTTTGATAATAGGGTTGAAACAACACCGCTTTCACAATGTGCAAATTGTTTATGTTTAAAATTATTTCTCATTATTAAAATCTTTTAAATTATCTATTGTTATATCAAAAACATCTGCATACTTTTGTAGAACCTTATTATTAAGTGTATTAAAGTATTTTGCTTTAAGATGTCTTTTTACTCTAAATTGAAAAAAACCAACAATTGAAGCTAAAGTGGGTATGTCCATTCTATTTTTATACATATAAAACTCTATTGGAGAAGAGATATTATTTTTAATATTTTCTAAACACTCTTGTTGTAACTCTTCATACTCTTTTACTGCTAATTTTGTAGCATATTCCTCTATATTACTTCCATAGTTAAAAGTTTGAAATTTTCCACTAGAGTTGGGTGCATACATCACTTTTTTGTGACCATCTAAAGTGCTATTTTCTTCTTGCGGAATATTTATTTTCTTCATACAACCTCTAAAGCCATAAATGAAGTAGAAAATCTTCCACTTTCAGGTATATAACAAAGAATTTTTTCACCTTCTTGTAATCTCTTGCTATTAAAAAGTTCTTCTAACATAATGTACATAGAAGCACTACCTGTATTTCCAAATTTTGTTAGGTTCGTAAACCATTTTTCATAAGGTATCTCAAAATTTGCTTTTTGTAACCCTGCATATACTTTATCTCTAAAATATGTTGAAGAGTAGTGTGGCAAAAAATAATCAAATTGTTCAGGTTTTAAATCTCTTTTTTGCGCAATTTTGATGATAGGTTTTGTTACAGTGTATTCAATAATATTTTCATTTAATAATTTTACATCTTGTTTCACAGCAAGTAAAGAGTTTTGCATTATTTCATCTTGCGTATAAGCTCTCCATGATGTTATTTTGTTCTCTTTAACATTAAGTCCACTATACATACATACAGGCATCTCTCCTGCATAAGATAAAACATCTATAAAATCTATTTTTAAAGAAAGTGAATTTTTATTTGGTTTGTTTTGAAGCTTCATAGCTCCAGCACCATCAGAGAGCATCCACCGTAAAAAGTCTTTTTCGAAAGCAATCGAAGTATTCTTTTCTAGTTCATCAAGTAAATGATCAGATTCTTTTTCAAAGTTTTTTGCACTCAAAATAGGAGATGAAGTTTCACTTCCTGTCGATACACCACAGGTTATATCCCCGCACTTGATACCATAATAAAGATATTTTAAAGCGTTGATCCCACTTAAGCAAATACCACTTGCACTTAATGTTTCTATTTCGTTTAGTTTTAGTTCCCCTTGTACCATAAGAGTATGATTTGGCATAAGTTGATCAGGTGAAGTTGTACCACATGAAAGAACTTCTATGTCATTTAACGAGAATGTATCATTTTCTAACTTTTTAATAGCAGTTGCTGTAAGTTGAGCATTTGAAAAAAGTGGTTTTTCAGTTCCTTTTTCAAGTACATAATATCTTGTTTGAATACCATTACTTTTCAAGACAATTTTTTTGGCTTTTGATCTTTTACCGCCAATATATCCTAAGTAGTCCTCAATCTCATCATTTCCTACAGGTTGATTTGGCATAAATTTTTCTATTTGATTAATATATACATTATTCATCTACATAAAGTCCTTCATTCGTTCATCTGAATTCCCAGAGGGTTGTTCATATGTTTCTTTCTCTTCTAATACTTTTTCTTTATTTATTTTTCGTAATATTGATTGTACAATCATATTTATTGGTACAACAGTCACAATAATAAGTAGTAAAAATATAAGGTAAAGTATTACAACAGGTTTTCTTTTAATATCACCTGGTTTTCCCAACTTTTGTATTAAACTTCCCCAAATATGGAAACTTTTTGTTGCTATTTTTTCACTTCTTATTAGTTTTGAATCTACCTCTACAGCTTTTAATCCTTTTAGTAATGAAGTATTCTCTTTCTCTTTATTTTCCTTTAAAGCAGCCACCAGAGCTTTTCCAAATCGTTTACTATCTTTTATTTTTTGTGGATCAATTCCTGCTTCGCTCATACCCCATAAAGAATCTGTTTTTCCTGTAAGCATCCATCGAGGTGTAGTTATAAAAGTTTCGAGAGAATCCCCTCTATCAATGAGTACAACATTATCAATTAGTTTTGCACCAATAGTATTTAGTAAATTTTTTACTTTCTCTTGTGCCATAATCCACATATTTCTACAACCAATCAGTGTAATTACAGGCTTATTGTGTAGTTTTTCTTGCGCATATTGTGATTTTAAAAACGCCGTTACAGGAATAGAGGGAGATAAAAACCATACTTGATATGCCAAGATAACTAAATCATACTCAGTATCATCAGCTCCAAAATCTTTAATTTCACAACCACTGAGATGTACAGATTCAGGAAAAGTATCCATAAAGGTCATCATATCCCATGGAAAGGGGTACTTTACGATAGGTTCTATATTTTTGTAGGTTATTTGAATAGTTGTATCTTCTGCTTCTAAAGGATAAATAAACTCTTTTACTAAATTATTAAGTTGACCAGTTTGAGAATACGATATTACTAAAATATTTTTTTTCAATATTTATCCATTTTTATGTGATTAATTTTATTTAAATTATAGTGTCTTAATATTTAAGAATAGATAAGATGCTATTTACCTCCTCTTAAAAACTCTTTATTATTTGGTTACAAGATTATAAAAGATATACATATTATATCTTTAACAAAATAGATACTACAAGAGAAAGAATCTATTTATCTGTTTAACCATTCAATAAATTAAATTTAGTTACAATAGTTAAAAATAAATATATTTAAGGTAGATAAATATGTCACAACAATCAGCATTAGAGATAGCATTAGCACATTCAATGACCCAAGATGAGTACGAAACTGTATTAAAGATGTTAGGAAGAGAGCCTAACTATACTGAAATAGGTGTTATTTCAGCTATGTGGTCTGAACATTGTTCTTATAAATCAAGTAAAAAATATTTAAATGGTTTCCCAACAAAAGCTCCATGGGTTATCCAAGGTCCAGGAGAAAATGCTGGTGTTATTGATATCGGTGAAGGTTATGCTGCTGTATTTAAAATGGAATCACACAATCACCCATCATTTATAGAACCTTACCAAGGTGCTGCAACTGGTGTTGGTGGTATTATGAGAGATGTATTTACTATGGGAGCTCGTCCTGTTGCATCTATGAATCTTATTCAATTTGCTGGTATCGAAGGTGATTCTGAAACTGCTAAAAAACACAGATTTTTATTAAGAGGTGTTGTTGATGGTATTGGTGGTTATGGTAACTGTATGGGAGTACCAACTATTGGTGGTCAAACAGGTTTTGAAGAGTGTTATGCGGGAAATAACCTTGTAAATGCTTTTAACTTAGGTATTTGTAAATCAGATGAAATCTTTTTAGGTGTTGCTGAGGGTATCGGAAATCCAGTTATGTATGTAGGGTCTAAAACAGGTAGAGACGGTTTAGGTGGTGCTGTTATGTCAAGTGCAGCATTTACTGAAGATTCTGAATCTAAAAGACCAACTGTACAAGTTGGTGATCCATTTACAGAAAAGCTTTTACTTGAAGCTTGTTTGGAATTGTTTAAAAAAGATTTAATTATTGGTATTCAAGATATGGGTGCTGCTGGACTTACATCATCATCTTTTGAGATGGCAGGTAGAACTGGAAGTGGAATGAAAATGGATCTTGATAAAGTTCCTGCAAGAGAAGAGGGGATGACTCCTTACGATTTCATGCTTTCAGAGTCTCAAGAAAGAATGCTTATTTGTGCAAAAGCTGGTTGTGAACAAGCTGTTATCGATATCTTTGAAAAATGGGAATTATCGGCTGCTGTTATTGGTGAAGTAACAGACACTGGAAATATGGAACTGTATTGGCATGGTGATTTAGTGGCTGATATACCTATTCAACCACTTTCTGAAGAAGCACCTATTTTAGATAGACCAGTAGCTGAACCTGAATACTTAAAAACAATCAAAGATATAAAACTTGATAAAAACATCTCAAACCAAGAAGCGTTTGATGCATTATGGTCTGATATGGAAGT
>Ga0193951_1001434_pt1 | contig 10600 bp, 10 predicted proteins | sample BB_2_MG_FD_140370 | JGI IMG/M metagenome (GOLD analysis project Ga0193951, IMG submission 140370) | Microbial mat bacterial communities from the Broadkill River, Lewes, Delaware, United States - BB_2_MG | ecosystem: Environmental > Aquatic > Freshwater > River > Microbial mats | place: USA... | reverse complement strand
TTAACGTGATTCCTTCAGAAAACACATCAGATTTTGTTGGAGTCGTCTTTAATTTATCAATTCCTAAACGACTTAATAAAGCTGTTACAACTCCTTTAACATAGAAGAAGTCTGATGCTTGCGAAGCTACTTTCCAGCTATCTTGTGTTCTATTTCCTGTAACAAACAATGTTAAATGCTTGTCTTCTTGGTATCCACTTTCGTATTTATGATACGTTTTACCGAACTCATAAAACTTTAATGAATTGTTCTTTCTGTTAATATTATAAGCAACAGACTCTAATCCACTAAATAGTAACGATTGACGCATTACTTTTAAGTCATTACTTAACGGATTCAACATTTCAACATTAAAATCAGCGTTTAAGTTATCAGATAGCTCAACATAATCTGCCTTTGTTAACGAATTTGCCATAGTTTCATTAAAACCTAGCGACGTTAATTGATCGGCTACAATGTTTTCAATCTTAACATTTCTATCACTATCAAAAGAAATAGATGTGTTTAATTTATGAGAAAACTCTATGTTATTATATCCGTAAACACGTAAAATCTCTTCTATAATATCCGACTCACGTTGTACATCTACTCTATAAGAAGGTACTACTAAACCTAAACCTGCTTCAGTTACACTATTAATTTTAATGTCTAATGAAGCTAAAATCTTTTTAATAGTTTCTTTAGGTATTTCTTGACCTATTAATTTGTATGCATTATCAAACGATAAGAATACTTCAAAATCTTCAACCTTTACTGGATAAAAATCTAAAATATCAGAAGACATTTTTCCTCCTGCATATTCTTCAATTAATAAAGCAGCACGTTTTAAAGCATATTTTGTAGTGTTGATATCTATTCCTCTTTCAAAACGGAAAGAAGCATCTGTATTTAATCCGTGACGTTTTGCGGTTTTTCGAACAGATACTGGGTTGAAATAAGCACTTTCTAAGAAAATAGAAGTTGTATGCTCTGTTACTCCTGATTTTGCTCCTCCAAACACACCTCCAATACATAATGGATTATCATCTGCATCACAAATCATAATATCTTCAGAAGATAACTCTCTTTCTACATCATCCAACGTTGTAAACTTAGTTCCTTCTTCTAAAGTTTTTACGACCACTTTACCTCCTCTAATTTTAGAAGCATCAAAAGCATGTAATGGTTGTCCTAACTCATGTAATACATAGTTAGTAATGTCCACAATATTATTTTTTGGTGCTAAACCAATTGCCTTTAATCTATTTTGAATCCATTCTGGTGATTCTTTTACTTCCACATCAGTAATAGTTATACCGCAATAACGAGGAGCTAAATCTTTATCTTCAATTTCGATATCGATTTTGTGAGTACGCTCATCAACATGGAAGTCTGATACTGATGGAGATATTAATTCAATATTGGTTCCTTGCTGAATTAATCCAGCTCTTAAATCACGTGCCACACCATAATGACTCATCGCATCTGCACGGTTAGGTGTTAAACCAATTTCAAAAACATGGTCCGTTTCAATATTAAAAACTTCTGAACAAGGAGTACCTGGAACTAAACTCTCATCTAAAACCATAATACCGTCATGACTTTGTCCTAAACCTAATTCGTCTTCGGCACAAATCATTCCGTGACTCTCTTCTCCTCTTATCTTTCCTTTTTTAATTTTAAAGCCTTCTCCTTTTTCATCATACAACATGGTACCAACAGTAGCCACAGGAACCTTTTGTCCTGCTGCAACATTTGGTGCTCCACATACAATTTGTACTGGGGTACCATTTCCTAAATCAACGGTAGTCACCTTTAACTTATCTGCATTACTATGCTTTTCGCAAGTTAGAACCTCTCCTACGACAACTCCTTTTAGACTTCCTTTAATACTCTCTACAGTTTCTATTCCTTCAACTTCAAGACCTAAATCAGTTAGTAATTCGCCTGTTTTTTCAGCTTCCCAGTCAGTTTGTAAAAATTGTTTTAACCAATTGTATGATATCTTCATAATCAATCTCTAATTTTAGCGTGCAAATTTACGTAAAATAAAGGAAAAAAAGAACATCTTGTTTTTGATAGCCATTACGGTGTTGATTGTTAATATTTTGGTAACATAAAAAGTCTAAATCTATATAAAAAACTAAACTTCAATCGTAGTTTTTGACTCTTTTGAAGAAAACACATAAGTATATAGCCACATAAGGGTGAATGTTGGCACAACATCTAACCCAGGCATTGCTTCTTCAATAAAAGCAATGGCTCCTGCTATTTTCCCTTTGTTTCCTTTATACATTTTTGTCATTATATACGCTGATGCTGGTGCCCAAACAATATCAGACAACTCTCCAATTCCAGGTATTAAATAAGATACATATCCTATAGCGTCAAACAACAAACTTAATGCTAGTTTTTGGTACTTTTTTTCTTTATTCATTTAGTATTAAATTAATTCTACACTCAACAAATCAAAATTCAAGCCAAAATTTATAACTTTTATCTTGTAAATTGATAAGTTTGTTCTAAAATACTAAAAACGAATGACTTTTTCTGATTTTATCAATCAAATAGAAAGATTGCAGCAAAAGCAGCTAGGTGGATTAACTTCTCAGTTTAAGTTAGCTCCAAAATTAAGAACACGGTTTTCAGAAGAATTAATACAAAGTAAAAATCCAAGAAAAGCAGCTGTCTTAGCATTATTTTACCCTGACAACAACAATCAAACTCGTTTTTTACTTACCGAAAGAGCTAGTTATAATGGAGCACATTCATCTCAAATTAGCTTTCCTGGTGGAAAATTTGATAAAGAAGATAACAACCTAAAAACAACTGCTTTGCGAGAAACTTATGAAGAAGTAGGGGTCCCTTTTGAAACTATACAAATTATCAGGCAAACATCAGATGCTTACATTCCTCCTAGTAACTTTTTAGTTGCTCCCTTTATTGGTATTTCTGAAAAAACACCTCTTTTTGTTCCTAATGAAGAAGTAGCTAAAGTAATAGAGGTTTTAGTAAGCGATTTATTAGATGATAAAAATTTAACATTTGTAGAAATGGAAACTTCATACATGAAAAATATTGAAGTACCATGCTTTAAATTAAACAATTACATTGTATGGGGGGCTACTGCAATGATGCTATCAGAAATTAAAGATTTATTAAAATAAAGACTATTCTATAATTCTTTTGTACTTTAGCTTATTCGACTAATAAAAACCAATAATAATGCCTTTATTTAAAAGGAACCCTTTCGGACATATACTATTCATCAAACGCTTTTTAATACAAACCCTAGGATTAATTTCCCATGGTCGTTATCGTAAATTTAATGACTTACAAATAGAAGGTATGGACGTTCTAAGAAGTCTTCCAGATCAAAAAGTACTTTTTATTTCTAACCATCAAACCTACTTTGCTGATGTAGCTGCCATGTTTCATGTGTTTAACGCTGCTTTAAAAGGACGTGATGATAATATTAGAAATATTGGTTACCTATGGAGGCCTAAATTAAATATGTATTACATAGCAGCTGGTGAAACCATGCGTGCAGGTCTACTTCCAAAAATATTTGCCTATGTAGGTTCTATTTCTGTAGAAAGAACCTGGAGAAGTGCTGGTAAAAACATTAACAGACAAGTAAAAATGTCTGATATTTCTAACATCGGTAAAGCTTTAGATGATGGTTGGGTAATTACCTTTCCACAAGGTACTACCACTCCTTTTAAACCTATTCGCCGTGGTACGGCTCACATTATTAAAACTTACCAACCTATTGTAGTTCCTATTGTTATTGACGGATTTAGACGTTCTTTTGATAAAAAAGGATTGATGATTAAAAAACGTAATGTGCTACAATCAATGGTTATAAAAGAGCCTTTAGAAATTGATTATGAAAATGAGCCAGTAGCTGATATAGTTGAAAAAATTGAATATGCTATTGAGCAACATCCTTCATTTTTAAAAGTACTAACACCTGAACAAATTAAAGAACAAGAAGAATTAAACGAAAAACGAAAGTTTTGGAGTTAAATTCAGATATAAAAATTTTAATCATATAACTTATGGCTAAAAAATCAATTTTAAACAAAAAGTCTATTGACTTTTTAGAAAAATACTTAAACAATGCAGCGCCTACCGGATATGAGTGGGAAGGGCAAAAAATATGGATGGACTATTTAAAACCTTATGTTGATGAGTTCATTACAGACACCTATGGTTCTGCTGTAGGGGTTATAAATCCTGATGCTAAATATAAAGTAGTTATTGAAGGACATGCTGATGAAATTTCTTGGTATGTAAACTATATTTCTGATGACGGATTAATTTATGTAATTCGTAATGGAGGAAGTGATCACCAAATAGCTCCTAGTAAAATTGTAAACATCCATACCAAAAGTGGAATTGTAAAAGGTGTTTTTGGTTGGCCAGCAATTCATACACGTAATAAAGCCAAAGAAGAAGCTCCAAAACCAGACAATATCTTTATTGATTGCGGATGTGCAACCAAAGAAGAGGTTGAAAAATTAGGAGTACATGTAGGTTGTGTAATTACCTACCCTGATGAATTCCATATTTTAAACGGAGATAAATTCGTTTGTCGTGCTTTAGACAACCGTATGGGAGGTTTTATGATTGCTGAAGTAGCACGCTTGCTACACGAAAATAAGAAAAAATTACCTTTCGGATTATATATTACAAACTCTGTTCAAGAAGAAATTGGTTTACGTGGAGCAGAAATGATTACGCAAACCATAAAACCTAACGTAGCTATTGTTACCGATGTAACTCACGATACTACCACACCTATGATCGATAAGAAAAAAGAAGGTCATTTAGAGTTAGGGAAAGGGCCTGTAGTAGCTTATGCTCCTGCGGTTCAACAAAAACTACGTGATTTAATTATTGATGCTGCAGAAGCAAACAAAATTCCTTTCCAACGTTCAGCATTATCAAGAGCTACTGGTACAGATACTGATGCTTTTGCTTACAGTAATGGTGGGGTTGCCTCAGCGTTAATCTCTCTTCCTCTACGTTACATGCACACTACCGTTGAAATGGTACACCGTGAAGATGTAGAGAACGTAATTAAAATGATTTACGAAAGTTTATTAAAAATTGAAGACGGAGAAAACTTCTCTTACTTTAAATAATAAAAATAATTAAACGTCATTACTTACCTGTAATGACGTTTTTTTTATCAAACCCTTATGGATGAATTAATAGATATTGTTGATGAAAACGGAAACTACACAGGTAAAACCTGTTTAAAATCTGAAGCTCATAAATATGGTTACTTCCACCCCACTATCCATGTTTGGCTGTACACTTCGGATAAAAAAATACTTCTTCAAAAACGTGCTTTAACTAAAAAAGTATTTCCTGGGCTTTGGGATATTTCAGTTGCGGGTCATATTGCTGCTGGTGAAGATATCATAACAGGAGCCCTTCGAGAAGTAAAAGAAGAAATTGGTTTTGATATACTTCCTGAAAACTTGCACAAAATAGGCACTCGTAAACACATGGTAAATCACCCAAACGGAATTATTGATAATGAATTCCACCATGTATTTATTACTGAATTAACAATTCCAGCGGAAGAGTTAACGCTTCAAGAAGAAGAGGTTGCTGAGTTAAAATTATTCGATTTAAAAACCATTCTGCATACTAAAGACTACGAAAACTTTTTACTTCCTCAATACCAAGAATACTATTCTTTTGTGCACAAACAAATTGTAACCGCTATAAGCTAGATTATATTTCGGCTTCAATAATTTAGTTTCTATTTTAAAATCAAATAGTTATCTTTAGAATGAAAACTATTAAACTATGTTATCAAAAGAAGAAAAATCTGCCTTAAGAAGTAGATTATTTCGTCACTTAGACGGAATTGTGACTTGCCCAGCAGCATACATCTTACACGAAAAAGGAATCACCAACTATCTTTTAGAAAAAAAATCTGTCAGTTTAGCTGAAATTACTTCCAAATTCAATGCTAATGACGGTTATTTAAATGTCGCTTTAAGAACCTTGTGTTCACAAGGTTGGTTAACACAACATGTAGACAATACTCAAAATAAAGTTCAGTTTGAAGTAAATAAAGCTTCTACTATTGCTTTTTCTTATTTTCACTTATATAAAGAAGCTTTTTCATTGTTGAAGTTTTCTGAAAATTATAGCGCACGAAAATTTGAAATTGAACCTTTTATAAAGCTAGAAAACCTATATAAAAACTTTACAAACAACTTCGGAATTAAAACTCCATCAACTTCTGAAGAAAAAGAAATTATAACTCAGATTCTTACCCATATTGAAGGGATTATCGTTGGTCCAACAACAGTTTTATTAGGCATGAGTGGTATGTTTCATAAGTATTTTATGCAAACTAAATTTAGTGCCGATGAATTTCACAAAGACGCTGATAACTTTAGTCGACTACTTGATTTATTAACCAATCTAGGTTGGTTTTCCAAGACTAAAGACTCTTATGAATTTACCGATGAAGGGTTGTTTTTTGCACGTAGGGCAAGTGCTTATGGAGTTACCGTATCTTACATTCCAACACTTAGAAAACTAGACAAACTTATTTTTGGTAACCCTGATATTTTTAGAACTTCCGATATTGGAAACGACGAAATTCATGTAGATAGAGAAATGAATGTTTGGGGAAGCGGTGGCGCACACTCAACCTATTTTAAAGTGATTGATGAAATTATCATTAACCTATTCAACAAACCTATTAACGAACAACCTAAAGGTATTTTAGATGTTGGCTGTGGTAATGGTGCATTTTTAAAGCATTTATTTAATGTGATTGAAAATCAAACCAAAAGAGGTACGATGTTAGAAGATTATCCGTTGTTGCTTATTGGTGTCGATTATAATGAAGCTGCCTTAAAAATTACCCGAAAAAACTTGGTACAAGCAGATATTTGGGCAAAAGTAATTTGGGGAGATATTGGAAACCCCAAAGCCATGTCAGAAGATTTGCAAAACAAATACGGCATTAATCTTTCTGATTTATTGAACGTTCGTACCTTTTTAGATCACAACAGAATTTGGCAAGAGCCTGCTCCCACTAATAATTTAACTATAACCAATTCAACAGGAGCTTACGCTTATAGAGGAAAACGTTTGAATAATAACTTGGTAGTAGAATCTTTAAAACAGCATTTCAACAAATGGAAACCCTACATTAGTAAATTTGGTTTACTGCTGATTGAATTACACACCTCTAAACCAGAATTAGTTGCTAAAAACTTAGGAAAAACGGCTGCTACTGCCTATGATGCTACACATGGGTATTCTGATCAATACATTATTGAGCTGGATGAATATATGAATGCTATGGAATCTGTAGGGTTAACTCCCGATAAAAACACTTTTAAAAAGTTTCCAAACTCGGAGCTGGCAACGGTTTCTATTAATCTTTTTAAGTAGAGTTAATCTTTTACCTTATATAATTTAGATTCAGTTATATTAACTTTTGAAAAGATTTCTTTATTTATTTCAAAATGCCCCCGCTGGCGCAAGCGTCTCGCTTGTGCTGCTTACAACGTTATAGTTTAAATTATTATCCGTTAACATATCTTCTTTTTCTTTACTTGCCTTTACTCATACCGTCACGAGCAGGATGCTCGCGCTAGCGGGTGGATTTACAATTGTACTCAGATTCAATCTTGTCAATATTAACTGGTCGTTCTCTAAACTGTAAAAACTTATTGTTATTCTTATCAACTAACATAAATTAGAGTTTTCTGTAATAACTTCGTAATCTAATTCAGAAAACTCAAAACCAGTAATTTCATTTTCTTCCATTACTTTTTTTAAACGTTCAGAAACAATAATATCGGAAGTAATTGGTGACAATGGTATAAAATCAAAATAATCTGACAAATGAATTTTCTTAAGGGAAATTTCTATGACATCATTTTTTTCATCAAACTCATCTAGGTTAGATATTTTTAATTTTTCCGAATTTGAAATAAATAAACTATCTTCAAAGCTTATATATTTCATTTTATTTAACTTACGATAAGGTGCTACAAACTGAAAAATCCAATATTTTAATTTTTCTTCTTTGTATAAAAGGTTAGTCTCATAAAAACAGTATTCAGGCGAAACAATAAAATTAGTTAGTATTTTTTTTAGCTTATTTGAAATATACCAGTTCGAATTAAAAGGATATTCTCCTATACCAGAATGCACGTCAAACAACATCCATTCCCAATATTTTTCTTTATCAAAACTTTCTAAAACAAAATAGTCAAAAATAGGGGTATCACATAATATTTCTCCTTTTCTTATTCTATAAAAATAGTCTTCCTTATTACTAACATTCTTACCATTAGCAGCGCTAGCTATTCTATCTTCATAAAATTTTTGAATTTCAATTTTATAATATTTCATAATTAAAAACTCGTTATTTGATTAACATCCATATCGCCAAGTAATACATCTCTTTCTAACTTATTTTTTGTATCATTAATAAGATTAATAATCTTATTAAATGCATCTTGCTCATTTTTAGCATTAGTTAATATATCATTTATCTTATCTGTTATTGCAATGTCATACTTAGGGTGGTTAGTATGTCCATTCAAGTCTATTTTTGCTTTTTTCTTTTGTAGAGGTATACCGTTATCTATACCATTAAAGTTAAACCTTTTGCCTTGTTGATTTGCCCCAAATAATAAGCTTTGTAAATTTTTGTTTTTTTCAAGTACTTTAATAGGTATAACATGATGTACTTCAAAGTTTAAATCTCCCCGCTGGCGCAAGCGTCACGCTTGTGCTGTCCACAACGTTATAGTTTAAATTATTTCTGTTAACACATCTTCTTTTTTCTTTACATGCCTTTATTTATCATACCGTCACGAGCAAGATGCTCGCGCTAGCAGAGGTGAGTTAGTCTTTTACCTTATATAATTTAGGCTCAGTTATATTAACTTTTGAAAAGATTTCTTTATTTATTTCAAAATGCATTTTTGACATTTCGTTTAAATACACTTCAAGAGGTTCCATACCTATTTCCTTTCTACGCTTGTTTACGTTTATACTATCTATCAAAGGTTTTGGATAAGCTTGACAAACTTTCCAGTTATACGTCACTTGAGTTCCGTAAACTTGCTTTTTACCTGTGTTTAGTTGCACCCTATCTAGCAAATAGGCATAGTTTTCAGGACTAGCATTCTTATTCTCTACCTCAATTTTCATCTTTTTTAAAACCGCTTCTTGAAAATCAGGATTAAAATCTAAATGCTGTACTAAAAGCCAAAAATTTCTAGAACCTTCTTTTCCCGCAAGGTCAAAACCAACAAAACTATGTGTGTTAAAAATTTCTGTAGCTTTCTTATGAGTTACAGCAAAAACACTGTCTTTAAATGATTGCCATTCTTCTTCGGTTAATTCTTTATATTTTCCTGAAGGAATACCAGCAGCAACTTGGTCTATTTCTATCATGCTAGCTAGTTCATTAACCAATTCTTGATTGTATCCTTTTTTAACAGGGTTTTCTTTTTCTGTTTTACAGCTAACCAATAATACTAACACTAAAGCTGTAAAAGTTTTAATTCTCATCAGTTTTATTTTCTTTTACAGATAACAGATTAGCAAATAACCTATAAGCTCCAGAAACACCTACTGGAAGTTCTCTAAAAAAACTTAAGCCTGTATAGATATAGTTTCCTTTACCATATTTAGCAACTAACAAACTTCCTTTTTTAGCAGATTCACCTTTATCATACATAGATAATATCGGAGTGTATTCTTTACTCCATTTATTCGGGAAATACAATCCGCGTTCTTGTACCCAACCATCAAAATCAGCTTCTGTAATTTTATTCGGATAATTTAAAATCGAATGTTCTTTAGCTAACAAGGTTACTTTAGAATGTTCGTCTGTTACTCTATCACGTGATAATTGTAACTCATACGGCGCTTGTACATCTACTCCTCTATTTGTGTTGTATTGCACTATTAAATTTCCGCCATTTTTCACATATTCTAGCAAATATTTCTGCTTAAACTGCAATTCTTCATTGGTGTTATAAGCGCGAATACCTATAACTACAGCATCAAACTGATCTAAATTTCCGTTGATTTCATTTACATTTAATTCTGTTACCTTATAACCAATTTGTTGTAAACTCTCAGGAATGGCATCACCAGAACCTTGAATATACCCTATTCGTTTTCCGTTTTTTTCGATATTCAAACGAACTACTTTCGCTTGTGATGGCAACAATACCGATTGTTTTGGAATATGGTTATAATTGATTTCTACCAACTCTTTATCATAAGTTTTGCCATCAACCGTGGCGACAACTTTAAGCACTCCTTCTGACTCATTTTGAGTTGGAGTTACCATAAATTCTATAAATTGAACATCTCCTTTTTGAGCAATTGAAAAATCTATTGCTGTTGGAGACACTTTCCATCCTTTTGGAGCTTGCAAACTTACTTTTCCGCTAATATTTGCATCTCCTGCTCTTACTTCAATAGGTGTCTTTTGAGCTTCAGAAGTGGAAAAAATCAGTACTTTATCGTTTAATTTTGTAGTTACTTTCGGTAATACTTCAAAAGGCTCATAGATTTCTCCAACATCTCTTTTAGCATATCTATG
>Ga0193951_1001433_pt1 | contig 10605 bp, 6 predicted proteins | sample BB_2_MG_FD_140370 | JGI IMG/M metagenome (GOLD analysis project Ga0193951, IMG submission 140370) | Microbial mat bacterial communities from the Broadkill River, Lewes, Delaware, United States - BB_2_MG | ecosystem: Environmental > Aquatic > Freshwater > River > Microbial mats | place: USA... | reverse complement strand
CGAAGTAGGGTGTAAACCCATCATCGCGTAGCAAAAGTCAGGATAAGCTTTTTCCAACTCATGCATCGGCTTAATGCTTTCTCCGTCAACATTGGGCAACAAAATTTTTGTTACTCCTAGTTTTTGTGCACGCTCTATAACCTCACCTCTATCCGCATCAAATTCAGCCGAATATATATGTGAATGTGTATCTATCAACTTACTTCTTTTTTTATGAATTGTAAAAATACCATTTGTTATCAGCTTAGGCTTTAGAAAATGTATTTTTTTCGATTCATAAATCATATTTACAAGAAAGCCGTCCCGGGGAGGGGACGGCTTTTATTGTTGCATCTAGAAAAATTTAGACAACACCTTGAGCAATCATTGCATCGGCCACTTTCACGAAACCGCCAATGTTAGCTCCTTTGATGTAATTCACTTTACCATTAGGCTCAGTTCCGTATTTCACACATGCACTGTGAATGTCAGTCATAATCTGATCTAAACGATCATCAACCTCTTTGGCAGACCAACCTAAACGCATGCTATTTTGAGTCATCTCAAGACCTGATACGGCAACACCACCAGCGTTAACCGCTTTACCTGGTGCAAATACAATTTTATCAGTTGCTAAGTAAGCCGCTTCTGCAGTACATCCCATATTAGAAGCTTCTGCAATAATCTGACAACCATTCGCAATTAAAGTCTTCGCGTCTTCTTCGTTCAATTCATTTTGAATTGCACAAGGAATAGCGATATCAACTTTTTGCTCCCATGGCTTCTTACCTGCGAAGAATTTCGCACCATACTTCTCAGCATAAGGCGCTACAACATCCATATTAGAAGCACGTAGCTCTAATAAGTAGTCAATTTTTTCTCCTGAAATACCATCAGCATCATAAACATATCCATCAGGACCAGAGATAGTAACTACTTTTGCGCCGTATTCAACAGCTTTTAAAGTAGCACCCCAACTAACGTTACCGAAACCTGAAACAGCTACAGTTTTACCTTTCATCGTATCACCCTTAGTTGCTAGCATTTCACGTACAAAATAGATTGCACCGAAACCTGTTGCTTCAGGACGAATAAGACTACCACCAAACTCAGCACCTTTACCAGTTAACACACCAGTAAATTCGTTACGTAGTTTTTTATACTGTCCGAATAAGTAACCAATCTCACGACCACCTACACCGATATCACCAGCAGGCACATCTGTATTAGGGCCAATGTGACGGAATAATTCGCTCATGAAAGCCTGGCAGAAACGCATAATTTCTAAATCAGACTTACCTTTTGGATTAAAGTCAGAACCACCTTTACCACCACCCATAGGAAGTGTAGTTAAGCTGTTTTTGAATGTCTGCTCATATCCTAAGAACTTAAGACCACTTAGCGTTACACTAGGGTGGAAACGTAAACCTCCTTTATAAGGTCCGATTGCTGAGTTAAACTCAACGCGGTAACCACGGTTTACTTGTACTTCACCACTATCGTCTACCCAAGGTACACGGAACATAACTACCCTTTCAGGCTCAGTCATACGTTCAAGTATCTTAGCTTTTTTATAGTGTGGGTTCTCTTGATAAAAATCCCATACTGTTTCTACTACTTCTTGCACTGCTTGCAAAAATTCGTCTTCGCCAGGGTTCTTAACCCTAACGCCGTCCATGAATTCCTTCATCTTAGCGTCCATATTGAAAAGGTATTAAATGTTGGATCTTAAATTGTAATAATATGGTTTCAAAAATAGATATTTTTAAATAACAGCATTATAATTTGTAAGGAAATTTCAGTTTTTTTGAACTTTCTTCTTTAGTTTGATTATCAATATATTAGCAATATATAAAACATGTTCCTTAGCACTTTATGACATATATCACCAAAACAAACCAGCCCAAAGAGTCAAAAATCGTAAGCAATCTAAAAAAACAATCATTTTCACGAACAGATAATGCTTTTAAAATAGATTCTGAAGAACACTTACTATCTCGTATTTTTTATGCTTCCTGACATTTAAAGATAGTAAAGTCATTTAACAACATCAACGCTTATTTTAATGCATCATGTAAAACTTTAAGCGGATGATCTGCTTCAACGTTGGTGCCATCTTTAATCTGATGACGACATGAAGTACCTGCTGCCGCTATTAATGATGTCTTTTTATTGGCTCTGATCTCTGGAAACAAGATCAACTCGCCAATTTTCATCGACAAATCATAATGCTCCACTTCATAACCAAAAGATCCGGCCATACCACAACACCCCGAAGGTATCTCTTCGGCTGTGTAGTTTAAAGGTATCTCCAAAACTTTTTGAGTAAGCGATGTATCCGATAACGCCTTTTGATAACAATGCGCATGGAAGCGTATTTGCTTTTTATCTTCAACAAAGGATTCTGCTCTAATATTATCTTTTTCTACCTCTAAGGAAATAAATTCTTCAAAAGTGTAAGTATGTCTGGCCAAATGCTTGGCTTTTGCTTTTAATTCATCGCGAACCAATTCTGGGTATTCATCACGAAAAGTTAAGATTGCTGAAGGCTCAATGCCAACCATTGGCATGCTTTCATTTACAAAATCGGCCAATTGCAGTACATTATTCTCGGCAATAGTTATGGCCTCATTAACTAAGCCTTTTGACAAATGAGTCCGCCCACTTACATCGTGTTGTTTAATGTACACCTCATACCCCAGCTTTTCAAACAAACGAATGGCGGTCACTCCAAGCTCAGTATCATTGTAATTAGTAAATTCATCGATAAAGAAAAGTACTTTATTATCAAGTCCCTTATGCTTACAGTTCTTTTTACTCCATGACCTTAACGATTGCCTTGTCAACGCAGGCAATTGCCGCTTGCGCGAGAAACCAAAACTCTTTTCATTAAGCCACTTTACCCAGCTCCATTTAACACCTATATTATATAGCAATGCAAAAGGGAGCATAAGTTTATTTAATCTCGCATTATTAGCCACCAACCTTGAGCGAAAGGCTATCCCAAATTTATCGTGATACATACCTAGAAACTCCGCCTTCAACTTCGCCATATCCACACTACTCGGACATTCTGTTTTACATGCTTTACATGACAAGCACAAGTCCAATACCCTTTTCACCTCATCAAAACCCAACTTGGTGTCTGCGATGTCACCATTAAAAAAAGCCCTTAGCACATTTGCTCGTGCACGAGTGGTATGATCTTCATCCCGCGACCCCATATAACTTGGACACATTGTACCGCCCATCAAGTGACTTTTTCGACAATCACCTGAACCCGTGCACTTCTCAGCTGCCCTAACCATACCGCCGGTAGCAGACCAATCAAACTGCGTAATCTTCTCAATAGCATCATCAGCTACTTTGTATCGCAGTGATGAGTTCATAGCTGGCGATTCGGTTATTTTTCCAGCATTAAAAATATTGTTTGGGTCAAACGCCTTCTTCACCTCCCTAAACAACTGATAGTTGTACTCACCCACCATGGTAGAAATAAACTGCCCCCTCAAACGTCCATCACCATGCTCACCACTGAGTGAACCCTTGTACTTCTTTACAATTGAGGCTGTATCGTTAGCGATTTGATAAAACAACTCAACTTCCTCAGCTTGTTTCATATTTAGTACCGGGCGCAAGTGAAGTTCCCCGGTACCGATATGCGCATAGTAAACACACTCCTTACCATACTTTCTTAACATTTTCTTAATATCAGCAATGTATGCAGGTAAGTCTTCAGGTCGTACAGCTGTATCTTCAATAACTGGAACTGGCCTTTCATCACCGGGCATATTTGACAAAACGCCTAAGCCTGCTTTTCTCAAATTCCATATCTTATTGATATCACTTCCATACACAATTGGATAAGCATAACCAAAACCAGCACTTCGCATAACCTCAATCATATCTGCAGCTAAAGCATCAATCTCTTCCTTCGTGTCACGCGCAAACTCGACCAACAATAGGGCAGCTGGGTCGCCGCTCACAAAAAAGCGGTTCTTATTCTGTAGAGCATTCCTTTTGGTTAAGTCCATTATGGTCTTATCCATTAACTCAATCGCCCCAGGGTTATATTTCAATCCTATCAAATTAGCTTGCAATGCCTCTTCAAGTGAATTAAGGTGAACACAAACCAAGCCTTTTTCTTTCGGAGGAAGCTCAACTAAATTTAGCTTTATTTCGGTCGTAAACATTAATGTACCCTCAGAACCTGCCAAAAGCTTACAAAAGTTAAACTCGCCACCCTCTTCTTTGTATGGATAATCATCTAAAAGGTAATCGAGTGCATAGCCGGTGTTTCGCCTTTTAATGGCGTGATGTGGAAATTCGTTCCTTATCTCCCTCCTATTTTCCTTATTAGTAATGAGATTTCTAATCGAAGTGTACACAGTTCCTTCAAAAGTATCAAGCTTACATTTCTTTTCAAACTCCAGCTTTGTTAAACCCTTAAACTCCACTTCGTCACCATTACTCAGAAAACCTTTAAGCTCGATGGTATGATCGCGCGTACTACCATATATTAAAGAGTGTGCACCGCATGAATTATTACCAACCATACCACCAATCATACATCGGTTTGATGTTGACGTTTCTGGACCAAAGAATAAATTAAACTGCGCCAAGTATTGATTCAATTCATCAAGCACAACACCAGGCTCCACCCTCACCCACTTCTCATCAGTATTAAGCTCAAGTATTTTAGTCATATATCGGCTTACATCTACTACCAATCCAGAACCTACCACCTGACCGGCCAACGAAGTACCAGCAGTACGTGGTATCAGAGTTATTCTGTGTTTGTTCGCAAATCGAATTATCGCTTCAACATCAATCGCATCTCTAGGAACAACAATACCTATTGGTGTTTCGCAATAGGCAGAAGCATCAGTACTATATACTATTTTTGAAGTATTATCAAGCAACACTCGCCCCTTGATTCTCTTATTAAGTTTCTCAAATTCAGTACTCAAACATGCTGTATTATCCATTCAATTACACGTTAAAATAAAAATGTGATCAAGCACACATATTCAACTAAAAGGTACTGGCATAACATACTTCCTAAATAGCACACTATCTATCGTACAAGCATGAAAATGGGGTGCCAATAATCAATGCCATTAAAACATTAATTCAACATCTAATATATAAGTAATTATTGTTAGCCAAAACTAATTTTCAATTGATTTTTCAGCTAGCCTAAACAAATCGTTCAGCGCGCTGTTTTGAGAGTAACAAACAAAACTATAACGATGGCAAAACCAATATTACAATCGCGAGAAGATATAGAACTATTAATTCGAGCATTTTATGCCAAAGTCCGTCAAGACGAACTCCTAGGCCCATTCTTTAACCAATCCATACCCAGCGAAGAAGAGTGGGAAAAGCACTACCTCCTCTTAATTGCTTTTTGGCAGCTTAACTTAATGGATGAAAAAGGCTTTGATGGCAATCCTGCGAGAGCACACAATAGTGTTGACAAAAAATTCATGCACGGTATTACAACTGCTCATTTTGACAAATGGGTTGAACTGTGGTGCCACACCATTGATGATATGTACGAAGGTGAAATGGCTGAAAAAGCAAAAATGCGAGCGACCAATATGGCCAAGGGGATGTATAAAAAAATAATTGACCAACGTCCAGGTGGTTTTACCTTGCCTGGTGATGCATCGGGATTGTCATTCGGATAATTTCTTATTTAGGAAATTAAAGTACTTAATAAATAGCAATACCAAGGTATATGAACAGGTATAACGCGTTGGGCTAGTCCTTAATTAAATCACATGTAACACCCACCAACCCTAAAGCATTGACAATTGTCATAGTAGGTATATTTCGGTATTCCAAATTTTTATTTAATCTTAATAATTACCTATTTTTGCCTTTCTAATAACCAATTATCCGCATTAAGAAAGAATCAAATCGACCAATGAACCAATAGTAGGCTTTGTTGTTAGATTGACGAACAAGTGTTAGAGTATTGTATGGCTGAAGATCAAGATAAAATATTAGAAGAAGTAACCGGCGGGGAATACAAATACGGTTTTTACACCGATATTGAAATGGAAGAATTCCCAAAAGGTTTAAGCGAAGATACAGTGCGTATGATTTCGGCTAGGAAAAACGAGCCGGAGTTTATGCTTGAATTTCGTTTGAAAGCTTTCCGTCATTGGTTGACAATGAAACAACCAGACTGGGCACAGTTAAATATACCAGAAATCGACTTTCAGGACATTATCTACTATGCCGTTCCTAAGAAAAAACCGGAACTAGAAAGCATGGATGATGTTGACCCTGACTTAAGAGCTACTTTTGAAAAGCTTGGTATACCACTAGACGAACAAAAGGTATTAGCTGGTGTCGCTGGCGTAGCTGTTGATGCTGTTATTGACAGTGTATCTGTTAAGACAACCTATAAAGAAACCCTTGCAGAGAAAGGCATTATCTTTTGCTCTATCAGTGAAGCGGTGCAAGAATATCCCGACTTAGTTAAGAAATACTTGGGGTCTGTAGTGCCTCATGGCGATAACTTCTTTGCAGCATTAAATGCAGCAGTTTTCAGCGATGGCTCATTTGTTTATATTCCTAAAGGCGTTCGATGTCCAATGGAATTATCAACTTATTTCCGTATTAACGCCATGAACACTGGACAGTTTGAGCGGACTTTAATTGTGGCTGAAGACGACAGTTATGTTAGTTACTTAGAAGGGTGTACCGCACCTCAAAGAGATGAAAATCAACTACATGCCGCCATTGTGGAGATCATAACAATGGAACGTGCTGAAGTAAAATACTCAACCGTACAAAACTGGTATCCAGGCGATAAAGATGGCATTGGCGGAATATATAACTTTGTAACTAAACGTGCCATTTGTAAAGGAGACTATTCTAAAGTAATGTGGACACAGGTTGAGACCGGTTCCGCTGTTACATGGAAATACCCTAGTTGCATATTGCAAGGCGACCATTCTGTAGGTGAATTCTATAGCGTTGCGGTTACCAATAACCATCAGCAAGCAGATACGGGCACAAAAATGATTCACCTGGGTAAAAACACACGAAGCTTGATCGTTTCAAAAGGTGTGTCAGCAGGTAAAAGTCAGAACAGCTACCGAGGTTTGGTTAAGGTTTCAAAAAAAGCAGAAAATGCACGTAACTTTAGCCAGTGTGACTCTTTGCTCTTGGGAGATAAATGTGGTGCTCATACCTTTCCCTATTTAGAAATTGCTAATAACTCGGCAAAAGTGGAGCACGAAGCAACCACTTCTAAAATTGGTGAAGACCAGATATTCTATTGCAATCAGCGTGGCCTAAGCACGGAAGATGCTGTGGGGTTAATTGTAAATGGCTACGTTAAAGAAGTCATTAACCAATTGCCAATGGAATTTGCTGTTGAAGCCCAAAAACTATTACAGATTAGCCTTGAAGGCAGCGTGGGTTAAACCACATTTAATTATCACAAGTAGAACCATTTATAGTAACAATATATGTTAGTCATTAAAGATTTACACGCCAAAATAGATGACAAGGAAATCCTAAGAGGCATTAACCTTGAAATTAAACCGGGTGAAGTACACGCCATCATGGGACCAAACGGTTCTGGTAAAAGTACACTTTCGTCGGTATTGGCCGGTAACGAAAAATTCGAAGTAAGTGAAGGTAGCGTTACCTTTAATGATAAGGACTTATTAGACCTAGCTCCAGAAGATAGAGCGCGCGAAGGACTATTCTTAAGTTTTCAATACCCGGTGGAAATTCCTGGTGTAAGCATGGTTAATTTTATGCGTACAGCCATAAACGAACACCGTAAATACAACGAGTTAACGCCTTATACCGCTAGCGAGTTTCTGAAACTAATGCGTGAAAAGAAAAAGCTAGTTGAGATTGATTCCAACCTTACCAACCGTTCGGTTAACGAAGGCTTCTCAGGTGGTGAGAAAAAGAAAAATGAGATCTTTCAAATGGCCATGCTCGAACCAAAACTGGCCATTCTAGATGAAACAGACTCTGGCTTGGACATTGATGCACTACGTGTGGTGGCTAATGGAGTCAACAAACTTAAGACTCCTGAAAACTCAACAATAGTTATCACACACTATCAACGCCTTTTGGATCATATTGTGCCAGATTTTGTTCATGTGCTTTATAAAGGCCGCATTGTTAAATCTGCTGGTAAAGAGTTAGCCTTAGAGTTAGAAGAAAAAGGCTATGATTGGATTAAAAAAGAGTTTGAGGATTAAGTCAATACTTAACAATCGAGATTAGTAGACCATTAATTCTCAACACAAAACAATCGATTATGAATAAGACTTGCCGAATAGTTAATCTGCAAGAAGAATATAGCCAACTTTACAAAGAGAATATTTCTCTTTTAGAAGATGGTGCCCCTTCGAAGATGAATGCATTAAGAGCAAAGGCCTTTGAAGTATTCAATGCAAAAGGTATTCCATCAAACAAGGTAGAAGACTATAAATACACAAATTTACAACCGCATTTCAAAGGCACATTTGACATTGCCTTATCAAACGAAGCGGCTTTTAATGGCATGGATACCAAGTTTACTTGCGATGTCCCAGAATTAGATACCCACAATGTATTTCTAGTTAATGGCTGGTACTCTCATCAAAATGAGGTAAACAATTTACCCAAAGGTGTAATAGTTGGTAGCATTCGTGAATGTGCCGTTAAACACCCTGAAGTATTTGAAAAATACTATGGCCATACTGCTCCTGCAGATAACGACCCAATGGCAGCTATGAATACTGCCTTTGCGCAAGATGGTGCTTTCATATACATACCCAAAGGTATAGTTGTAGAAAAACCAATTCAGTTGGTAAATATTATGAATGGAGATAATGATCGTCTTGTTTTTCAACGCAACTTAATTGTTGTTGAAGACAATGCCCAAGTAAAAATTATGCTATGCGACCACACCATTGCACCTCAAAAATTTGTAATTAATAACCTTACAGAGGCTTTTGCAAATGAAAATAGCATATTGGATGTGTATAATGTGCAGAACCAACATAACTTGACAACTCAAGTTTCAGGTATGTATGTTCATCAAAAGAAGCACTCTAATATATTAACTAATAATTTAACGCTACACTCTGGTATCACTCGCAATAACATTCGTGTCACAATGGACGATGAGCATTGTGAGAGTCATGTATATGGCCTGTACCTTAGCGATAAAAACCAGCATGTTGATAACTTTACTTTTATAGATCATGCTAAACCTAACTGCCAGAGCTTTGAACTATTTAAAGGCGTATTAGACGACTCTGCTTCCGGAGCATTTACTGGCCGTGTATTGGTTCGTCCTGATGCGCAACAAACCAATGCTTACCAGAGTAACAATAATTTGCTACTGACTGAGAATGCCAAAATAAACAGCAAGCCACAGTTAGAAATATATGCTGATGATGTAAAATGTAGCCACGGAGCCACAGTGGGTCAATTGGATGATGAAGCCATGTTCTATCTACGAGCTCGTGGCATCAACCCAACAGAAGGACGTATTTTGCTCATGTTTGCTTTTGCTTACGAGGTAATTGATAAGATACGGGTTGAGCCATTAAAAGAGAACATACGAAGCTTGGTAGAGAAGCGATTTAGAGGAGAATTTGATAAGTGCGACTCGTGCGTAGTATGCGGACAACAAGGAAGCAGTGTGAGTTGTTTATAACAATAGATATTAACTTTTTGAACAGGGTGTGATTCAATTCTAATATCATTCCCTGTTTTTTAGTTTACATACAAGATGGGCATTAATATTGAACAGATACGTAACGATTTTCCGATATTAAAGGAAACGATTCATGGAAAACCTTTGGTTTACTTTGATAATGCAGCCACAACGCATAAACCCCAAGTGGTGATTGATGCGGTATCAGAAGTATACAAAAAATACAATAGTAATATCCATCGGGGCGTTCATCACTTAAGTAATGTCTGTACGCAAGCCCATGAAGATGCCCGTGTTAAAGTACAAAAGTTTATAAATGCAGAACAGGCTCACGAAATAATATTTACCAGAGGTACTACTGAAGCCATTAACCTTTTGGCTACATCGTTTGCCGAAACCTTTCTAAAGCCTGGTGATGAAGTCCTCGTTTCGCAATTAGAGCACCACTCTAACATTGTGCCTTGGCAGATGCTAGAGAAAAGAATCGGCATTAAACTCAAGTACATTCCTATTAATAATGCTGGTGAATTAGTGTTAGATAATATTAATCAACTCATTAGCGAAAACACAAAACTAGTCGCCATCGCACACATTTCTAATGCGCTTGGAACAATAAACCCTATTAAAGCTATTATTGATAAAGCCCATGCTCAAAACATACCTGTGATGATTGATGGTGCTCAAGCCGTTCAGCACATAAAGGTTGATGTTCAAGAGCTAGATTGTGACTTTTATGTATTTAGTGGCCATAAACTATATGCACCTACAGGAATAGGTGTATTGTATGGAAAAGAGAAGTGGTTAAATAAGATGGAACCCTATCAAGGTGGTGGTGAGATGATTAAAAAGGTATCGTTTGACGGCACTACCTATAACGAGCTACCTTTTAAATTTGAAGCAGGCACACCCGACTTTAGCAGCTCAATAGGACTCGG
>Ga0193951_1001432_pt1 | contig 10607 bp, 13 predicted proteins | sample BB_2_MG_FD_140370 | JGI IMG/M metagenome (GOLD analysis project Ga0193951, IMG submission 140370) | Microbial mat bacterial communities from the Broadkill River, Lewes, Delaware, United States - BB_2_MG | ecosystem: Environmental > Aquatic > Freshwater > River > Microbial mats | place: USA... | reverse complement strand
ATCATTTCAGTCTGGATGAGGAGCCGCAGATTCTGCGTTTCATGAATATGACCGGTGGTTAAGCCTGGGCAAACGGCTGTGCAATGGGGGTATGGCGGTCGCCGCAGCCGTTGTGATCGGTGTTGATCCCTGTCAGCGAGCCGGTGCGCGGAGAGGGCCAGACTGCAAAACAGGCGTATAACAGGGTAATATACGCGCTTTTGGCAGCTAGAGGCTGAAGCTACGCGCATGAACGCACAGAACCAGGCCCAGGATCCGTTCCAGTCGATCCGTCCCTATCGGGACAACGAAGTCGAAGAGGTGCTGCAGCGCCTGATACGGGATGACGAATGCATCTCGGCATTGACGCGGTACCAGTTTCCGCGTGCCTGTGGTCCGTTGGGCTGGTTGCTGAAGCCGATGGTGCGTATCGCCGTTGCAGCCCGTGTTGGCGATATCGAAGATGTGCAGGGTTTCCAGATGATGGTGGCCGGCTACATGCAGAAGATGATCAGCCGCACCACCACGCGCGTCAGTTGCTCCGGCCTGGAGCGGCTGGACCCGAACGAGGCCTATCTGTTCGTGTCCAATCACCGTGACATCGCCATGGACCCTGCCTTCGTCAACTGGGTGCGCTATCAGGGTGGCATGTCGACCGTGCGCATCGCCATCGGTGACAACCTGCTGCGCAAGCCTTATGTATCCGACCTGATGCGCCTGAACAAGAGTTTCATCGTCAACCGCTCGGCCAAGGGGCGGGAAATGATGACGGCGCTGACCCAGCTGTCCTCCTATATCGACCACAGCGTCTGCAACGGCCACTCAGTCTGGATTGCCCAGCGTGAAGGGCGGGCGAAAGACGGCAACGACCTGACCGATCCGGCGCTGATGAAGATGTTCTACATGTCGCACCGCAAACAGCGTAGCTTGAGCGAAATGGTTGAGCGGCTCAATATCGTACCGGTGGCGATCTCCTACGAGCTGGACCCCTGCGATGCGCTCAAGGCTGAAGAACTGGCGGCTGTTGCGCTGCAGGGCGGCTACGAAAAATCCGAATTTGAAGATATTGCCAGCATCGTACGGGGGATTACCGGCGAGAAAGGCGCGGTCCACGTTGGCTTTGGCGAGCCGCTGAGCGGGGAGTTCGAGACGCCGGACGTGTTGGCAGCGGAAATCGATCGCCAGATTCACTTGAATTACCGTCTGCATCCCACCAATCTGGCAGCTGCCGGAGAACAGGTAACCGCTGAGCAACAGGTGGCATTCGATGCCCGCCTGAATGCGGTCAGCGAAGCGGCCCGCCCGTTTCTGCAGGCGATGTATGCCAACCCGGTGAAGAATTATCATCGTGCTCAGCAGGAGGCCTCATGAGCCAATTGACCCATCTGGATGCCCGCGGTGAAGCGCGCATGGTTGATGTCAGCGACAAGGCGGTAACCGTACGTGAGGCTCTGGCGACCGGCTGGGTCGAGATGAAAGCCGAGACGCTGGCGCTGATAGTCGACGGGGGGCACCCCAAGGGGGATGTGCTGGCAGTCGCACGTATCGCCGGTATTCAGGCGGCCAAGAAGACCTCTGACCTGATTCCGTTGTGTCACCCTCTGATGCTCAGTTCGGTCAAGGTCGAGCTGTTGCCCGAACCGGAGCAGAACCGGGTTCGCATCGAAGCGCGTTGTCGGCTGAGTGGCCAGACCGGCGTTGAGATGGAAGCGTTGACTGCAGTCAGCGTGGCCGCTCTGACGCTGTATGACATGTGCAAGGCGGTTGATAAGGGCATGCGCATCAACGGAATCGAGCTGGTCCAGAAAACCGGCGGCAAGAGTGGTGACTGGCACAGGGAGCATGTGGAATGAAACTGGTTTACTTTGCTCGTATTCGGGAGCAGTTGGGCGTGGATGAAGAGGTGCTGGCGCTGCCGGCCGGTGTGTCCACCCTGGCGCAGTTGCTTGATTGGCTGGGGCAGCAGCGAGGTGAGTCCTGGCAACGTGTTCTTCAGGCGCCAGATCTGATCTGCGCGCTCAATCAGGAAGTGGCGGGTTTGGATGCCGTTGTGTCAGACCGCGATGAGGTGGCCTTCTTTCCACCCGTGACAGGAGGTTGAAGTGACGGTTTCCCAAACAACGCCCAAGGCGACACCGCTGCTGTTTCTGCGTTCATTGCTCTACTATGCCGGCTTCTATCCGGTGACCGTGGTGTTTTCCAGCCTGTGCCTGATCATTGCGCCTTTGCTGCCGTTTCGCGCACGTTTCAAGCTGATTACCCAGATTAACTATTTTTACATCGCCTGGCTGCGCATCTGCTGCGGCGTTAAGGTAAAGGTGACCGGGCGAGAGCACCTGCCGCAGGACGGCAGCTATGTAGTGATTGCCAATCACCAAAGCGAATGGGAAACGCTCTATTTCCAAACCCTGATCCGTCCGCAGGCGGTGGTGCTCAAGCAGGAACTGTTGCGCATACCGCTGTTCGGCTGGGCGCTGGCACTGCTCAGGCCAATCGCGCTGGATCGCAGCAAGCGCCGAGGTGCGTTGAAGCAGCTGCTGGAGCAAGGTAAGGAGCGTCTGGCGGATGGTATTCCGTTGCTGATTTTCCCGCAGGGTACCCGCGTACCGGTGGGACAGCTGGGCAAATGGAACAAGGGGGGGGCCATGCTGGCGGTGAGCAATGATGTGCCGATGGTGCCGGTGGCGCATAATGCCGGTCTGTTCTGGCCGGGTAAATCTTTCATCAAGTACCCGGGCACGGTTGAAGTTGCCATCGGGCCGTTGATTGATACCCAGGGGAAAAGCGTGGAAGAGGTACATGCCGCGGCGGCGGAGTGGCTGGAGCAGACCATGCGTGAGCAGGGCAGCCTGGACTGAGCCGACTTTACTGTGTGTACAGACCCAAAAAAACCGCTCGATGAGCGGTTTTTTTATATCGGACCGGCATTGCCTGCCGGTCCTGTAGCAGATCTGTCAGCCTTCGTATTTCTCGAACACCAGAGTGGAGTTGGTACCGCCGAAGCCGAAGCTGTTGGACATGACGCGCTTGAGTTCCACGTTGTCCATGCGTTCGGTGACGACCGGCATGCCGTCCGCTTCCGGGTCCAGCTCTTCGATGTTGGCCGATGCGCAGATGAAGTCGTTGTGCATCATCAGCAGCGAGTAGATCGCTTCCTGTACGCCGGTGGCGCCCAGCGAGTGACCGGTCAAAGACTTGGTCGAGCTGACCGGCGGCATGTTATCGCCGAAGGTCTGCTTCATCGCTTTCAGCTCCTGGATGTCACCCGCCGGAGTGGAGGTGCCGTGGGAGTTGATGTAGTCGATCTTGCCATCGACGGTAGACATCGCCTGCTGCATGCAGCGGACCGCGCCTTCACCGGACGGAGCAACCATATCATAGCCGTCGGAGGTCGCACCGTAGCCCACCAGCTCGCCGTAGATCTTGGCACCACGTGCCTTGGCGTGTTCCAGCTCTTCCAGCACCAGCATACCGGCGCCGCCCGCGATGACGAAGCCGTCACGGTTAGCGTCGTAGGCGCGGGAAGCCTGTTCCGGTGTCTCATTGTATTTGCTGGACAGGGCACCCATGGCGTCGAACATGACGCTCAGGGACCAGTGCAGCTCTTCACCGCCGCCAGCAAAGATAACATCCTGCTTGCCCAGCTGGATCTGCTCCATGGCGTTACCGATGCAGTGTGCACTGGTAGCACAGGCGGACGTGATGGAGTAGTTGATGCCCTTGATCTTGAACGGAGTGGCCAGGCAAGCGGATACGGTGGAGCCCATGGTGCGGGTTACACGGTAGGGACCGACACGGCGAACACCCTTGCTGCGCAGGATATCGGCGGTTTCCACGATATCAGCGGAAGAGGCGCCACCGGAGCCGGCGATGAGGCCGGTGCGCACGTTGGACACCTGGTCTTCACTCAGACCGGAATCTTCAACGGCCTGCTTCATCGCCAGGTAGGCGTAGGCGGATGCATTGCCCATGAAACGGCGCAGCTTGCGGTCAATCAGCGCATCCAGATCGATATCGATGCTGCCCGCGACCTGACTGCGGAAGCCCAGTTCTTTGTATTCCGGCTGAAACTTGATGCCGGAACGGCCCAGCTTCAGTGATTCCAGGACGGTTTCCTGATCATTACCCAGGCAGGAAACGATTCCCATACCGGTCACTACGACGCGTCGCATGTGTAGCCTCTCTTCAACTCGTTCAGAACTATCAGTCTTATTATATGGCAATCAGACCGGGCCCGCCTGCAGCAGGCCCCGCATCAAAAACTGTCGGTCTGCTTGAACAAACCTACGCGCAAGTCCTTGGCGGTGTAGATCACGCGGCCATCCACGGCCACGGTGCCATCGGCGATACCCATCACCAGCTTGCGCTCAATCACGCGCTTGAGTTCGATGTGGTAGGTCACCTTGCTGGCGCTGGGCAGTACCTGGCCGGTGAATTTCACCTCGCCGGATCCCAGCGCACGTCCGCGTCCTTCATTACCGCGCCAGCCGAGGAAGAAGCCGACCAGCTGCCACATGGCATCCAGGCCCAGGCAGCCAGGCATCACCGGGTCGCCGGGGAAGTGGCAGTCGAAGAACCAGAGATCCGGACGGATATCCAGCTCGGCGATGATCTCGCCCTTGCCGTACTGACCGCCGTCGGTATTGATGTTGAGGATGCGGTCCAGCATCAACATGTTGCCGACCGGCAGCTGCGCATTGCCCGGGCCGAACATTTCGCCGTGGCCGCATTGCAGCAGCTCTTCGCGTTCAAATGAGGAAGGTCGTGTCATAAGAAACCGTATATTCAGAGGCATTTCATCAATATTGCGGCGATTATACCGGTTTGCACTCTATCAGGCACGAGCTGCGTCATGTAATTTGCTCATCCATGCAACAAAAGAAGGAGAACACATGGAGCATGCTTTCTGGCACGCCCGTTGGCAGGAAGGGCGAATCGGCTTTCATCAGGCGCAGATCAATCCCTGGCTGCAGAAGTACTGGTCCCGTTTGGGGGTGACGCCCGATGCGCAGGTGCTGGTCCCCTTGTGTGGCAAGTCGCGAGACATGCTCTGGTTACGTGAGCAGGGGCATGCGGTTGCGGGGGTGGAATTGAGCGATTTGGCCTGTCGGGACTTCTTTACCGAAAACGGAGTTGAAGTGACGCCATTGATGCTGTCTGAAGGGCACTTGCGCGAGCGTGACGGCATCCGCCTCTGGAGTGCGGATTTCTTCAGTATGGGGGCGCGGCACTGGGGCACAGTGGCGGCGGTCTATGACCGGGCGGCGCTGATAGCGTTACCGCCGGAGATGCGTCAGGCCTATGTGCAGCATCTGCAGTCAGAACTGCCGAACAGAGTCGAAATTCTGCTGGTGACACTTGAATTTGCAGGCGAAGCGGGGCCGCCGTTTGCGGTGAGTGAGCAGACCGTGCGGGAGTTGTTCGAGCCGGAGTTTGAGGTGGTGTTGCTGGAGCGGGCCGAGGTCGAGCAGGGCCGGCGTGAGGCGGTGTATCACCTCACACGCGGCTGAGCCGAATCAGCTGGTGCGGTCGAGTGCCAGCTCGGTCAGGGTGACCAGCGTATCGCGGAAGGAGCTGGTCGGCAGGGCGTTGAGTGCGCTGACAGCCTTATCCAGCTCTTCGCCGGCCTTCTGGCGGGTGTATTCGATGGCGCCGGTACGGTTGACGATGTCCAGTACCGGTTGCAGATCGTCCAGACCGCCTTCACGGATGGCACGGCGCACCAGTTTGCGGTCTTCGTCACTGCCCACACGCATGGCGTAGATCAGCGGCAGGGTCGCCTTGCCTTCGGCCAGGTCATCCCCCACGTTCTTGCCCATGGTGGCGCTGTCGGACAGGTAGTCCATCAGGTCATCGACGATCTGGAAAGCAATGCCCAGGTGGCGGCCGTACAGGCGCAGAGCTTCGCGTTCCGCTGCCGGTGCGTCGGCCAGAATGGCGCCCACCTCGGTGGCGGCTTCGAACAGCATCGCCGTCTTACCCAGAATCACCTGCATGTAGGCGTCTTCGGTAGTGTCCGGATTGCGCTGGTTCAACAGCTGCAGCACCTCGCCTTCGGCGATGACCGTGGTGGCGTTGGAAATCACCTGCATGATCTCCATGCGGCCAATCTCGACCATCATCTGGAACGAGCGCGAGTAGAGGAAGTCGCCCACCAGAACACTGGGTGCGTTGCCCCATTTGGCGTTGGCGGTGGCATTGCCGCGGCGCAGGTCGGAGTTGTCCACGACGTCGTCGTGCAGCAATGTAGCCGTATGGATGAACTCGATGACGGCCGCCAGCGGGATATGCTGCTCGCCCTTGTAGCCACAGGCGTTGGCACTGAGCAGTACCAGCAGGGGGCGCAGGCGCTTGCCACCGCCGGCAACAATGTGATGACCGATCTTCTCGACCAGTGGCACGTTGGAGCCCAGATGGTTGAGGATATAGTCGGTAACGGCGTCGAACTGTGGCTCTATGGCCGGGTTTAGCTGGTGTGGCTGCATCGGACGGGTTCTGTATGTGGACTGAACACCCGCCGCATGCTAGGCGGCGGGGTTGGGGGTGTCAAGTCAGGCAGGGTTGCAGGATGGCGAATGCCCCGTGGTTTCGGTGTTTTTCCTTGCGAAAGCCGGCCGCTTGCAGTAAAATGTCGCGCCTTAAACCTGTCCACCGACGCTCCCTACCATAGGGTGCCAGAAGCCCCGGCGGCTTCGGCCATTAGAAGTAGGTTTCGTATCCAGTAGCCGGATAGGTTAAACCTTGGAGAAAAGCATGTTTGCAGTAATCGTAAGCGGCGGTAAGCAGTACCGTGTACAGGAAGGTCAGACTCTGAAGCTCGAGAAGCTGGCTGCCGACGCTGGTTCCAGCATCGAATTCGATCGTGTTCTGCTGGTTGGCAATGGCGACGACGTTAAAGTCGGTGCGCCGGTTGTCGAAGGTGCTAAAGTGGCTGCAGAAGTTGTTGGTCACGGCCGTGGCGATAAGGTAACTATCATCAAGTTCCGTCGTCGCAAGCACCACATGAAGCGTCAGGGTCACCGTCAGTGGTTTACTGAAGTTAAAATCACTGGCATCAGTGCCTGATAAACCGAATTAGGAGATTGAAGAATGGCTCATAAGAAGGCTGGTGGTTCAACGCGTAACGGCCGCGACTCACAATCAAAGCGTCTGGGCGTTAAGCGTTTCGGTGGTCAGGCTGTACTGGCTGGTAACATTCTGGTTCGTCAACGTGGCACCAAGTTCCACGCGGGTGAGAATGTTGGCCTGGGCAAGGACCACACTCTGTTCGCAACTGCCAGCGGCGTTGTGAAGTTCGAGACCAAGGGTCCGAACAACCGTAAATACGTGAGCATTGTTCCTGCCTAAGCAGTGAATGATGAGTGCGTTAAAAAGCTCCGCCCCGGCGGAGCTTTTTTCGTTGTAAGCCCGGGGTTGAGTGACGGACGGCTGTTCGTCGAAGGTTCAGGGTGTATCCTGAAGGGTGGTCCCGGAATGAATCAAGTTGGAGGTAAAGATGAAATTTGTCGATGAGGCGACCATTACGGTGGAAGCTGGCAAGGGTGGTAACGGCTGTCTGAGCTTCCGGCGTGAAAAGTTCATTCCGAAGGGTGGCCCGGATGGGGGTGATGGCGGCGATGGCGGTTCCATCTTCGTCGAGGCGGACGAGTCGCTGAATACCCTGATTGATTACCGCTTCACTCGTCGTTACAAGGCGCAAAATGGTGAAGGCGGCAGCAGTCGCAACTGTACCGGTGCCAAGGGTGAAAATCTGGTGCTGAAGGTGCCGGTGGGAACCACGATTGTAGACGTGGATACCGAAGAGGTACTGGCGGATCTGACCGCGGTTGGTCAGCGGGAAAAGATTGCACAGGGTGGCTGGCACGGTCTGGGTAACACACGCTTCAAGAGCAGTGTCAACCGGACGCCGCGTCAGACTACCAAGGGTAGCGAAGGTGAGTTGCGTAACCTGCGTCTGGAGCTGAAAGTGCTGGCCGACGTGGGGCTGCTGGGCCTGCCTAATGCCGGCAAGTCGACTCTGATTCGCTCCATCTCTGCGGCCAGGCCCAAGGTGGCGGATTACCCGTTCACCACGCTGGTGCCCAATCTGGGTGTGGTGCGCACCGAAGCGCATCGCAGCTTCGTGGTAGCGGACATCCCGGGCATCATCGAGGGTGCGGCCGAGGGTGCGGGTCTGGGGATTCGCTTCCTCAAGCATCTGGCGCGCAACCGCGTGCTGCTGCATCTGGTGGACATGGCGCCCTGGGATGACACCACGCCGGCGGAAGCGGCACTGACTGCCGTGAACGAACTGGAAAAATTCAGTGCCACTCTGGCTGATCAGCCGCGCTGGCTGGTGCTGAACAAGCTGGATATGCTGCCGGAAGAAGAGCAGGAGGTGGCCTGTCAGGCGGTGATCGAGGCGCTGGGCTGGGAAGGCCCCGTCTATCGCGTGTCGGCACTGAACAAGACGGGGTTGATGCCGCTGGTGCACGATCTGCAGGAGTTCCTGGACGCCCGTGCCGAAGCGGTGGCGGAAAATCCGGAGCTGCTGGATGAAGAGCGTCGCATTCGCGCGCTGATCGATGAGGAAGCGCGTGAGAACCTGCTCCGCCTGCGCGCTGAAATGCGGGCGCGTCGTGAAGCGGAAGATGATCTGGATGATGATGACTTCGATGACGATGATTACGATATCGAAGTGGAGTATGTGCGCTGACGGAGTAATGGCAAGGTGACAGCGGGACGTAATAGCTTGGCCCAGTCGGGGCGTTGGGTTGTCAAGATTGGCAGTGCGCTGCTGACCAATGATGGTCAGGGGCTGGACCAGATTGCGATTGCCGGGTGGGTCGACCAGTTGGTCGAGCTGACCCGACGCGGTGTGGAAGTGGTGCTGGTATCGTCGGGTTCGGTGGCCGAGGGCATGACGCGGCTGGGCTGGTCGGAGCGGCCGCCGGAGGTGTACCGTTTGCAGGCTGCTGCTGCTGTGGGTCAGATGGGGCTGGTGCAGGCCTACGAGACCAACTTCCGTCGTCATGGCATGCATACGGCGCAGGTGCTGCTGACCCATGATGACATGTCCAACCGCAAGCGCTATCTCAATGCGCGTGCCACGCTGCGCACCCTGATCGAGCTGGGTGTGGTGGCCGTGGTGAACGAGAACGACACCGTGGTGACCAGCGAAATCCGCTTTGGTGACAACGATACCCTGGGGGCGCTGGTTGCCAATGCGGTTGAGGCGGATGCGCTGATCCTGTTGACCGATCAGAGTGGGCTGTATACGGCTGATCCTCGCAGTAATCCAGAGGCCGAGCTGATTGCTGAAGCCATGGCTGGAGATGAGCGGCTGGAAGCGATGGCCGGCGGTGGCGGCAAGCTGGGGCGCGGCGGTATGGCAACCAAGGTGCGTGCAGCCAAGCTGGCAGCGCGCTCGGGTGCGGTAACGGCGATTGCCAGCGGGCGTGAGCCGGATGTGCTGTTGAAGCTGCATGCAGCTGAGCAGGTTGGCACCTTGTTGCTGCCGGAGCGTGAGCCGATGGCGGCCCGCAAGCAGTGGATTGCGGGTCACCTGCAGGCGCGCGGTACGCTGGAGCTGGATGCGGGGGCCGTGACGGCGCTGCTGGAACGGGGCAAGAGTCTGTTGCCGGCGGGTGTGCGTGCGGTCAGCGGTGATTTCTCGCGTGGCGAGATGGTCATCATGATGGATGAGTCAGGACGCGTGGTTGCGCGTGGTCTGGTCAACTATGGCATCGAGGATGCGCGCAGAATTATTGGTCGCCCCAGTCGTGCCATTGAGGAGCAGCTGGGCTTCATGGGTGAAGAGGAGTTGGTGCACCGCGATAACCTGGTGTTGGCCTAGAATGCATGCGGTGGCGCCTGCGGGCGTCATGCAGACATAAAAAAACCGGCTTTCGCCGGTTTTTTTATGTCTGCAGCGCAGCTTAGGCAGCCATTGCCTTGATGCGGGCAGTCAGGCGGCTCTTGGTGCGGGCGATCTTGTTCTTGTGGAAGATGCCCTTGTTCACGGAGCTGTCCATGATCGGCTGAGCGACCTTGAATGCTTCCAGTGCAGCTGCCTGGTCACCGCTGTCGATAGCAGCGATTACTTTTTTCATGTACGTGCGCGCCATGGAGCGCAGGCTAGCGTTGTGCTGACGACGCTTCTCCGCCTGACGAGCGCGTTTTTTGGATCCTGCGGAATTAGCCACGATCCGGCTCCTTCAATAATTGGGTTAATCAGATTACGGCGATGCGATGCCGAAAATTAGACGCGACATTATTCATGCAGGGCGATCAGATGTCAACCAAAAGGCCGTGGATAAGTGCAGGACTTTGTCTGTTTATTAAACAGGGCTATGATCGCCACTCTTTCTCAGATGGCGGTCGGGAGGCCAAGTGGCGGACGAACAGAAAGGCGAAGGTGGCGGGCTGCTGCGTTCCAGCATGGTAGTGGGCATCATGACCATGCTGTCGCGGGTGTTGGGGTTGGTGCGGGACGTGGTGGTGGCCAATTACTTTGGGGCCAGCGGCAGCGCGGATGCGTTCTTCGTGGCGTTCAAGATACCCAACTTTCTGCGTCGCCTGTTCGCCGAAGGAGCGTTTTCTCAGGCGTTCGTGCCGGTGCTGTCGGAGTATCGCAGCCAGCGGGATCT
>Ga0193951_1001429_pt1 | contig 10625 bp, 8 predicted proteins | sample BB_2_MG_FD_140370 | JGI IMG/M metagenome (GOLD analysis project Ga0193951, IMG submission 140370) | Microbial mat bacterial communities from the Broadkill River, Lewes, Delaware, United States - BB_2_MG | ecosystem: Environmental > Aquatic > Freshwater > River > Microbial mats | place: USA... | reverse complement strand
CTTTATTCCAAAGACCTTCGCTTAGTATTACATGAGCAATGGCAACTGCTAGAGCACCATCTGTTCCAGGAATGATTGGCATCCATCTGTCTGATTTTGCAGCAGTTGCTGAAAAGCGAGGATCTATTGTGGTGATTCGCGCTCTTGTTTTTAGATCACCCATTTGCTTTATAAACCATGGTGTTTGACGATTTGATGCAATTCCATCCCAGCCCCATCCTAAAATATAACGAGTATTATCTAAATCAGCATCAGCATAGTCCCAATATCCCTCAGTATAGTAACGACCAAATTTTTCTGCTTCTGCACAAATTGCGCTATGAGAGATATTGTTTGGACTCCCTATAAGTTTTGGAAAAGTACCATACATAATTTCATTCATATAGGTGTAACGACCACGCATTAACAAATATTTATGTGTTTCATCATTTTTAATTAACTCTAAAATTTTATCAGAAATAGTATCTATCGCCTCATCCCAAGTTATTGGAACAAATTGTGGATCAACGCCTCTTCCTTTTTTAGGATTTGTTCTTTTAAGAGGTGTTTTAACACGATCTGGATCATATACTTGCTGGATTGCTAAGTGAGGTCTAGGGCAAATTCTCTGGCTTGGAGAGTTAGGATTTCCTCTGACTTTTATAACTTTTCCATCAACTACTAAACCTTGAATAGGACACCAACTTGTACAGCCTTGACATGTACTCGCTCTCCATTCTCCAGCTTCACCTTCATAGGCTAGCTCACCTGTTTTTGCTTCTGCTTCTGTTTTAAAAACAGAAACTGTACTTGCTACAGCAGCTGTTGCAGCAGTTGTTTTTATAAAATCTCTTCTATTTAAACTCATTATTGACTCCTTATACTGCTTGACCAAGATAAACCACTACATTTTTTAGGAAAAAACTTCCTATTATAATAGTGATAAATGTAGGAAGGGCTACTGCTTTAAAAGATACTTTTTTAAACAATACCAACATTAATAGTACCAATGGTAATAATAATCCAACTAAAATACTAAGCACCCAAAACTCTGTACCAAAACCACTCATCAGCATTTTATATGCTTCCATTGAAGCAGTTGAGCTTATTGCTAGATTGTATGCCCATGCAAAAATTGCTGCTAATTCTAAAATTAGAAGCATATTTATAATAACAGACACTTTAGTAGATATGTTTTCTAGTGTTGCAATCCCTAGCAAAAATACTAAAGAAGCTCCAGCTACAATTGAAGATAAGAAAAATATTATAGGTATTACACTATTCCAGGATTCTATACCAACACCTGTAAGTAAAAATCCATGATATAATCCAACCAATACCGCTAATACTGAACCTACGCTAAGTAGTTGAGTACTAATTCCCTCTATACCTTTAGATACAACAACAAACGCTAAATATAGCCCAACTGCTACAAAAGCTGATTGTAAAAATATACCTATTGACATAACAGATGCTGGATTAACTGCATAAAGAGTTTTTATCACATTAAAAGGTCTTCCAATCTCACTTAATAGTAACACTAATCCTGCTATGACTAAAATCGGGGCAAGTATAAAAGCTTTTTTTATCAAACTTTCATAAATTTTTGCATCCTTAAAAAAAAGCACAGCTCCTATGAGAAAAGCACCTACGCCTAAACCACCTAAAAACAGGTCTAAGGAAACCCGTATATCCCACAATAATTCCATCATGGACTCCTTTAAGATTTTTACTTTATTAAAGTATTCCATCACTATAAACATTTTACATTCCAACTTGACAAAGCCCTATAATAGGGAGTATAATAAACAAAAAAAGGTTTTCAAAGATGAAAAATAGTCAAAATTTGACCAGTATATTGAAACATTTGACCATCTGTATTATGCTATTAGTTATCCCCCTTTCACTATTTTCTAAAGATAAAATCGTCTTAGGTCTAACAGGAACAGTGTTTAAAGATGACTTGAAAAACTTTATGGATTGGGAGAAATATTTAGAAAACCAAAATGATTTTGATGTAAAAATACTTTTTTCAAAAACTTATAATGAAATGAATTCTCTCATAAAAGAAGGAAAAGTTGATGTTGCTTATGTATGTAATTCAAGTTATACAAAACTTGATAAAGAAAAAACTGGAAAATTATTGGCTATACCTATAGTAAAAGGAAGTGATAAATACTACTCCTATATAATTACAAAAAAAAGTATGAAAGCTCAATCAATTTTAGATTTAAAAGATAAATTATTTGCGTTTACCGATCCTGATAGCAATTCTGGATCAATTGCCCCAAAATACTTTTTACTAAATAAGGGGTATGATGTAAAAACATTTTTTAAATCATATATTTACACTTATGAGCATGGTGAGTCTATAAAAGCTGTAATTGATGGCTTTGTAGATGGGGCTAGTGTTGATAGTATCGTTTATTCTCGTTTTGGAGAAAAGTATCAAAATGAGATCAAAAGTATAAAAATTATTCAAACTTTAGGTCCATTTACAAATTCTCCAATAGTTGTAAGAAGCAATTTACCACAAAAGCAATTTAACGCGTTACAAAAATCATTTAGTACTATGCATTTAGATACTTATGGAAAAACAATTTTAAAAAAATTATCTCTTGATCGTTTTGATGTTCCATCAGGGCAAGATTTTACAAATGTAGCAAAAATGGTAGAAGTAATAGAAAAATTATAATGAAAAAAATTCTAAACTATATTCATGCTCTTTCTGTTAGAACAAAATTAGCTGTTCTTATATTTTTTGTGGTACTTTCGATATCATCTGTCTCTATACTGATAAATATAGATATGCATAAAAATCATTCTAATTTAATAGTAAATGAACTCATTCGTACAAATATTAACTCAAATAAAGCTTTTGTAAGTGATTTTATATTAACTCATAATCAATGGGAATTATATAAGTTCTTAAAAACTTTGAGTGCAGGTGAAATCATAGTTAATTCTGGATTTATCGATAATAATAATAAAGTCGTAGCACATACTGATACAGCTAACTACAGAATAGGAGATGAATTTAAAAATTTAAAAAATTTTGTAGTAGTCCCTTTTATTCAAGATGGCGTTGAATTTGGTTCATTTGTCTTAAGTGTTCATACTCACTCTTTTTACGAATTATTTAAAGAAAGCTTTTTTGTTCAAATCCTTTTGTTGATTATTGTGGCTTTACTTTCTTTTGTTATTGCTAATATTTTCATGGGAAAGCTTCTAAAAAGACTAGATATACTATCAAACAATACCCAAGCAATAATAGAAAAAAGATGGGATGATGTGACTCTTTACAAAGGTGAAGAAAAAGATGAAATAACGCAAATCATACATACAACAACCAAGCTAATCCATGAATTAAAAGATTCTATTGAAAAAGAAGAAAAAGATGCAAGAATTACTCATTCTTTACATATATTAGGAGAAATAAGTTCTTCATTTGCACATGAGGTTAAAAATCTTCTTCAACCTCTAAAGTTATTGATTTCTAAAGATAATACCCCAGATAAAGAGGATATGCCAATTATATATAAAACATTTTCGCGTATGGACCATCAGGTAAAAGATTTTTTAGCTCTTGCTAAACCAGCAGATTTTCATATGGAAAAACCTTTACATGTAAAGCCATTTACAGATGAAGCTATTGCTTTGATTAAAGGTAGGTTGATTGCAAAAAACTTATCTATTGAGAGTCAAATAGAAGAAAACTTCTTAGTAAAACTAAATGCTCAGGCAATTGAAATTATTTTAATAAACCTTTTAAATAATGCTATAGATGCAGCAGATGAGTCTTCTAACATCCTTTTAAAATGGGAAAGAAGTAATAATGTAGGCTTAAGTCAACTCTGTGTTAAAAACCAAGGTAAATGCATGGATGAAATAACTAAAAAAAATCTCTTTAAACCTTTTTATACTACGAAAAAAGATGGTTCAGGATTAGGCTTATTTAGTATATATAAGATTGTATATTTATCAAAAGGTTATATAGAATTTAAAAGTACTGACAAGTATACTAAATTTTGTCTTTTTATCCCTACTGAGGAAAACAGATGAGAATAGCTATTATTGACGACCAACAAGAGATAAGATACTCTGTTTCAAAAATTTTAAAACTACATGATCATATTCCACAACAATTTAACGGTTTGGAAGATTCTTTAGATGAGATTATAGAAGAAAAAGGAATTGAATTACTAATCGTAGATATAATGTTAAGCGAAAATTTTACAGGTATTGAGCTTATTAAGCAATTTAAATTTAAAGGTATAAATCTTCCAATTATTTTAATGACGGCATATACAACACCTAGTAATATGATTGAAGCTTCTAAACTTGGGATAAAAGATATTCTACAAAAACCTTTTGATCAAAAAGAATTGTTAGAATTAGTTAACAAGCATATAAGGGTACCAAGAAAAAATAAACACGAAAAGCCACTAGTTAAAAAAAGTGAAGAAGAATTTATAGGCTCATATGAAACGATGAAAGAGATATATCATAAAGTAGGAATTGCAGCAAATAATGATCTTAGTGTTTTAATTTATGGAGAGACAGGAACAGGTAAAGAATTGATTGCAAACCTAATTCATAAAAATTCAGAAAGAAATGATTTATCTATGGTCTCAGTTAATTGTGCTTCTATTCCAAAAGATCTTTTTGAATCTCAACTATTTGGTCATGAAAAAGGTTCATTTACAGGTGCAGACAAACAACATATTGGTTTTGCAGAGCAAGCGGGAGAAGGTACTCTGTTTTTAGATGAGATAGGAGAACTTAATGGAGAATTACAAAGCAAGTTGTTGAGGTTTTTGGAGAGCAAAACATTTAGAAGAGTTGGTGGTTCTAAAGATATTAAATTTACAGGGAGAGTTGTAAGTGCAACAAATGCTAATTTAAAGGAAAATATTGAAAAAGGATTGTTTAGAGAAGATTTATATTTTCGTATATCTATGCTAACAATAGTTCTTCCAAGTTTAAAAAAACGCATACAAGACATGCCTATCTTATGTCATCATTTTATATCAAAAGCAAATAAAGATTTGAAAACTGCTATTAATTCTATATCTGATGAGGCTCTTGAAAAACTCAAAGAGCAACCATGGAAAGGAAATATTAGAGAATTAAGAAATATGATTTACAGTGCTTGTTTAAATGCTCAAAGTGATGAAATAGAAGTAGAACATATCGTTTTATTGCAAGAAGAAGTAACAGGAATAGAAAATAAAATTAAAAAAATATGTGTAGAATTTTTTGATAATGAGGGAATTGAAAAAGCAAATGAATTAAATAGCTTGTTTTATAAAATATTTTTGCAAAAAAGTTATAAACTATGCCCAAATATATCTAAACTTGCAAATGCTTTAAACTTATCACGAAATACTTTAAAAAAACAACTTAAAGAATATGGTATTTATGGCTAGTACCTTAATACTTTTCAATAGATTAAATAAAAATAAATAATATTATAGAAGTGGTAAAAACATAACGACAACCATGCCTGAGTTTACAAGACTTCCTTTATTCGTATTATCGTAAATACTCAGAGTATTTTTTTTGAATATGCTCTCTCATAGCATTTAATCCATCAGTGAGAATCTCTTTTCTACCATATCCAATTCTAAAATGATCTTTTGGAGTTTCCTTAACTTCTGATTTGTATATCGATGAAGGCAATAAAAGTACACTAGACTCCTCAATCAAGGAACGACAAAAAGCTTCAACCCCGTCAGGCCCAATATACTTAGGAAATGCTATACAGCCACCTTTAGGTCTTTTCCAATCAAATAATGGAGAAAAATCATTAAATAACTTTTCCAACTCCAATACATTTGTTCTTAAAATTTCTTTGTTTCTCTTGTGAATTTTATCTGCATTTTTAAGTGCTATTATTGCTAAACGCTCACTTGGTCCTGAGTTACAAATAGAAAGATAATGTTTATATCGTTCTATTTTTTGAAGTACTTCTTTATCTTGAGAAGCAATCCAGCCAATACGAAGTCCAGGTAATCCATAAGATTTTGAGAGAACATTCAGTGATAACCCTTTCTCATAGATATCTGCAATCTGAGGAATCATATCATCATCATTAAGCTCAATTCCACGAAAGACTTCATCACTAAATAGATAAAGATTATATTTACGACAAAGTTTGATAAGAGCATCTAAATCATCATGAGAAATAATTGTTCCAGTAGGGTTATGTGGAAAATTTATTGAAATTAATTTTGTATTTGGCTTTATAGCTTTTTCCACTTCATCAATATCAAGCCTCCAGTTATCCTCATAAGAAAGTCCAACGCCGCTTACTTCACAAATCTCCAAAGGAATAGTTTCAGCACTTTGATAGTTTGGCAAAACTATGATTGCATGGTCATCTTTTTCCAGAAGTACTCTCATTGCGATATATATACCCTCTCCTGCTCCTGCAAGACAGACTACATTTTCAGCATTCAAAGTATCATAAGTTTGGGCTATATGTTCACGAACATCTAGCGCACCCCAAGTTTCAGTATAACCCAGCCATAAATTTTCATAAGCTTTTTTATCTTCATCAGTTGCCATAGCTAATAGCTCTTGTAAGTCCATACTACCCATATCTGAGGCCGTCATATGATGACGAGCTGTAAATTCCCAAGTTGAAAAGTAAGTTTCTAGTTCAAAGTTACGCAAAGAGTACTCCTAAAGCATATTATTGAGAGAAGTTTAACATATTATTTGTGATAATTGAATATCAACTTATAAAAAATTTATTGAAATACTTGCTATAATTCATTTTTTAAAAAGATTGGATAAATATGCACAATATTATAGACATAGTAAAAACAAAAATAGATTTAAATGAAGAGTGTATTAAAAATGTTATAGCTTTACTAGAAGAAGGCTCTACTATTGCTTTTATAGCAAGGTATCGCAAAGATATGACTGACAATGCTAGTGATGAAGTTTTACTAAAATTTCAAGAGGTTTATGAGTATGGATTAAAGCTAATAAAAAGAAAAGAAGAAATTTTAAATATCTTAAAAGAGAAAGAAGTTTTAAACCCAAAACTACAAAATTTAGTAAACAATGCTCTAACACTCACCACACTTGAAGATATATATGAGCCATACAAGGGAGTAAAGAGCACTCGTGCAGATGATGCTATCAAAAATGGACTCGAAGCCCTTGCAAATATAATCTCGTCCATGAGGTATACTAGAGACGAAATAAAACAAAAAGCAAAAAGTTTTCTCAGTCACAATATAAAAACTGTTGATGATGCTATAAATGGAGCAAAGGATATCATAGCCCTTCGCTACTCGCAAGAGATCAGAACTAAAGAAGCACTTAGAAAAAATCTTGAAAATCATGCTCAACTTATCACAAAAAAAACAAAATCGTTTGAAGAAAATGGCTTATATAAAGAACTTGGGATTATAAAGCAAAATGCAAAATACTTAAAATCACACAGACTTTTAGCGATTTTTAGAGCAGTAAATGAAAAACAAATAAGTTTAAAAGTCGAAGTTGATGAAGCTTATATCATAAACGGCATAAAACAATATCGTATACCAAAAACTGCAAATAGCTCAAAAGAGTATGTAGTTGAAGCGTATATAGATGGTCTTAAAAGACTTTTACTTCCTAGTTTAAAACGAGAACTTCTATCAAATCTAAAACAAAAAGCAAGTGATGATGCCATCAATCTTTTTGGGAAAAACCTTCATGAACTTCTCATAACTCCACCTTTAGTAAACCAAATTATCCTAGGAATTGACCCTGGATTTAGGACTGGTTGTAAACTAGCAGTCATAGATGAAAACGGTCTTTATTTAGACTCAAATGTCATATACCTTTTAAGTGATACGAGTAAGGCTGAAAAAATTGTCCTAGATTTAATCAAAAAGCATAAAGTAAGTGCTATTGCTATAGGCAATGGAACTGGTTCTAAAGAGGCTGCTAATTTTATTGCAAACCTTATAAAAGAGAACTCTTTACATGTAAAGTATGCCGTTGTTAGTGAGATAGGAGCTTCTGTGTACTCAGCTTCAAAAATAGCCAATGAAGAGTATGGATTTTTAGATGTAACCATACGAGGGGCTATCTCTATAGCAGGACGACTTCGCGACCCAATGGCAACACTAGTAAAGATAGACCCAAAATCTCTTGGCATTGGGCAGTATCAGCATGATGTAAACCAAAGTGATTTGACTAAAAAACTCAATGCTATCACTTTTAATCTAGTCAATAAAGTAGGCGTGGATTTAAACTCAGCTTCTTATAAACTCCTCTCTTTTGTCTCTGGTATCAGTGAAAAATTAGCCAAAAATATCATAGCATGTAGAGATGAGATACAAGGCTTTACATGTAAGAAAGAGCTTTTACATGTAAAGGGTTTAGGAGCAAAAGCTTATGAACAAAGTGTAGGATTTTTGCGTATTAAAAATGGTAAATCATTTTTAGATAATAGTGGTATTCATCCTGAGAGTTATAAAGTCGCAAAATATATAAAAGAGAAGTTTGATTTAGACAAAATAGATACTAATATACTCCAAAAACTCTCACTTGATTTTAATTGTGGCATCGAAAGTTTAAAAGACATCATCATTGAGCTTCAAAAGCCTGGTTATGATATCCGTGAAGAGTTAGAACAAGTCTCTTTTTGTGAAGAAATCAAAAGTATTGAGGAGCTAAAAGAAGGAGATATTGTAAGTGGTGTAGTCAGAAATATCACTGATTTTGGGGCTTTTATAGATATAGGTCTCAAAAATGATGCTCTTTTACATATATCAGAGTACTCACACAAAAGGATTTCTCATCTTATGGATGTCATGCACATAAATCAACAATTTCATAAATTAAGAATATTAAGTGTAGATTTGGAAAAAAATAGAGTATCTATTTCGTTAAAAGATACTCTCTAAGTTCTGGAATGTCTTTAAATGACTTTGTATGATTACTGCTTTTTCCATAGCCCCACGAAGCAAATAGAAAGTCTATATTGGCATTTTTTGCTGCTCCTTCATCTTTGATACTATCTCCTACTAAAAGAGAATGAGCTAATGGGATCTCACTAAGATTACTTATGTGATGTAACATATCAGGGTTTGGTTTTGATTTTTCTACATTATTGGCACCAATTATATAAGAGAAATAATCTAACATACCTTGTCCCTCAAGCATATTTCGTGCAAAAAAATCTGTAGCATTGGTGGCAATACTAAGGGTAAAACCGTTTACATGTAAAGATTTTAAAAGATCTAATGCACCATCATAAGGTTTTACATGTAGATTTGCATTGGCTAGATAATGCTTAGCAAATCTATTTCTATGTTCATCTGTATACTCTGACACATTATAAAGTTTCATTGGCAAATTGATACATGGCTCATTTATAATATATTCTAAATATTCTTTTTCTACACTAGGCAATCCAAAACTTTTTCTTACATGATTTACACTCAAAGTCATGGCATAACTACTATCAAGAAGAGTTCCATCCATGTCAAAAATTACAGATTTCATCATTAAACTTTTAGCCCTAAAACTAACAAATCTTTATCTTCTCCATGTATTTTAGCAATGCTTGGGAAATGCCCCCACTCTTTAAAGCCTAACTTTTTAAATAGTTTTAAGCTCGTAGGATTATCTGCAAAGATAAGGGCTAAAAAGTTTTCTATATTATAATCATTAGCTAAATCTAGTATTTCAGTTAAAAACATTTGACCTAGTTTTTTACCTCTAAAATTAGTATCGATATAAATATTAATTCTTGCACTTTTTTCATAAGCAAGATGTGGATAAAAAGGCTGTAAAGACACCCAAGCTATAATTTTTCCATGATACTCTTTTACCAAAATAGGTCGTTTTTCTTTATCATGAGCTCTAAACCAATCCACTTTTTCATCCGCTGTTACCTTTATACTATCAGCAGTTGATATCCCATCTTCAATAGCTTTATTATATATTTTGACAATTTGAGGTAAATCTTCTATGGTTGCGTTTCTAAAACTTTCTATCATTACTTATCTTCCCTTTGTAATTTTCTATGTATTTTACTATATTTTAAAACTTTTTGTCTATTACCAATCAAGTTTTTTATCTACTAATATGCTTAATAGTTTCGTAATTGTATAATAGCGTATAATAATTAAGAAGGTAGCAAATGTCATTTGACAGATTCAATTTTATAGAGCAAATTAATAAAATCTTAGAAAAAAGTAACTTTACAAAACCAACACCAATACAATCAAAAGTAATTCCTCTCGTTCTAGAAAAAAAAGACATTATGGCAAGGGCCCAAACAGGGAGTGGGAAAACAGCTAGTTTTGTTTTGCCTATCTTAAATATGTTATCAACTGATGAGAGAGAAGGAAAGGCTAAAATACGCGTTTTAGTTCTAACTCCAACAAGAGAGTTAACACTTCAAGTTGCTGATGCATTTGAGTATTTTGGTGAGTATTTAGAAAAAAAACTGAAAGTTGTAAGTATCATTGGTGGGAAGAGCATTGGTGATCAACTCTATGACATCCAACAAGGCTGTGATATCGTTGTTGCTACTGTTGGTAGACTTCTTGATGTATTTAGTAAAAAACAAATGAACCTTTCAAAGCTAGAATTTTTTGTTTTAGATGAAGCAGATAAGATGCTTGATTTAG
>Ga0193951_1001428_pt1 | contig 10635 bp, 11 predicted proteins | sample BB_2_MG_FD_140370 | JGI IMG/M metagenome (GOLD analysis project Ga0193951, IMG submission 140370) | Microbial mat bacterial communities from the Broadkill River, Lewes, Delaware, United States - BB_2_MG | ecosystem: Environmental > Aquatic > Freshwater > River > Microbial mats | place: USA... | reverse complement strand
TATACATCAGCAAGAGCCATCATCCTTGCTTCAAGTGGTATTTCAAGTCCTTTTAAACCTTGAGGGTATCCTGAACCATCCCACTTTTCATGATGAGAGTATGCTATGTTGAAAGCTCTTTGTAAAAAGCCATTCTCTTCATTTTCTTTTAATGCATTTTGTATGATTTCTTTTCCTATAGTAGCATGCTCCTTCATCAAAGTAAACTCTTCCTCCGTCAATTTACCTGGCTTTTTTAAAACATTGTCTGGTATGCCAACTTTACCAATGTCATGAAGAGGACTTGCTCTATAAACTAGTTGTCTAAAATCTTTGGTAAGTATGTCTTTATAAATACCATGCTCATAAAGATACTCTCCTAAACACATAATATACTCTTTAGTTCTTATTATATGAGCTCCTGTTTCTGTATCCCTAGTCTCAGCTACTAAAGCCATACTATCAATTGCAGAAGAATGTGCTTGAGTCAAATCTATATAAAATTTTTGTTTTTCTTTATAGTGTTCAAATATAACAAAAACATTTAATAAAAAAAAGTATAGTGCAAATGGTATTAAGAAAAATGCAGATGAAATATATATATTTTCTACTAAAAAAACAAATGATGTAACTAGATAAATAACAAAAATAATAGCAAATGTTAAAACAAATCTTAAGTGCATTTTTTTATACATATAAAAAAATAAAACCATTGATAAAATTACAGAAAGTAGTAAATTGATATATTTCATACTCTCTGGTTGAAAAATTAAATCATCATTGATGATATTATCAATAAGTGTAGTATGCACATTTATACCAGCAAAAATATTCCCAGTAGTTACTAAATATCTATCATGTAAACCAACTGCTGATGTACCAAGTAAAACAAATTTACCAGCTAAAACACTAGCATCTACTTTACCTAAAAGGATATCTACTGCTGAGATTTTTTTGTACCAACTTTTATCATAAAAATTTAATAAAACATTAGAATCTATCCCGATATTGAATTTATGTCCTAAAGCAGAAACTTCATTTTTATCTAAACTAACACTATCCAAACTCATTAACATAGCAATTGCTAATGATGGCATTATTTTTTCTTGATATTTCATAAAAAGAGGAATTCTTCTAAAGACTCCATCTTTATCTTGTGATGAATTAATAAATCCGATACTAGAACTCTTTTGTTGTAATTTTTTTATATTACAAAGTATATTTTTAGATTCATATTTTACACTTGAGCTATCTATAATATTTAATTTATTTTGATGGAATACACATTCGTTTTGTTTTATATCGTCATTACTCATATAAATAGCCATTGTCGTATTTAATTTACTTATAGAATCGGCAAAAATTTTATCATTGTCAAAAAATTGCTCTGAAAGCCCCTCAATTTTCACATCTTTACTAAAATAACTTTTATAAAATTCTATCATGTTAATAGGTGATGTCTTATCTACTTCAGGAAAAATTATATCCATACCAAAAGAGATAGAATTACTTTTAGATATATTATATAAAAGTTTTGCTAGAACAACTCTTGACCAAGGCCATTGACCTAGAGCCTCTAGGCTTTTTTCATCAATATCTATTACAACTACTGAGCTATTTGTTTCTTTTTTATTGATAGATACAATGTTACTAATAACATCATATATTTTAAAATCAAAATACTCTAAAACACCTGTTTTTAATATTGTTAAATTTAGTATTACAATAAAAAAAAAGGCTATGAAAAACTTCATTACTTTATAAAGATTTCAACTCTACGATTTTTGGCCTCTGAAACATTATCTTCTGTTTCCACTAACAAATCACTTTCACCATAAGATTTTACTTTTAGATTATTTAAATCTACATTAGAAGAAAGTACCCATTGTTTAACATATTTTGCTCGTTCTAAAGCAAGTTTTGCATTATATGAAGCCTTTCCTTTTGTATCTGTATGCCCTATTATATTAACATCGCAAGGCATTCTATCTTTAATTAATTTCAAAATTTCTGATAATTTACCTGCTGATTCTTCTGTCAAATCATTTGAGTCATTTTGAAAGTACAAGTTTACATGTACAGGCTTTAAAGGTGCTGCTTTTTGTACTACTTTAAACTTTTTTTCTATACTCTCTTTTGACATAGTTTGCACACTGCTTGGGGCATCTTTTTTTGAAGTTAAACTAACATATTGCCCTGCTTTATCAATAGTAGTAGATCCAGCATCCGTTTGAACCACAATAGCATTATGTTTTTTTCCATTTTCTACTAACACTATTGTCGTAGTTGGAGTATTAAAAACTGAAGCAATTAGCATGATCACCCAAGTGGCTATAACTGCTACTTCCATTACTTCACCTCCACATAAAACTTAGTTCCACGAATACCAACAGTACCCTCAGGAACTCTAAATTTTACCGACTCAGGAGAAAGTTTGCCTATCTTTCCTGACTCAAAAGAAGCTATACCTTTTTTCATATCCATATCTACTAAGAATTCATGAGTAGCAGGCTTAAATAAGTATTTATCTACCGATAAAACACTATTTTCCCCAAGTGCTACAATCGTACCATCTTCAAAAATGATTCCAATATCGCTATTATTTTTAGTAACTATCAAATCGCCCTCATGGATTTTTTGACCAATTGCTAATGGAATTATTTGATCTACTCTCTTAGCAGATACCTCTCCCGTCATCTTTTTAACTATTGCTATATCCTGAGCGAATAAGACAGAACCTACTAATAATACAATCATAACAATTTTCATAATAACTCCTTTTTGGGCAACTGTATTATATCTAAATTATTATTTAATATTATTTTAAAATTAGCGATTTTTCATCAAATTTTTTTACCTCAGCTACTATTGAGCTATATTCACAGCCCTCGTCTTTTAACCTTTTCAAAAACGATGAAGCATCTTTTTGACTTACAGCCATTAAAAGTCCTCCTGAAGTTTGTGCATCGTAAAAAAATATCTCATTTTTAAACTCTTTTTTTGCTTTTACATGTAACGCTAAAAACTCTTTATTATTATATGTTCCTGCTGGAATTATTCCCATGTTGGCAAGCTCTATAGCTTCTTCTAAAATAGGGATGGCATCAAAATCAAACTCTATAGTAAATTTATTCCCACACATCTCATACGCATGTCCTGCAAGACCAAAACCCGTTACATCCGTACAAGCACTGACATCAAATTCTCTCATAATAAGGGAAGCTTTATAGTTTAACTCCGCTAATATCTTTGCTGTTTTTATAACTGCATGTTCAGCGAGCATATCAGCTTTTATACCTGTTGTTAAAACACCCATGCCTATTGGCTTAGTTAAAACTAAAACATCCCCTACTCTTAGAGTATTATTTCTATATATCTTCTTAGGATGTACAAAACCAGCAACACTAAGACCATAAGTCATCTCTGGAGTTTCTATAGTATGACCGCCAACAACTAATCCACCACACTCTTTAACTTTACTAAGCCCACCTTGAAGTATCTCAGCTAAAACCTCAGCTCTATGGTTACAACCATCAAAACCAACAAGATTAAGTGCAGTTGCAACATCAGCACCCATAGCAAAAACATCACTAAGAGAATTTGCAGCTGCAACTTGCCCATAGATATATGGATCGTCTACAACAGGTGTGATATAGTCAACAGTTTGTACAAGTGCTTTTTCATCATCAATTCTATAAACACTAGCATCTTCGTTTGAAGCTTCCATACCTATAATAAGATTATCATTGCAACTTTCTAGAGCGCCAATAGCATGTGATAGCTCACCCGGAGCTAGCTTAGCCGCTCAACCTGCTGCTTTTACAAACTTTGTAAGTTTACTAGAATTATCCATTATAATGCTATCGTTCCTTCGCTGTTTAAAAGTAAATCTACTGTGCCATAAGCATTTCCAATCATTCCTACTTTTAAGTTATCACTTACTTTATAAAAATCTAAACAAACACCACAAGAGAAAATTTCAACGCCTTTTTTTTCTAATGCTTTTAAAGTTTGTATTACATCTGAATTTTCTTCTGCTGTAGTTAAAAGTACCGCTTTGTTGACACAAATAATAGTTTTAGGAAGTTTTGGAAGCTCTAAGATACTTTTTAAAAAACCAACAACAAGCATGTTTCCAAGCTCATTATCACCAACTTTATCATCTTTTAAAAACAATACTTTATTTAAAAATTTTGATTCTTTTTCATCTGAACCTATAGGACAAGCAAAGCCTTTTACTATTGTTATTTTTGTAGCCCCATCTTCTGTAATTTCATCACTAACGCTCAATCCCTCATTTGTCGCAAATCTTATTACATTTTCTTTAGAAGCAATAGAGTCAACTAAAACCTCTAATATAGAGTCGTCAGGTAGTACTTCAAGTGATTTTTTTGTATTTATTACTGGCTCTGGACATGCCAATCCACGGCAATCTATCTTCATAATATTCCTTATTTAAGTATTTATTTATTTTATTGACAGATAACTCTCATGCAAAGAGTTGATTTCAAAGAAACTTTTTGCTAGCGCAAAACCGTTATCACTAGTTTTGTAGAAAATTATTGTCTGCCCAAAACTTGAGCCTTTACATGTAAAGGTAGTTAAAAAACTACCTTTTATTTCATATTTTCACTAACCCATGCAGAAGCGGACTCTACTGATGGAAACTTTTGAGATTTAGCAACTTGTACTTGTCCTTCATAAAAGCGAAGTCTAATACCATCTTGAACCTCATCAATCTTTATACGAGTTATTCTATCTCTATTTAGATAAACTCTATCGTTTAGTTTTACAAACATAACTTTTCTCCTTTATTCAATTTCCATTATTTTAGCATACATATCTGAATTTTGCACTTAATAATGATTATTACTATATATGCAAATATTGCATATATTTATTTTAGTCTATTATTTATAAATCTAACACTTAAAAAGATAAAAATTGAAATTACAATCATGATTGCAGCAACTGGAGCTGAATGAGCAAGTCCATAACTTGTAAATCTATCATAAATCAAAACAGGGGCTATCATAGGATGATAAACAAGAATAACAACTGCACCAAATTCTCCTAGACCTCTTCCCCACATCATTAAACACCCATTAATAATATCTTTTTTTGCATTTGGGATTGAAATTCTTAAAAAAACTTGTGTTGGACTTGCACCTAAAGTTCTCGCAACTTTTTCTAATTTGACATCTACTTTATTAAATCCCTCTTTTGCTCCATTTATTAAATATGTTGCAGATAAGAACATCATAGCAATCATAATCCCTGGTTCAGCATCTGCAAATTTTAGTCCAAAGTTTGCAAAAAAATCGGCAATAGGTCCTCTTCCAAAAACAATTAAAAGAGCAATACCTGCTGCTGTATGAGGTATCATAATAGGTATATCGATCAATGCTTCTATCATAGACTTACCATAAAAATTATATCTTGAAATAATATACGCTAGAGGCAAACCAGTTATTAAAACAAAAATCATTGCCATTGCAGATACTTTCATGGTAAGAAAGATAGAATTTATAACATCTTCTTGTTGAAAAGTTTCCCATAAAATACCTAAGTCACCACCAAATATCATCTTGATTAAAGGAACCGATAAAAAAAGCAAAATAATCGATGAGAATAATATCAATCCATATAAAAATAAATTTTGTTTCATAAGTAACTAACATCCTTTTTATCAAATCCTATAAATATACTCTCACCTCTATCAGCATAACAACCAATATAATCACGCATCAATAATTTTGCAAAAAATTGTTGATCTCCAACTCTAATAAATATTTTAAAATGGTCAACAACACCCATGCACTCTTCAAGCTTACCTTCAAATACATAATCATAATTAATTTTGTCTTTTGAGATAAAAATAGCATTTGGATCAACAGAAAATAATCTTTCAGAATCTTCCCCTATCATTGAAGTTGGAAGTATATTTTTAAATCCCAAAAATTTTGCTACTTCTAAATTTGCTGGTTTATTTAAAACATCACTTGCAATTCCAATTTGATGAATTTGACCTTTCATTACAATAGCAATTCTATCCGCTAAATAACTTGCTTCTCTAAAATTGTGAGTTACTTGTATAGTTGTAAGATTATATCTTCTGTGTATATCTTTCAAAAACTTCATAATGGAGTTTCTAAAGGTTGGATCAATCGCGCTCAGAGGTTCATCTAGTAAAAGTATCTTTGGTTTTGAAAACAATGCTCTTGCAATTGCTACTCTTTGTTTCTCACCGCCCGAAAGATTTTCAATTCTTCTTTCTAATAAATGCACTAAACCTAAAAAATCAGAAATATCAAGAAGAGTCTCTTCTGGATCTTCTATTTTTTTATACTTTTGAGAAAACATAATATTTTCTCTCACATTTAGATTTGGGAAAAGTGCAAAATCTTGATACACAAATCCTACTTCTCTATTTTCTGGTGTAAGTTTAGATATATCAACACCACCAAAATTTATCTCTCCATTAACTTTATTAAACCCTGCAATAGACTCAAGAAGAAGTGTTTTACCACTTCCACTTTGTCCAAGAAGAACAAAGTATTCTCCTTGGTTTACATTGAAATTAATATTGTCTAATTTAAAATTTCCTAATTTATATGAAAGATTTTTTACTTCAAGAAATTTCATTATTTTCCTATTATTGAGGCATCACCTGTAATTACTGGTGGATTTATAGCACCTTGTCCATTTTTCTCCATGATTGCTTGTCCTTCAGGTGAAAGAATAAAGTTAACCAATTTAACAGCACCTTCTTTATTTACAGGAGATACTGAGTTTTGAGCAACTGTAATCCCATAAACCATAGGTCCACCCTTTTTAGTAATCCAAGTACCTGGTTTTTTACCATTAATTTTAAAAGTCGCTTTTTTATAATCTTTTGCAAACTTAGCACTTTTTAAAGATACTTCTTCAGGAAGTGTGATATATTTTAAGCCATGTTGTTCAGCAACTGATTTATAAATATAAAGATAATCATAAACACCAGCTTCAATAAGCCCAAGTAAATCAGTCTCTTTTGGTCTTACAATAACTTTATTTGTATCTTCTTCACCATTTGTATAACTCTCACCATAACCAAAAAGTTTCTTAAAAAAATCTGGTTGTTTATAGTAATCTTCTGCAAGTTGAGTAACTAGCATTGAGCGATAACCACAAGGATCCATATTAGGATTTGAATGCCCTACTTTTACATCTTTTCTTAAAAAGATTTCTGTCCAATTTTCAGCAGTAATTTCATCTGCATATTTTGATTTTGGAGTATACGCTAACGCCATTTCATTTGTAGTAAATTGCGCATTAAATTTTGCATGATTTGGAATCATTAAGTTATCAATTACTTTATAATCAGCACTTGCCATAACATCCGCTGGTTTTCCTATATCAGTTATCTTTCTTGCACAAGCTCTACTGCCTGCTGCTTCTCTTTTTACATCATACTGAGGATATTTTGCCTCAAAAACTTTTTCTATTTCAGCAAATGGTACTGCTAAACTTCCTGCATGATAAACAATTATATTTTCTTTTGCAAACCCAAGTGTTGCAACTAATCCTAACGCTAAAACTACTCTCTTCATATTTTCTCCTTAATGTGCTTTATTCGCATATTTACTAATGGCAATTTACCTAAAAACTGCTTTTATCCACTAGTTTTCAAAGTCTCATTTTATTATAAGATATTAAAAACAACTCTAGTTAACGCTTAAACTTTCTGTAATTTAAATGTTTTTTTATTTTAACTATATGATTATTCCATCTTTGTATAGCACGAATATAGCAAAATTTATTTAAATTCTCTTTTATTGCGTGGTTTTAAAAACAACTCTTTAAATCTTTCATTTGCATACTCTTCTATCTCTTTTTGTAACTGTTTATAGCTTGTTATAAATTCATCTGCTCTAGGTGTAAGCTTACTTCCACCTTGCTCGCCTCCTCCTTTTTGTGATTCTACTAAAACATCGTCAAGATTTTTTTGTAAAATTTTCACATGTGTCCATGCTTTTTTATAATTCATTCCAAGTTTTTCAGCGGCTTTTGCGATTGAACCTTCTTGTTCTATGAGTTCCAATACTTCTGTTTTACCCTTCCCAAAGAGAAGTTCACCTTCTTCATTTTCTATCCATGTTTTCGTTTTAAGATATAACCTTGAGCGTTTTTTTTCTGTAAAACAACCAAGTTCACAGTAAGTAACATCTATATCTTTTTCTTTTAGTGTTCCTCTAATATTTTTAAGGCCAATACCGCCAGCTTGTGCTCTTGCATCTTTACATTTAACACGATTTTTATCATCCAAAAATGGTTTCAATCTATTTTCTGCTTCTTGGCTATATTCACCAGTTCCTTTTAATTGTCCAAACTGTCCAAGTTCACAGCCTGCAATTCTAACTCCTACATCTTTTGCTGTTTGACCAACTTTTTCAATAGGAGTTTTTGTTTTAGCTGCAATTTTATATGCATCTTTGCAATCAAGTTTTCCTTGTTCATTTAAATACTCATTAATAAATTCTTTTAAACTAGACATTTATTCTCCTTGGATTACGATAAATATTCATCTTTTCTCCTCTAACAAAACCTATAAGGGTTAATCCAAATTTATCTGCTATATTTACCCCTCGACAAGTTGAAGCAGTTCTTGAAGCTAAAATTGGAATCTGATGCATAACTGCTTTTGCAACCATTTCAGAACTTAGCCTTCCACTCACCATCAAAAATGATTTAGTCACATCTATCCCAGCCAATAGTGCTTTTCCAACTGCTTTATCTATTGTGTTATGTTGTGCTATATCTTCACCTATGAAATAGGTATTTTCATTATAGTAGAGCTTTGCAGTGTGTACACAACCTGTTTGCTCATACAAAGGACACTGACCGTAAAATTTTCCCATCTCTTCAAAAAGTAGTTTTGCATCTATACTAAAGTCACTATCAATAAAAGCTGCATCTATGGCTATTTTCGATATTTGAGTACTTGTTCCGCGTCCACAGCCACTTACAATTACTCCTTCAAGATTCAATCTATCTATATTTTTTTCAATTACTTTTGCTTCTATTTTAACTTGAAAAGTTTTAGTATCTACATCTACTAACTCTATTTTTGATATATCTTTTACATTTTCTATAATATCTTCACTCATAAGATAACCAACAGCTAATTCTTTTAAATCAACTGTGACTGCCATCAATGCACCTACAGTTTTACCATTTACTATTAATTCAAGTTTTACCTCACGAATCATCGTGTCTTTGACAATAATTTTTTTGCCATCTTTTATCTTGGTTACTTCTGTTTCAAAAATAGTATCAGAAATCAACTCCATGTATTCTCCTAATATGCTATTTTAGCACATTTTTTTAATAATAAAAAAGCAATTTGCTAAAAAAATTGTAATTATAATCCATAACACCTTTAAAAGATGTTATGAATTATATCGTCAAACTATATTTTACCTTTTTCTTTCAGTTTTTTATAATATGAACTATGAAGAATTTTAACTTCTTCCTCTTCCATGTGCCCATTAAGGATAGCATGAACTGCACCTTTGATTGCAAACATTGACATGTAAACATGTGTTATAAACATTGCTACAACTGCAAATCCCATTACATTATGAACTATTGCTGTAAATCTTAACAAGTCAATTTGAGTCAAGCCTGACATTTCTCTTAGCCATGCCATATCAAAGTCCATGAAGTACATTATAGCACCACTAATGATCATAACCATACCGCCAAGTGTTGCTAACCAATACCACATTTTTTGTCCTGCATTAAATTTACCAGCAGGGACAGGCTTCTTCTCTTTAGAAAGATACCCACCAACTATCATCATCCATTTTACATCATCAAAATTAAAGAAAGCATCTTTTAACCACATAAGAAACATTGGGATAACTACTATTGCAAATGGAATAGTAGCAAGTCCATGTAAATCTTTTGCAAGTCTTACAAAGCTTCCTCCACCAAGTTCTGCACCAAAAACTATAATAAATCCAGTTGGAACTAAAATAATAAAAGATAGTGCTGCTACTTGATGAATAAATCTTTGAAAAAGGCTAAAAATATATATTCTTTTCCCACCATGAGGAAATACTTTTGGTCCTACTATTAAATAGTGAAGCAGGAATACAGCAGGTACTCCAACTAAAATACCAAAAAATATAACTTCAAAGTAATCTCTTTGTAGCATAGTAAAAAGTGTCCCTAGATTAGTAGATTCCACTTGTCCATAGCCAAATATATTTAGCACTCTCATATCGCCCCAAATTTGACTTTCAGCTGCAAAAGCAGCTGAAGCCAAAAATAGAGTTGCAATGATGAAATATATATATTTTCTCATTACACTTCCTTCATTATTTACCGTATGCTTTACTCCAGCCATAAGGAGCAGTCTGTACACCTTTGCCTTTAGAAGCTATACGAGCGCGATAAATGTTTGCAACATCCTGAGCATCACCAACGATAAGTGCTTTAGTAGCACACATCGCAGCACATACAGGAACCTTACCTTCTGAGATTAGATTTTGACCATAAAGCTCTCTCTCATGAACTGAATTAGTCTCTAACGGACCACCAGCACACATAGTACATTTATCCATTGCACCTTTTGTTCCAAATGCACCATCTCTAGGAAACTGTGGAGCT
>Ga0193951_1001424_pt1 | contig 10645 bp, 7 predicted proteins | sample BB_2_MG_FD_140370 | JGI IMG/M metagenome (GOLD analysis project Ga0193951, IMG submission 140370) | Microbial mat bacterial communities from the Broadkill River, Lewes, Delaware, United States - BB_2_MG | ecosystem: Environmental > Aquatic > Freshwater > River > Microbial mats | place: USA... | reverse complement strand
CTTCAATTGAAGGGTTTTCATCTATACAAGTAGAATTTGATTTTAGTGTAACTCCTACAGAAGCTTTACGTAAAGTTAAAGACAAAGTAGATGCCGCTACTTCAGATAAAGATTTTCCAAAAGATTTACCTGCAGACCCAAATGTTCAAGAAATGAACTTTGCTGAATTAATTCCTATTATGAATATTAATTTATCGGGTGATTTTTCAATGGATCAATTAAAAGAATACGGGGAATATTTGGAAGATGAAATTGAAAAAGTTCCTGAAATTTCAAAAGTTGACATTAGAGGAATTCAAGATAAAGAAATGGAAATTAGCGTTGATTTGTACAAAATGGAAATTTCGCAAATTAGCTTTAATGACATTGCTATGGCTATTCAAAACGAGAACATGACCATTTCAGGAGGCGATTTATTGGAAAATGGTATCCGAAGAAATGTACGTGTAATTGGAGAATTTAAAAACGCCAAAGAAATTGAGGATATTATTGTAAAGCAAGAGAATAACAATATTGTTTATTTAAGAGATATTGCAACCGTAACTTTTAAAGAGCAAGAAAAAGAAAGCTACGCTCGTGAATTTTTACAACCCGTAGTGATGCTTGATGTGACTAAAAGAGGTGGTGAAAATTTAATTAATGCTTCCACACAAATAGACAAAATTATTGCTAAAGCAAAAGAAAATTATTTCCCTTCAAATTTATCTGTATCTAAAACAAACGATCAAACAAATGATACCAAAACTATGGTTGCTGACCTAGAAAACAGTATTATTTTAGGAGTAATTTTAGTTGTTTTAGTATTATTATTTTTCCTTGGAATTAGAAATGCACTTTTTGTTGGTATAGCCATTCCTTTATCAATGTTTATTTCATTTATTATTTTAAGTGCTATAGGAGTTACTTTAAATACTATGGTGTTATTTTCATTAGTAATTGCTTTAGGAATGTTGGTTGATAATGGAATTGTTGTTGTTGAAAATGTATATCGATTATTAGATGAAGGATATTCTAAAATTGATGCTGCAAAATATGGAGTAGGCGAAGTAGCTATGCCTATTATTGCTTCAACTGCCACTACTTTAGCAGCCTTTTTACCTATCGCATTTTGGCCAGGTATGATGGGAGAATTTATGCGTTATCTTCCAATTACTTTAATTATTGTACTTACTTCTTCTCTATTTGTGGCATTGGTAATTAACCCAATGTTAACTTCAGTATATATGAAAATTAAAGAGGATGAAGTTAATTTTAAAAGAATTTTAATTTTTAGTTCAGCCCTATTTACTATTGGTGTATTCTTTATTATAGGTGGATTATCTACTGGTATAAAAGGATTAAATGCGTTAGGTTTAATTTTAGCATTAGCTGGAGTTTTACGTATTGTTAATACAAAACTACTTACACCAGGCACTATTTGGTTTCAAAACATATTTCTCCCAAAATTAGAAATCATCTATGAGAATACTTTAAAATTTGTATTAAAAGGAAAAAGGCCAAGAACGCTATTTTTAGGAACTTTTGGTTTACTATTTTTTGCTATAATGCTTTTTGGAGCATTTCCTCCTAAAATACTTTTCTTTCCAGAAACTCCTCCAAAACAAGTGTATGTATATTTAGAATACCCTATTGGTACAGATATTGAGGAAACAAACAAACTTTCGCATCAAGTAGAAGCTAAAATTCAGGAATATTTAAAAAAATACGAGGTGAATGGAAATAATTTCTTAATTACCTCAATCATTGGTCAAGTTGGTGAAGGAACTAGTGACCCTAACCAAGGTCAACAAGGAGGAACAACTCCAAATAAAGCTCGTATTACTGTTGATTTTGTGAAGTTTATTGAACGTGATGGTATTGAAACTGAAGATGTTTTAGTTGACATAAGAGAATTATTACATGATTTTCCTGGAGTAAATATTACTGTTGACAGGCCAGCTGATGGCCCTCCAACTGGTGCTCCTATAAATATTGAAGTTTCAGGCGATAATTACGAGCAACTATTAGCAACGGCAGAAGATATTAAACAATTTATCAATGCAACTAACATTGCTGGTATTGAAGATTTAAAATTGGATGTTGAACAAGGCAAGCCTGAATTACCAATTGTTATTGATAGACAAAAAGCTAGAAGATTAAATATTTCTACAGGCCAAATTGGTGATGCTTTAAGAACTTCATTGTTTGGTAAAGAAGTTTCAACATTTAAAGATGGCGAAGATGATTACCCAATAAATATTCGTTTAATGGATAAGTATCGTTATAATAAAGATGCTTTAGTAAATCAGAAAATAACCTTTAGAAATCAATCAAATGGTGAAATTGTACAGGTTCCTATTTCTGCTGTTGCACATTCCGAAACTTCTTCAACCTTTAGCGCCGTTAAGCGCAAAGATTTAAATAGGGTAATTACAGTTTTTTCTAATGTTATTGAAAATTACAATCCTACAGATGTTAACGATCAAATTAAAAAAGCTTTAGAGCAATATCATTTACCTAAAGATATTTCAATTTCATTTACAGGAGAGCAAGAAAAGCAAGCCGAAGAAATGGCCTTTTTGAGTAAAGCATTAATGATTGCTGTATTTTTAATTTTCTTAATTCTTGTGGGGCAATTTAATTCAACCTCAACTCCAATCATCATTTCATTATCGGTATTATTGAGTTTAATTGGGGTGCTATTTGGGCTTATCATTTTTAGAATGGAATTTATAATTATGATGACGATGATTGGTATTATTTCACTGGCTGGTATTGTGGTTAATAATGCCATTGTACTTATTGATTATACCAATTTAATAATGAAAAGAAAACGATTAGAAAATGGTTTAGAAGAAGGAACTCTTACTAAAGAATTAATTTATGAAAGTATTGTTGAAGGTGGAAAAACTAGGTTACGACCAGTTTTATTAACTGCCATTACAACCATATTAGGTTTACTGCCATTAGCCATTGGAATTAACATCAATTTTATGACGCTATTTACTGAATTTGACCCTCAATTTTATATTGGAGGTGAAAATGTGGTATTTTGGGGGCCAATGTCTTGGACAATTATCTTTGGATTAACATTTGCTACTTTTTTAACACTAATTGTTGTTCCAATCATGTATTCGTTATTAAATAATTTAAAATTAAGATTAAATAGAAAACAATAATTAAATTGTTCAATATAAAAAATCCCATCAAAATTGATGGGATTTTTTTATAGTAAATTGTTTTTAAAACTAATCATTCAGCTTTAAAACTGCCATAAAAGCTTCTTGAGGTATTTCAACATTACCAACTTGTCTCATACGCTTTTTCCCTTTCTTCTGCTTTTCTAATAATTTTCTTTTACGTGAAATATCACCTCCATAACATTTTGCAGTTACATCTTTTCTTAGTGCTTTTACGGTTTCACGTGAAATAATTTTAGCTCCAATAGCAGCTTGAATTGGAATATCAAATTGCTGACGTGGAATTAACTGACGTAGTTTTTCACACATTTTTTTACCAATTGAATACGCGCTATCAGCATGAATCAAAGCGGAAAGAGCATCCACAGATTGTCCATTCAATAAAATATCAACACGAACTAGTTTTGAAGTCTTCATTCCAATTGGATGATAATCAAACGAAGCATAACCTTTAGAAACCGTTTTTAGACGATCGTAAAAATCGAAAACAATTTCAGCCAACGGCATATCAAAAGTTAATTCAACACGTTCAGGAGTCAAATAAGTTTGATTGGTAATTTGTCCTCTTTTTTCAATACACAAACTCATTACCGGTCCAATAAAATCAGATTTTGTAATAATGGTTGCTTTTATATAAGGCTCCTCAACTCTATTTAATTTCGAAGGCTCGGGTAAATCAGATGGGTTATTTACTAAAATAGGCACATCTGGCTGTTTATTAGTAAATGCATTATATGAAACGTTAGGTACCGTAGTAATTACCGTCATATCAAATTCACGCTCTAAACGCTCTTGGATAATTTCCAAATGCAGCATTCCTAAAAATCCACATCTAAATCCAAACCCTAATGCTGCAGAGCTCTCCGGAATAAATACTAAAGAAGCGTCATTAAGCTGTAATTTTTCCATAGAAGCTCTCAGCTCTTCATAATCTTCCGTATCAACAGGATAAATTCCGGCAAAAACCATAGGCTTCACATCTTCAAATCCTTCAATTCTTTTTGCTGTTGGGTTTACTGCGTCAGTAATAGTATCTCCTACTTTTATTTCACTTGCGGTTTTAACGCCTGTAATTAAATAACCTACATCACCTGCTTTTATACTTTGCTTTGGTGCTTGTGTTAATTTTAAAGTTCCTACCTCATCTGCATTGTACGTTTTACCGGTGGCCATAAATTGAATACGTTGACCCTTTTTAATTTCGCCATTCATTACTCTAAAATAAGTTTCAACACCTCTGTAAGAGTTATAAACTGAATCAAAAATTAAAGCTTGTAATGGTGCAGTTACATCTCCACTTGGATGTGGAATTCTTTCAATAATAGCTTCTAAAATATTATCTACACCAAAACCCGTTTTTCCACTTGCATGGATTACATCTTCAGGATCACATCCTAATAAATCTACAATATCATCGGTAACTTCTTCTGGATTAGCTCCTGGTAAATCTACTTTATTTAGTACTGGAATAATTTCTAAGTCGTGTTCTAAGGCTAAATATAGATTGGATATGGTTTGCGCTTGAATGCTTTGTGCCGCATCCACAATTAGTAATGCCCCTTCACAAGCAGCAATAGATCTAGACACTTCATAAGAAAAATCTACGTGGCCTGGAGTATCTATCAAGTTAAGTACATAGTCTTCTCCTTTATAAACAAAATCCATTTGAATGGCGTGACTTTTAATAGTAATACCTCGTTCACGCTCTAAGTCCATGTTATCTAATAACTGTTCTTTTTTTTCTCGAGCTGTAACGGTACCTGTATAATCTAATAATCTATCGGCTAATGTACTTTTTCCGTGATCAATATGTGCAATAATGCAAAAGTTCCTGATTTTTTTCATACTTCGTTTTCCTGTCTACTTAATTGCCGCAAATATAACGAAATAAGCGTTTAAAAATACAATTGCTTAAATGTTTGTTATTCTACCCAATCTGCAATAAATAAATTAGTGTCATGAGTTCCATTATTATTTCTATTGGAAGAAAAGACGATTTTTTTACCGTCGGGTGAAAACATTGGGAAAGCATCAAAAACTTTATCAAAAGTAATTTGCTCCAAGCCAGTTCCATCAACATTAATCATAAATAAATTAAAACTTCTTTTTGATTTATGGTTGGATGAAAATATTACTTTCTTTCCTGAAGGATGAAAGAAAGGAGCCCAATTGGCATTTCCTAAATCGGTTATCTTTCTCAAATTACTCCCATCTACATTACATATATAAAGTTCCATATGGGTTGGTTGAACTAGTCCTTGCTTTAGCAAACTTTTATATTCTATTATCTCTTCAGGAGTTTTTGGACGCGACGATCTAAAAATTAATTGCTCTCCATTAGGAGAAAAGAACGCACCACCATCATAACCTAATTCATGTGTAATTTGTTGCACATTTGAGCCATCAATATTCATGGTAAATAATTCTAAATCTCCTGTACGTGTAGATGTAAATACAATTTTATCTCCTTTTGGTGATACCGTTGGTTCTGCATCATATCCATTTTCAAATGTCAATTGTTTCAATTGATTGCCTTTAGTATCGGCAATAAAAATATCATACCCTTCATAAACAGGCCAAATATATTTATTCCCATAATCTTCTTTTTTGGGAGTTGGGGGACAGTTTTTATCAGCTAAATGTGTTGAAGAATAAACAATGGTTGAGTCTCCTGGTAAAAAATAACTACAAGTTGTTCTTCCAGTTCCTGTACTTACCAATTGTGGAATTTTTCCTTTGCTTAAATCTTCATTTATATTCATTGTAAAAATTTGATCACATTGTAAATTCCAATCTTTATTAGTGGCTTGGAATACTAATTTTAAATTATCAAAACTCCAATAAGCTTCTGCATTGTCTCCTCCAAAAGTTAATTGTTGAATATTTTTTAAGTGTTTTTCTTGCGGATAATGTATGGTATTTACAATTTTGGTTGCACCAGATTGTGCGTCGTAATTTGCTTTCTGATGCGAAGATTTACATCCAAAAAAACAGCTAATTACACCTAAAGCGATTAGTTTAAATTTCATAGGTTCATTGATTTAGTTTCTCAAAAATACAATTTATTTTGATGTTACATTGAAATTAAAAATTGACATTAATTTACGTTAAGAATTGCAGTCCATCCTTTTATAATCATTTAATGTTGTTATTTGATTATAAAAAATATAACGAAAAAAATCCATCCCGAAAGGGATCTTCCTAATAAGTCTACTATTGAAAATAATTAGTAAATTTGCCGAAAATTTTAGATTTGGTAAAAATAGGAGACATAGAATTGAATGACTTTCCATTGTTGTTAGCTCCAATGGAAGATGTAAGTGACCCACCATTTAGAGCCTTGTGTAAAGAACAAGGTGCAGATGTGGTTTATACCGAATTTATTTCTTCAGAAGGCTTAATTAGAGATGCTGCAAAAAGCGTGAAAAAATTGGATATTTATGAAAAAGAACGTCCAGTTGGTATTCAAATTTTTGGAGCAAATTTAGAGTCTATGCTTCGTACGGTTGAGATTGTGGAAAAATCCAATCCAGATATTATTGATATTAACTTTGGATGTCCAGTTAAAAAAGTAGTAAGCAAGGGAGCTGGCGCTGGTATTTTAAAAGATATTGACCTTATGGTAAGTTTGACAGATGCAATGGTTAAACATACTAATTTACCAATTACAGTTAAAACAAGATTAGGTTGGGATCATGATTCTATCAAAATTGTAGAAGTTGCTGAACGACTACAAGATGTTGGCTGTAAAGCCATTTCCATCCATGGAAGAACACGGGCTCAAATGTATAAAGGTGAAGCAGATTGGGCTCCAATTGCTGAAGTAAAAAACAATTCCAGAATGCATATTCCTGTGTTTGGTAATGGTGATGTTAACACTCCTGAAAGAGCGGTTGAAATGCGAGACAAATATGGTTTAGATGGTGCTATGATTGGAAGAGCAAGCATTGGAAATCCTTGGTTTTTTAAACAAGTAAAGCACTTTTTTGAAACTGGTAAACATTTACCTGAAGTTACTATAGCAGAACGTGTAGAAATGGCGAAACGCCACCTTCAACTTGAAATTGATTGGAAAGAAAGCGAAATTGTTGGAGTCATGGAAACCAGAAGACATTATACTAATTATTTTAAAGGAATTCCACATTTTAAAGATTACCGTTTAAAAATGGTTACTTCCGACTCTGCACAAGATGTTTTTGATGTTTTTGATGAAGTTTTACAAAAGTTTGCTTAACAAACCAAGCTTAATTACTCTACTAGCTTTTTAGAAATTCTACTACTTGCTATTTTAGACGCTAAAAACCCTAATACTAAAATAGTAACAATCACGGTAAGTACATTAAAAAATGTGAACTCAACAGGATATGCCAAATGTTGAGTAATCATAAATAAATGATACTTTTTTTGCAACAACACTAAAAGTATCCCTAAAGTAAGTCCAATTACCAATCCAACAACAGATAATAAAAAGCCTTGTAAAATAAATACTCTCTTTATTTCTTTAATAGTAGCACCTAAATTATACAAGGTCTTAAGGTTATCTTTCTTATCTAAAATCATCATAATTATTGCTCCTATCACATTAAATAAGGCAATAATTAAAATCAAAGTAAAAACTAAATAAGACGCTAAATTTTCTGTATTTAACATTTTATACAAAACAGCATTTAATTGCTCTCTATTTTCCACCACAAAATCATCACCTAAAGCACTTTTAATTTTTGTAATAATAACTTCTCTATCTTCAATACTTTATACCCTAATTTCGATTGCTGAAACCTGATTTGGAGTATAATTTAATAATTGTTGAGCAACAGCTAATGAAATAAAAGTAAATTTTCTATCCATTTCATCAGTTAATGAAAATACACCTATTGCCTGTGTATTTATTTTTGAAAAAGCATTGTTTGGATTGGTAATATAACCTTCACCTGGTTTAGGAACATAAATTTTTAAAGGTTCTAAAAAATCAAAAACGCCTACGGATAATAAATTGGAGATTCCATTACCAACAACAGCTCCTAAGGGGATTTCCTTATCTAACCAAGTACCCACATATACTGTTGTGTCCATTCTATTTACTTTTATATAATTAGAATCTACACCTTTAATATATGCAATGTGCGTTTTATTTTTAAAATCAAAAAAAGCACGTTCTTCAATTACTTTTGAATAAAATGCTATCCCTTTTTCATTATCTAAAATCGAATTTATTTCTTTCGAAACTAAAAACGATTTTCCTTTTTTGGAGGTAATTTTAATATCGGGGTCTGAAGTGTTTAAAAAACCAATACTAAATTCACGCAAGCCAGAAAACCCAGAAAGCACTATAAATAATGCCAATGTACCTACTATAACGCCAATAGCTGCAATAAAAGTAATAATGTTAATCGTATTGTTACTGCTTTTGGAAAATAAATATCGTTTTGCTATGTATAAAGGAAAATTCAATTTATCTTTTTTGACGTTTGTCTAAAATATCAGGATTTTTGATTGGATTTTCCTTTTTACCTTGTAAGGCGTTATCAATATCCTCAATATAATCTAAACTATCGTCAATATAGAAAGTTAGCTCTGGCATACGCCTAAGTTGTTCACGTGTACGTTTTGCCATTTCATACCTAATAGAAGCCGCATTTTCTTGAACCCCTTTTAAAATAATATCACGTTTTAATTGTGGAAATACACTCAAGTACACTTTTGCCTGAGATAAATCGGTTGTAACATTAACTTTGGTAACAGATATAATAACTCCCTTCATTCCGTCACGTGCCGCGCTTTGTAAAACTTCTGCCAAGTCTTTTTGTAAAACGCCTGCTATTTTTTTTTGTCTGTTTGTTTCCATATTGCAAAAATAAGATTTAAATGTACACAATTTTTGTTTTCTGTATTAAATAAAATCTGAACTTTATCGTTAGTTATAAATAGCTTAAATTTAAATTCATTTAATTAAATCTATAATTACAAAAAAAATGAATTATTAAACAATTCAACCATTCAACAACAATTTGTATATTGCACCTTTATTAAACACTAGTCCCTTTGAATAATTCGTTTGACAAATATCAAAAAAGAAGATTAAGATCATCATACTTTTCAGTAATTATAAGTATTGCTTTAGTATTGTTTTTAGTAGGTTTATTAGGATTAATTGTATTGAAAACAAATAGCATAACGAAGCATTTTAAAGAAAAAGTAGCAATCACCATTTTTTTGAATGACAATGCTAAATCTTCAGATGTAGAAATTTTACAAGCTGAATTAAAAAAAGCAGAATACACCAAAGCTGTTCATTATATTTCAAAAAAAGAAGCTGCCAAAAAATACAGTGAAGATATTGGAGAAGATTTTGTTGAATTTTTAGGTGACAATCCTTTAAAAAATGCCATCGATATTTCCTTAAAATCTGAATTTGTGACTCCAGAAAAAATGGAAGAAATTGAAAAAAGTTTATTGATAAGAAGTATCATTGCAGAAGTTTCCTATGATAAACCTTTAATTGAGCTACTTACTAAAAATATCAATCGTATTAGTTTTTGGATGCTACTTTTTAGTGGAGTTTTCACTTTAATTGCTGTTGTATTAATTAATAGTTCTATCAGACTTTCTGTTTACTCTAAACGCTTTACCATAAAAACTATGCAAATGGTTGGAGCTACAAAAGGCTTTATAAGAATCCCATTTATTTGGAAAAGTGTTCAATTAGGAATTGTAGGTGCATTAGTAGCAATCGCTGGTTTAATAGCATTTATTCTGTATCTAAATAAAATGATTCCTGAAATTGAGTTATTAAATAACTATAAAATATTAGCCATCCTATTTGGAGCTGTTGTTGGCTTGGGAATTTTAATTACTTGGATAAGTACATTTTTTGCCACTCAGCGTTTTTTAAATTTAAGAACAGACGAACTTTATTATTAAAATGAATAAGAAAAAAGAACAAAACAAACGCCAATTCTTATTTGGTAAAAGAAATTATAGCATTTTGCTAGTTGGAATTGTATTTATTGCACTAGGCTTTATTTTAATGGCTGGTGGTGGTAGTGACAATCCAGAAGTTTTTAATGAAGAAATTTATAATTTTAGAAGAATTCGTTTGGCTCCAACCTTAGTTATTATTGGCTTAGCTATTGAAATTTATGCTATTTTAGCAAAACCTAAAAAATAACCATGAGTTATTTTGAAGCAATTATTTTAGGTATTATTCAAGGATTAACCGAATTTTTACCTGTATCTTCTAGCGGTCATTTAGAATTAATGAAAGTTCTTTTAGGAGACACTTCATTACCCGAAGAAAGTTTAACCTTTACCGTGGTATTACATTTTGCAACTGCATTAAGTACTATAGCTATTTTTAAAAATGAAGTATATCAAATTTTAAAAGGCTTGTTTCAATTTAAATGGAATAACGAATTAAAATTTTCTTTAAAAATTTGTATTTCAATGATTCCTGCAGTATTTGCCGG
>Ga0193951_1001423_pt1 | contig 10648 bp, 10 predicted proteins | sample BB_2_MG_FD_140370 | JGI IMG/M metagenome (GOLD analysis project Ga0193951, IMG submission 140370) | Microbial mat bacterial communities from the Broadkill River, Lewes, Delaware, United States - BB_2_MG | ecosystem: Environmental > Aquatic > Freshwater > River > Microbial mats | place: USA... | reverse complement strand
TTTATAGTGTAGCAGATGGGATAGTAGCTCTTTCTCAAAAAACCGAAGCTAAAATAGTTCCTTTTAGTGCAAAGCCTACAAAATACTGGCAAATGAGTTCTTGGGATAAGTTCATTGTACCAAAACCATTTGGGACGATAGAGTTTTTTGTGGGAGAGCCTTTTGAGATAAATGGACTTAGTATGGATGAAGCAAAAGAAAAGATCAAAAAGAAATTGATGGAAAATCAACTGGAAAAATAGATGATAAAAGAGCAGTTTTATTCATATTTGGAGCAATTCTGTGTCTATTTGGAGAGTTTAAAGAACTATTCATCTCTTACTGTTAAAACTTATAAAACACCTATTAAAAAAGCTATAGAAGTTAGCGAGATATATGAAGATGAGGAAAAGATTATTTTCGATATCACTAAATTTCGATTCCAAATAGCATCACAAAATCCAAAAACCATCAACAAAAAACTCTCAAGTATTAAAAGTTTTGTAGAGTTTTTGGAAACAAAAGATAAAAAAGTGATATTAAAAGGGGTAAAAAGTATAAAAACCCCTTCAACTCTTCCAAAACCTGTGCAAACACAAAATATTTTTGAGGTACTTGATGAAGTTTCATTATATGAAAAACTTATCATTGTAGCTATCTATTCTTTTGGTTTACGTATATCAGAACTTGCAAGTCTAAAACTAGAAAATATAAAAAATGAATGGATCAATGTTACAGGAAAAGGGAATAAACAACGTCAAATTCCTACAAATGATTATTTCAATGAGCTTTACAAAGAGTTTATAAAGCTAGAATCACCAACTACATATCTTTTTGAAAAAGAAAAAGCGAAGCCTTTAAGCGTAAGACAATTGCAATATAGGGTAGAAAAGGCATTTAAAAATATAGGTATCAAAGTGACTCCTCATCAGCTAAGACACTCTTTTGCAACAGATCTTTTAAATGATGGTGCGAGGATCAATGATATCAGCGAGCTTTTAGGTCATAGTTCTTTAAAAGCAACGGGAATTTATACTAAGTTAAACACAAATACAAAGTTAAAACAGTATAATATGTCTCATCCATTAAATAAAAAGTAGGGGATTGTAATGTTGGGGTCGAAAAAAAAGCAGTTTGTAAGTATCATAAGGCAAGATAAGCAATTAAAGATAAACTATAAGATACTACAAGATCAAAAAATATTTAAAGAGGAAAACTCAACTTTTGTGGCTACTGAACCTACTATGCCAAAAGATGCACTCTTTAAACTTGACGTACTGCAAAAAGATATCCCACACACCTACTTAATAAGCATATACGACAATCCTCATCAAAAAGTATCTCCATCAAGTGATATAGACTTGATCGGAAACAATGCCGTTTCTCTTGATAATAGTTATAGTGTAGCTGTTGCAAAAAATGAACTTGCAACATACAATCGTTATTTTATAGATAGTGGGATAGATTATGTGGTATCCCCTTTTACTCTTTTAAATGAGTATATTAAAGAGTTTGGTTCAAAGAACTCATTAAATGTATTTGTCAATAATAATATTTTGTATATTTTATTTCTTGATGAAGAACAAAAGATCGCATATGCTAAAACTCAGGAGTTGACTCCCTTTGAAAAGATCAAAGAGGAACAGTTTGCAGATGATGAAATCGTAGATCAAAAACTTTATGATGAGGTTTCTTTTTTAGAGATCCAACAGTTTTTAAATGATTCTATAGAAGAGTATTATAGTTTAAAAGATGATGTAGAGTTTTTAGAGAACATAAAGTTCTTATATACTTTAAATCCATTCACTCAAGATCAGATGGATTCACTTCATGAAGCTTTGATGGTAAATATAGATTATGAGGTATTGAATATTCAAGAGGGGCTTAACAAGTTCATCAACAATGATACCTTAGAGAGCATAAGCTTTATAAAGCCAAGAACAAAAGCTACTCCAAAGACCATGAAAGGATGGATGTTCTTAACTCTTTTAAGTTTAGCAGCTGTTGCCTTTGTATTGTATTTGAATATGGAAGATACAAAAAGTGAAGACACCTTAAAAGAGAAGCAGATCGAAGCAAAGAAAATACAGAGCAAACCAGTTGAAGTAAAAGAGGAGTTAGCAGACCTTGAAAAGAATATCCCTTTAACTCTTCCAAATCATACTATGCTTAATAGAAGTATGGTAGAGCGTATCAATATGCACTTTGATCTTATCCCTTATGATGCTATTTTAAAGGATCTTGAACTTTTAGAGGATAGTTCAACATTTGTTACATACTTTGCTGTTCCTACAACTGCTCTTGAAGATATGCAAACAAAGCTATTAAATATCTATAAAGACTCTAAAGTATTATTAAAACATCAAAACAATGCTTTATTGAATGTTATTATTGAAAATAATAACTTAGTAGTAGAGATCAAAAGTGTGCCATATGCAAGGTATAAAAAACATGATGTGTTCTCTGTTGGAAAAGCGACAGATTATGTAAGTAAACTATTACCTATACAGTCATCTTTGAAGTTTTTGAAAAAAGAGCAAAAAGACAATCTTCATTATCAGTTCTCAGTTACATCTATTGTAAAAACACCAGAAGAGTTCTTTCAGTTTGTAAAAAGACTTGACAATGAGATATACAGTATCTTTATAGATTATCCTATTGTTTTTTCAAAGCTCAATGAAGGGATAGAAGTAAAATATCTTATTAACTTTTATCAGCCACCAGTAGAGGCTCCAAAACCGAAAAAGTAAACTCTTCCAAACTATAAAGATATCCTCTTATATTCTTTGGGATTTTCTTTTCTCTACAGTTTTCTTTAAATTTCTTTTCCATAGCTGTACTTTTGATATAGGGTGCTATATATATTTGATTTTTTGTGATAGTGATAGAAAACTTATGTGAGACAACGAGCTCTTTTTTTTCCAGTATCTCATCTCTTGTTTTTTTCGTAAGGAGAATACCTCTAGTTTTAAGGTCACTATCGATCATCTTTATAGCAATATTTAGATCGCCATTAAAAGTATAAATAGACAACTCTTTATAATAAAACGGCTCTTTTTCAGGAAGTAAGGAGCTTAGATCGTTTTGAAGATATTCAAAACTATTTTTTATACCCTCTTCAAACTCTTTTATTAGTTTATCACTGTATTGATGTCTAAAGAAGTTTCGACGATACTTTTCATCTTTATTTGAGTTGTCTTCAAAATATTGATACTCATTTTTCTTTAAATACTCCAAAAGAGACTCTTTTGAGTGTTTTAACAAAGGCTTATGGAGTTTATAGTTTTTTCTATAACTTATCTCTTGCATACCTAATAGTTCTTTAAGTCCAGCACCACGGGTAAGTTGCATCAAAAACCACTCAAGTTGGTCATTGAGTTGGTGTGCTGTAAAGAGTGTTTCATAGTTGTATGACTCTACTAAAGAATCAAAAAAATCGTATCGAAATTCTCTTGCGTTTTTTTCACTAAAAGAAAGATCCTTCGGAAACTCTTTTATATGACATTGCTTGTTATATTTCATAGCAAGAGAGTTTGCATAAGCGATCTCTTGTTTTGATTGTTCCCTTTGTTGATAGTCAACTATTGCAATATCAAAAGGGATATTATTCTCTACTAACAAATAAAACAAGGCAGAGGAGTCGATCCCTCCACTAAAAGCAAGAAGGTTTTTTTCACTATATTTCATATTATTTAACATAGTGTAGATTATATTCATAGTTACGTTATAGGAAACTTACTTGAAAAATATTAAATTTATTACTTATATTTATGGCAAATATAAGATTGGATAATATATAATTAGTTATATAATAAAAAAAGGATGCAAAATGAGCGAAGCTGTTAAAAAAACATCTTATAGAATTCAAAGATATTGGGCTTATGTTGTTGCAACTGTTATTGCAATCGGTCTTCCATTTATACAAATAGATGGAAATCAAATTTTCTTATTGTCATTCGATAAAAAACAATTACATCTTATGGGTATAGTTTTTGATATGCAAGAGCTATATCTTATGCCATTTTTATTAATGTTATTATTCTTAGGAATATTTGCTGTAACTGCTATCGGAGGAAGAGCATGGTGTGGTTGGGCCTGTCCTCAGACAGTTTTCCGTGTGATCTATAGAGATCTTATTGAGGGAAAACTATTAGGTCTTAGAAGAATTAAAAATAAACAAAAAGAGCCAGATTGGTCAAAACCTGAGAATGCATCTAAAAGAATAGTTGCTATTCTTATTTGGTCAGCACTTTCATTATTGGCTGCAGCTGACTTTATGTGGTACTTTATACCTCCTGCTGACTTCTTTGAATATATGAAAAACCCAATGGAGCATACAGTATTATTAGGATTTATTCTTGGTATTGCTGGGTTCTTGATCTATGATGTAGTATTTCTAAAAGAAAATTTTTGTGTATATGTTTGTCCATATTCAAGAGTACAATCAGTTTTATATGATGATGATACTGTTCAGGCGATCTATAGTACAAAAAGAGGTGGAAACATCTATAATGAGAAAAAAGAGAAGATAGTATTCAAAACTCAAGACCTTTCTAGTGAAACAGATGAGTGTACAACGTGTCAAAGTTGTGTAACAGTTTGTCCTACACATATTGACATTAGAAAAGGGGCTCAGCTTGAATGTATCAACTGTTTAGAGTGTGTTGATGCTTGTACTACTGTTATGGGTAAACTAGGAAAAGAAACACTTGTTCAGTGGACTAGTACAAATGAGATAGAAAATGACCAGTCAACGAACTTCTTTAGAAAGAAGACTATTATGTACTTTGTAGCCCTTTGTATCATCGTAGGGATGCTTTTTGTAATGGGTGGCAAAAAAGAGTATATGTTGTTGAACGTAAATAAAACAACTCAGCTTTACAAGATAAGAGACAATGGAGAGATTGCAAATAACTTTGTTCTTCTTTTCCAAAATACTCAAAAAGAAAGATATACATATGAGCTTGAGGTTATTGGCGAGTATGCTGGTAGAGTAGAGATAAAAAGATTCAAACCATTCTCTTTAAGTAAAGGAAAGATGGCGAAAAAAGTGATCGAGCTTACAACAATGGAGCATTTAGTAGAAGATGCTAGAAAAGATACACCAGTTACGATAACTCTTAGAGCATATGCAAAAGAGAACCCTGAAAAGGTAAGTGTAATTAGACAAGCAGTCTTTATCTTCCCAAGAGTAGATAAACTAAAGTAACACTTTTCTTAAAGAAATAATCTATTCAACCTAAGCCTTTTTGGCTTAGGTTTTTTTATGCTATAATCACAAAAAATCATACACAATTAAAGGAAATATATAATGCCACTATTAGATAGTTTTAGAGTAGATCATACAATCATGCCTGCACCCGCGGTTAGAGTTGCAAAGACAATGACTACACCAAAAGGGGATACAATAACAGTATTTGATCTTCGTTTTTATAAACCAAATGCTGAGATGATGAGCAATGAAGGGATTCATACTCTTGAGCATCTTTTTGCAGGTTTTATGAGAGACCATCTTAATTCAGATGATGTAGAGATCATTGATATCTCACCAATGGGATGTAAGACAGGGTTTTATATGAGTTTATTAGGAACACCAGAAGAGCAAAAAGTAGTAGAAGCTTGGGAAAAATCTATGGATGATGTACTAAATGTAGCGTCTCAAAATGATATTCCTGAATTGAATGCATACCAGTGTGGAACATTTGCAATGCACTCTTTGGATGATGCAAAATCTATCGCTAAAGATATGAAGCAAAGAGGTATTGGAATCATGAGCAATGATGAACTTTACCTAAGTGAAAAAAGAATGGAAGAACTAGGAATATAGTCTTTGAAAAAAGAGTTACAAGAGTTCAAAGAGCTTTTTGAGAGTTCACCTAATATTGCTATTTTAAATATTGATAATGGTTTGGAGGAGATAAGCTCTTTTTTACAAGAGTTCACTCATCAGAATCAAGGTGAATTACACCAGAAGAACATTCAAGAGGTACATCCAAGATTTCGTCTCAAAGATAGAAACTTTGAATATGCAGTGATAAGTGATTGTTTGAATAGTGTTGAAACTCAAGAAGAGTTTATCAATGGAGTTTATCATAGTTTAGAAAATTCTGCTTTTATAATTTTATTAGAGAAAAAACAAAGTAGTAGTATTGCAAAGATGTATGAACTTCTTGATACTTGTAATTTTCGTGCAATAAATTCAATTGATATCTTTCCATCATATAATCTTGTAATGGCAAAAAAACTTCACATGTGGGGAGCAGGGCAATAGAACTTGTTGAAACACAAGATGGTTCAAACACACTTTATTCTAAAGAGTATAATCAACATTATCATAGTACAAAAGATGGTGCTTTAAATGAGTCTTTTTTAAAGCATATCCTTCCTGCTTTTAAGTACCATAAGGTTAAAAAGGATTTTGTTATTTTGGATATCTGTTTTGGTTTGGGATACAATACTTTGGCTACTTTGTATCATCTACAAAAACAAAATATAGATTGTAAGGTTCATATTTACTCACCAGAACTTGATCTAGAACTTATTCAAGGGTTAAAAAACTTCGTTTATCCTCAAGAATTTAAAGCTTTTTACAAGATTATCGAATCTTTGTCTAATAAGTTATTTTATGAAGATGAAAATTATAAGATACAGATATATAACCAAGATGCAAGAGAAGTACTTCAAGAGTTGAATGAAAAGAATATCAAGTTTGATATAGTATATCAAGACCCTTTTAGTTCAGATGTGAATAGATCACTTTGGACTCAAGAGTATTTTAAGCAGATCGTTAAGCTTTTAGCAGAAGATGGTATCATAACAACCTATTCAATAGCAACTCCAGTTCGATTAAGTATGTATGAAAACAGATTAAACATCTATGAGATACTACAAGATAACAACAAAAAGAGTACAATAGCATTAAAGAAAAAGATCGATGATCCAAGTTTTCATTATGTAGATATGGAATTAAAAAAGATCAGAAACCAAAATGCAAAAGCATTAAAAGATGAGGAGTAAAGATGTTTGAAGAAGATAGAGTAGTAAAAGTATATAGGGTCACTGTAAAAAAGATCATAGAAAGACTTTTAAGTTTAAAACAGATCGAATTAGAAAACTTCAATAATGAAGTCTTAGAACAGTTTGATGGATATGACTATAAAGATATTGAAGAGGTTGTAGGTTTTGAGACTTGGCCTGATATGAGTGCAAACGGGGACTATGAACTTATGGTAAAGGTTAACCATGAAGATGCATATGAGTTTACTTTACACGTAACAGTCAAAGAGGGAAAAGTAACAGTTTTAAATGTACTTTAATCTTCAGGAGTAGGCTCTAGATAGTTTAAATTTATTAGAATCTTTATTATCTCTTTAAAAACTGGTACAGCAGAGTGTGAAGCGTAATAGTAGTACCAGTTCTTTCCACGATTCACAGGATCATTTACAGTTACTCCAATGGTATATTTTTTATTCTTATCATTAGCAAAACCAAAGAAACTACTGATGTACTTTCTTTGATATCTTCCATCTTCAACAACCTGAGCAGTTCCTGTTTTTCCACCAATCTCTAGCCCTGGTATCCTTGCTTTTCGTCCAGTTCCTTCAAGAACAGTATCTACTAGCATTTTGTGCATATATTGTGCTGTCTCTTTTGAGATCACTTGTTTCTCTTCATAGTTTGGATTCTTATTGACTATATATGGAGTAACAATCTTTCCATCGTTATTAAATACGGTATATGCTTTTAATACTTGCATAAAAGTAGTTGTGATACCTTGTCCGTAAGAGTCGGTTGCTTTGTAGATATTATCTTTTCCCTCTTTTTCACCCGCTTCATAATGGTAAAGCTTATGAATGACCCCCACTTTTTCATAAGGAAGATCAATTCCTGTTTTTAAAGAAAGCCCAAAATCCTTATACCCATTTAAAAAGTCTCTTCCACTTAAACGATTTGCAATGATAAGAGTTCCTATGTTACTTGAATAGATGATAATATCTTCCAAGGAGATATAGTTCTTTTTAAATCGGTGGTCATCTTTGATTGTGTATCTTCCGATCTTATATTTACCTCTAGGGTATTGTCCCTTTTTGTTAGGCTTACCTTTATTGTATGCAAAGAATATCTCATTTTTTTTGACAAGGTTCTTATCTAGAGCTAAAGAGATCGCCATAGGCTTTATGACAGAACCAGGTTCAAAATTATATTCAATAGCATTGATAGATAAGTTCCCAATCTCATCTTTTTTTATAGAAGAGGGATCATATCTATTTGAACTAGCAAGAGCGACAACTTTTCCTGTGTCGCTTTCCATGATCGATACAATGATCTCTTTTGCTTCAAGTTTCTTTTTATATCTATCTAGCATAAGTTCAATATTCTTTTGAAGTTTTAAAGGGATAGAGATATGTATGTCATCCCCATCTTTTCTTTTTATTATCTTTGAGTCTTTATTGAAGATAATATAAGAGAGGATATCTCTCTCCCCTTCTAAGATACCATCTTGAAAATTATTAAGGTCATCGTTGAACTCTCTTTCAACTCCATTTATCCCATTGACCCTTTGTTTTCCTGATTTGGAATTAAGCTCTCTTATAAAACCCAAAACAGGAGTAAGAGCATCTTTGTAAGTATAGACTCTCTCTTCTCCTGTTTCGTAAATACTTAGACCGTGCAGGTATTTATTCCCTCCGATTTGGATAGCTTGGAAAATATCTAATCGTCTTAATTTAAAAGCGAGAGATTGGAGATCTTTTGCAGTTTTTTGATCGATGGTTCGAGAGAGTATTACATAACCTCTTTTTGAAGCGATCTTTTCTCTTAGGAGCTTTTTATCTATTCCACTATAGATAGAAAATAAAGTGACGAAAAGTTCTTTTTTTTCTTTTCTTAATGATCTTGTGTCTATAGATGCAGAAAATATCTTTCTTGAAGTTGCTATTTTAAAACCATCAGAACTATATATATTTCCTCTAACTGCAAGATCTTTTTTACTAGTCATCAAAGAGGGAAGATCTCGGTTGTCATGTATGGTATTTGATACTGATAATATTAAAATCAAAAATGCTACAAAAATAAGCAGAATTAAGATCAGTATTTTTTTCATAACAGGAAGCTGCTGTTTTTTTAAAGACATTTTTTACTCATAATTTGAAAAAGTTTGGTATAATCACGCATGGATTTTATCAAAAATAAGATTAAAGCACTTAGTGACAGTAATGAACCTGACTATGTACTTTTTTTTCTAAGTTCTATTCTTATTATTACAGGAATTATCTTTTCATACTCATTATCCATTTATACAGTGGATTATTGGGAATATAATCAATTTCATTTTTTCCTAAGACAACTTCTTACAGGAACTTTATCAATTATCTTAATGTGGACATTATCTCAGATAAAACCTGAAAAACTTATCCCTTTTGTAGGCTGGTTCTTGTTTGGGTTCTTTTTATTTTTGATGGTTGTGATGCAGTTCTTACCTGCTTCAATAGTCACTGAATCAGGTGGAGCGAAGCGTTGGATAAGGCTTCCAGGGATATCTTTATCTCCTGTAGAGTTTTTCAAAATAGGTTTTATCTATTATCTAGCTTGGTCATTTCATAGAAAGTTACTTGATCTTAATAAGATAAGCTTTAAAGAGGAACTAAAAGTTCTTGCCCCTTATGGACTTGTTTTTGGGGTCGCTGTATTTTTGATCGCTTTTTTACAAAAGGACTTGGGACAAGTGGTTCTATTAGCTACAACACTTTTTATTATGCTTATCTTTGCAAATAGAAGTTGGAAGCTTTTTGCTTCAATGATAGTTGTTGTCATTAGTGGAGTATTGGCATTGATCCTTCTTTTCCCACATAGGATAACAAGAGTGCAAAGCTGGTGGAGTATGGTACAAGACAGTGTGCTTTCTATTATGCCAGAGTTTGTCGCTACGAAGCTTCGTATTGAGGAGTTTCCTGAGCCTTATCAAGTAAGTCATTCTTTAAATGCTATTCATAATGGTGGAATGACAGGTGTGGGGATAGGAAATGGTTCTTTAAAGCTTGGATTTTTAAGTGAAGTACACACTGACTTTGTATTAGCAGGAATAAGCGAAGAGATAGGATTTATGGGATTTTTGTTTATTCTTGTTCTATTATTTGGAGTGATCTTTCGTATCTTTAGAACAAGCAGAAGAGTAAAGAACCCGAAATATCATCTTTTTAGTTTAGGGATTGGACTGATGATAGTTGTGGCATTTTTAATTAATTCGTATGGGGTTACTGGAATAATTCCTATTAAAGGTATTGCAGTACCATTTTTAAGCTATGGAGGTAGTTCTATGCTTTCTGTTGCCATAGCGATCGGTTTAGTACTTTCAATTAGTAGGGATATCCCAAAAGAAAGAGTAAAAGAAGAGCTTAGAGAGTGATATTCTCTAGGTATTCCATCTCATCTTTTGAAAAAACGATAGCATCGATACAAAAATCTGTATGAAGCCTTTTTATTTGTAAATAATACTCCACACTTCTTTTTAGTTTAGAGAGTTTTGATGGAGTGATATTATAAACAGCTTCAAAGGAATCTCCACTCTTTACTTCTATGAAATGATACACATCATCTTTTACAGCTATAATATCTATCTCTCCAAGTTTTTTAGCATAATAGTTTTGCTCAATGATCTTAAAACCATTCT
>Ga0193951_1001422_pt1 | contig 10649 bp, 7 predicted proteins | sample BB_2_MG_FD_140370 | JGI IMG/M metagenome (GOLD analysis project Ga0193951, IMG submission 140370) | Microbial mat bacterial communities from the Broadkill River, Lewes, Delaware, United States - BB_2_MG | ecosystem: Environmental > Aquatic > Freshwater > River > Microbial mats | place: USA... | reverse complement strand
GTGCCTGAAGTACAAATGTTAAAAACAGGACACTAACTAAAAACAGTATTCGTCTCATATTATTCATAATATATTAATAATAAAGCTACTTGCCCCACTTTACGCAAGTTCTACTTAAAGTTAATACCATTTTGACGAACACACGATTAACAGTGACAAATGCACAAAACCCAGAGATAAACACTTCTCAAACATCACGATATCAACACTATACCAAACCTAGATACTCAAACAACATTCTGCATAAACATTATAAGTAATACAACCATCAAAAGCCTATATTTGCACGATATTTGCATGGAAACAGCCGAAAAATTCTTTAAAAGACATATGACTCGATTAATTACTCTCCTTATAATATTTGTACTTGTAGATTACACAAGTGCCCAAACGGTTCAGGTAAGGGATAGAGCAACCCACCAACCATTAGAGCTGGTTGCAATTTTTTCACAATCTCCGCAGGTAAATACCATTACCAATATGAAAGGCCAAACAGATCTAAGCCTTTTTAAAGAAGGCAATGACATTATCTTTAGATTAATTGGCTACGAAACTCTTCAATTTAGCTATCAGCAATTAGATGATAAAAACTTTCTGGTATTCATGGATCAATCTGAACTATCGTTAGACGAAGTTGTAGTTTCGGCCACACGTTGGAAACAAGGGCGGCGAGAAACACCTGCTAAGGTATCAGTATTAAAACCAAAGGAGCTGAATTTTCTTAACCCACAGACAGCTGCCGATCTGATTGAAATGACCGGTGACGTCTATGTGCAGAAAAGTCAGATGGGCGGAGGCAGCCCAATGATCAGAGGCTTTGCAACCAACCGTGTACTGATTACTGTAGATGGGGTACGCATGAATAATGCCATATTTCGTAGCGGAAATATTCAAAACATCATATCGCTCGACCCCTTCGCGACCAATAGAGCTGAGGTAATTTTTGGCCCTGGATCAGTCATATATGGTAGCGACGCAATTGGCGGCGTTATGGGCTTTTACACCTTCGAACCTATCTTATCTAACGAAGAAAAAAGCTTGATTAAAACCAATGCTTTAACACGCTTTTCATCAGCCAATAGAGAGAAAACGGGTCATATTGACTTTAACATTGGCTTTGACAAATGGGCGTCCTTTACTTCTGTGAGCTACTCGGACTATGGTGACTTAATGATGGGCTCTCATGGGCCAGATGAATATTTAAGACCTGAGTACCTAGCTAGACAAGATAATGAAGATATAGTTGTTACCAACAACAATTTAAAAAAACAGATACCAAGTGCTTACCAACAAATGAACTTGATGCAAAAATTCAAGTTCATGCCCAACGAAAGGTGGCAATTTAATTATGGCTTTCACTACTCTGAATCGTCGGATGTACCCCGCTATGATCGACTAATACAATACGCAGATGAAAACTTATTTAAGTATGGAGACTGGTATTATGGCCCACAAAAATGGGTTATGAACAACATCAAAGCGCAACATTCGGCCAACAATACATATTTTGACCACATGCAAATAGTAGCTGCTCATCAGTTTTTTCAAGAAAGTCGCCACAGTCGCAAACTCAATAAAGACGCGATCAAACGCCGAACAGAACAGGTTAATGCACTTAGTTTCAATACTGACTTTGAAAAGCATTGGAAAGATGGCGATCGTCTGTTTTATGGATTTGAGTTTATAGGAAATCAAATAGGCTCTGAAGGCATTGAAGAAAACCTACTAACGGGAGAGACGATAGATGCGGCCTCACGATACCCTGATGGATCAATCTGGCTGTCGGCCGCTCTCTACTCTAGCTATATCAAACACCTTAATAAAAAAACGAATATTCAGGGCGGCCTTCGTTACAACTACATTTACCTCAATTCAGATTTCGACAATCGCTTTTACGATTTCAACTTTGACCACGCAAGAATAAATACGGGTGCATTAACAGGCAGCATTGGACTAGTACACAACCCTTCAGACAATTGGCAACTGAGCAGCTCTCTTTCAACAGGTTTTAGAGCTCCAAACATTGATGATGTTGGAAAAGTATTTGACTCAGAACCAGGGGCTGTAGTGGTACCCAACCCTAACTTAAAACCCGAATATGCTATTAATGCCGAGGTAGGGGCAGCAGTTGTGGTTGCTAAGAAATGGAAGTTAGACATGGCGGCTTACTACACGCTACTAACCAATGCAATGGTGCGTCGAGATTACATCTTGAATCATGAAGACAGTATTGTTTATGACCGAGAGATGAGTCGTATCCAAGCCATTCAAAATGCCGCACATGCTAAAGTATATGGCATACAAGCTGGTATCGAATACAAATGGAAAAGTGGTTTTAGCGCATCCTCACGTTTCAATTACCAAAAAGGAGAAGAAGAACTTGAAGATGGCAGTTATGCCCCACTACGACATGCTGCCCCATGGTTTGGAACAACACATATAAGTTACGAAAAGAAGAAAGTAAAAGTAGACCTCTTTGCGCAGTACAATGGCGAGGTAGCGCATAAAAACATGCCAGATTCTGAAATTGGAAAAGCCTATCTGTACGCTATGGATGCCAACGGAAACCCCTACGCACCAAGTTGGACAACCTTAAACATGAAAGCTCAATATGCACTAAGTAACACTACCGTGTTAACCGCAGGCATCGACAATATTACAGATGAACGATACAAAACCTACTCTTCGGGCATTGCCGCTGCTGGTCGTAATTATATCGTTTCATTACGTTTTTCACTTTAAATGGAAAATCTTAAAATACAGACTATTATAGTTAATTAAATACAAATTCTGACAGAAGTCGAAAAATTAAAGGTTGTTTATCAAAAAATCAGGCTATCTTTGCGGCTCATTTAAAATAAGGACCACTCCGGTCACTTTCAGTAGCACATCGTAGCATAATTGCTAACTCTGGGTAACAGCTGCAAGAACGTGGAAGCGGGTGGATAAAGAGTTTATTATGCAAACATTTAAAGAAACAGGACTTCCTGAGGAAATCCTAAGTGCTATTGGTGAGCTTGGTTATGAAACACCAACACCTATTCAGAGCAAAACAATTCCTGAAATTCTTAATTATGGAAACGATTTAATTGCACTGGCTCAAACAGGAACAGGTAAAACAGGAGCATTCGGCTTACCAGTTATTCCACAGGTTAATACTGAGGAAAAGAACGTACAGGCCTTAATCTTATGCCCCACACGCGAACTATGCCTTCAAATTACTAAGGACCTAGAAAAGTACGCGAAAAATTACCGCGATCTATACATAACACCTGTGTATGGTGGTACTGAAATTCGCAATCAGATTAGAGCCCTAAAAAAAGGCTCTCACATTGTTGTAGGTACACCAGGTCGTATGAATGACTTGATTAATCGCAAAGCCATTCAATTGGGCGATGTAAGATGGTTAATCCTTGATGAAGCAGATGAGATGCTTAACATGGGTTTTAAAGATGACCTAGAGAGCATTATGGCACAAACTCCTGAGTGGCGCCAAACATTGCTTTTTTCTGCGACTATGCCGAATGAGATTGCACGTATTTCGAAAAAATACATGCAAGATCCGGTTGAAATTAGCGTAGGTACAAAAAATTCTGGATCGGAAAATGTGGAACACCACTATTATATGGTGCAAGCACATGACCGTTACAAAGCTCTTAAACGTGTGGTAGATGTAATACCAGAAGTGTATGGTATTATCTTCTGTAGAACACGCCAAGAAACAAAAGATATTGCCGACAAGTTAATGGCTGATGGCTATAATGCAGATGCTTTACATGGCGATCTATCTCAAGCACAGCGCGACATGGTAATGCACCGTTTCCGCAAAAAGCATTTGCAGTTATTGGTTGCAACCGATGTAGCAGCACGTGGTATTGATGTAAATGACTTAACACACGTTATCAATTACAACTTACCAGATGATATAGAAGCATATATTCACCGTAGTGGACGTACTGGACGTGCAGGTAAGAGTGGTGTTTCGGTAGCTATTATTCACTCTCGCGAATCAAATCGTATTCGAGCTATTGAAAAATTGGCTAAGAAAACATTTGAGCGCAAGATGGTTCCTAAAGCTGATGAAATTTGCGAAAAGCAATTGTTTCACTTCCTTAACCGTGTAGGCGAAACAGAATTAGAGGAAACATCACCTGTAAATGCACTTTTACCAGCAGTATACGAGAAGTTAGCTGCTATGGATAAAGAAGACTTGATTAAGCAGTTTGTGGCTGCTGAATTCAACCGTTTTATGGAGTACTATAAAGATGCTCCTGACCTTAACATCTATAAAGAAGAACGTGGTAAACGTGGCGAAAGAAGAGAAAGAGGTGGACGCGGAAACGAATCATTTAGTCGCTTATTCCTTAATGTTGGTAAAACTGACAAACTAACTTCCGGTGATGTTATTGGATTAATCAACAGCAACATGAGAGGCGTAACCGTTAAGGTTGGTAAAATTGAATTACTTCGTAACTTCTCTTTTGTTGAAGTAGATAAAGAATACGAGCAAGAAGTGATTGACAAACTGAGCAATGCTAAATTGAAAGGCAAGAAAGTAAGTCTTGAAGTTGCTTCTCCTAAACCATCATCATCGCGCAAAAAAAGCTACGGTAGCCAAGGCGGACGTGGCGGTAATAGCGGCGGTGGACATCGTAAAGGTGGAGGCAGAAGGCAGTACTAAATATTTAAAGGGACAAAATATTTTTAACTTTCCATAAAAATATAAAGCCGCTAAACGATTTGATTCGCTTAGCGGCTTTCCTTTTTAATAACCTGAGTTAAGAATTTAGGTCAAACTCAGGCCAATAAGCCTCAACACCGTTTGCTATTACTTAGTGTTTGGTCAATTATCCTCACTCAACTGCCCCACTCAATGCGTCTAAAAGAGCAACATAGTTTTGTGGGTCCACGGCGCCTATCACCCCGGTAATAACACCATTTTTATAGGCCATACTCACCTTACCAAGGTAAGGATCGTTCAGAATATAAGTTATTTCCTTAATGCGTTTTTTATAGTTAACACGCTTAAAGTATGCACTCAACAAGTCCTTACATTGAGCATCATCACCTTTAAATACAAAAAGGCGAATAGGCTTCGTATCCGTTGCATACTCAACTGTACAGACGCCATCAAAACCCGTTATCCCCATGAAATTTTCGGACATATAGCGCTCGCTTGAAGCAATCCTACCTTTAGGGGGAAACCAAGTGAACTGTCTTGGCAAACCACAATTGGTACAAATCGCTTTGGCCACACTTTGCGAAAAAGCGATAAATGAAGCTTCCGACACTTCTGGAGTACTATTAAAGACTTTAACATAGTAGTCACCCGCTAAAAATAAGATGGCTCCATTCTCTAAGAATCCTTGAGCACCAATATCTAATAGGTGGGCGGTTTGTGGACGCTCCTCTGTATATATCCCAAAAGCCTGCATGGCATCGCCATGTCGGTAGAGCTCTATGGTAAGCCGCTGTTCTTCACCATTTTTGTAATCGACCACCCACAAATCTTGAAAAGCGTAACCCAAGTAGAAATCAGCAGCGCCATTGATGTAATCATACAAATTTTCCGGTGAAAAAAACTGCTTCTCCCCTTCTACTGTCCAACCATCTAAGGATGCAAATTTAGAGGGGTAATCCTGAGTAAAGGCCGCAAAAGGCAAAGCCAATGTTAAAAGAAACAACAGTATAGTTTTCATTCGTAAGAAATTAGTTTCAAATCGTCAGTAAACAAAACAGATGGATATTAAAGATATCCACATTAGCCTCAGGCCTCACTAAACAATGAATTCATCAGGCACGTCCACCAATCGGCTCACACTTTGAACCTTCTCACCCACGGCAAAATTCTTCACACAACTAACCGTGCATGTATCACAACTGGCACAAGGATCGTTTTCAACACCCATTTCAGCTAGTAATAATTTGGCTTTACGCATATTTCTATAGCCATAGCTATACATGTAAGAACGCATAATCTCAGGGATTGGCAAATTTTTCTGACATTGGCCATCGCACCTGTTACAAGCATTGCAATATAAGCCAGCATAGTCGCGTGCAAATTCCAAATCCCTTTCTTCCTGTTTGCTCAGCTTCAACTTCTCCATTACCGAAAAGCTTTCCTCCATTTGCTCAAACGATGTAAAGCCAGGAATAGCCGTACAAATATTTTCATCTAACAACGCCCATTTAAGTGCTGCTTTTGTATTAACAGCATCTGTCTGATCCTTATCCAGAAAGCCTCCTGCCATAGTTTTCATAGCCACAAAGCCAAGACCATAAGCAGCACCTTCGGCTATCGCTAGTTTTAATTCTTCTCGATGATCTTGCTTAAAGTTATAAGCTGTTAATACCACATCGTAAATACCGGCTTCCATAGCTGCTCGTATCACTTCTGGTTCGTTTTTATGGGTAGATACTCCCAAATACTTACATTTTCCTTGGGCCTTAGCTAACTTTACGGCCCTAATGATTTCGGGATGCAGAACAGCTTGCTTTGAAGATACCGCATGAACATACAACAAATCAACGCGCTTCATCTGTAGGCGTTCTAAACTAATATCCAGATCGGCTAAGAACTTTTCAGCAGTACAAGCTTCGCCAATTAGGCCTGTTTTACGATCCATATCGTTAGGCACCACTTTAGTAGCTATAAATAACTTGCTTACATTATGATTTTGAAGCACTTCGCCTAACATGGTTTCGTTCTTACCTTTCTGATAAACATGAGCCGTATCAAAATGGACTATTCCGGTTGCTATGCCCCCTTCGATCAAGGCTTTGGCATCACCACGCATAGCACCCATACTAACAATGGGTAATTTAACCCCAGTGCGACCTAGTGTTCGATAAATTACCGTTCTGTTTTTCTTTGTCTTGGCATCTGTATTAGTTGGCAATAATGCAGCACCAGCTAACCCAGCCGCAGTCACTTTAAGAAAATGTCGGCGATTGTTCTTTTTAATATCATCCATAACAATGGGTTTTATAAAGGTGTATCCAATATAACTAAATTCGCCCATAGTGTACAGGGCAAATATCGCATTATAAGATAATTACAACTATTTAGGATGAATCAAAATAAGCCAGAATCCAGTTCGATATGGTTGGGGGTGCTTCATTTCAAAACACGATAAACATATATTGAGTTATCACAGACATACAACAAAATTGCATAAGGCTACGCTTTTTACCTGACAAATCTCAAACCATATCACCAAATATCTTCTTAACTTTATCGAAACGAAAATGTAAAGAATAATACAGTTCTATATTAAATCACAATTATCATGAAACAACTTGCTTTATTAGCAGCCGTTATCTTTATTCTTGGCGCTTGCACATCACCCAAAGCACCAGAAAAAGGAAAAACCTTTACCAACCGCGACATTAAGGTTGATAGTGAAATAATGACACCTGAAGTACTATGGTCCTTTGGCCGCGTAGGAAGTGTGGCCGTTTCTCCGGATGGACAAACAGTGGCTTTCACCATTTCTTATACTAAAATTGAAGAAAACAAAACCTACTCCGACATTTACACCATGTCAGTTGAAGGTGGAGATTATAAACAGATTACCGAAACTAAAGCTGGTGAGTTTGACCTAAGTTGGCGCCCTGATGGTGCTAAAATAGCCTACCTAACAGCTAAATCTGGCGATGTGCAACTTTGGGAAATGAACCCTGACGGCACGCAAGATCAACAGGTAACAAAAGTAAAAGGAGGTATTGAAGGTTATAAATATGCCCCTACAATGAATAAACTGGCATACGCCAAGAGTGTAAAGCTCGATCAAACGGTTCAGGACATGTACCCCGATTTAACACATGCTGATGCACGTATTGAAGATGATTTGATGTATCGCCATTGGGACAATTGGGCTGACTATACCTACTCGCATATTTTTACCATTAACTATGCTAATGGTGCAACTAATGGTAAAGCAACTGATGTAATGGAAGGCGAGCGTTTTCATGCGCCACTTAAGCCTTTTGGAGGTATGGAACAAGTGGCTTTTACTCCAGATGGTAAGAGCTTAACGTATACATCTAAAAAGAAAACTGGTCAAGAGTCAGCTTTCTCTACCAATAGCGATCTTTACCTTTACTCTTTAGAGAATGGTACTACTGAGAACCTAACCGAGGGTATGATGGGCTATGATATGGCTCCTGTATACTCGCCTGATGGTAAATACATGGCTTGGGAAAGCATGGAACGTGATGGCTATGAAGCTGATCAAGTGCGCCTATTTATTATGGACTTAGCCACTAAGGCCAAAAAAGATTACTCGGCTGATTTTGACCAAAATGTACATGGCATCACTTGGACACCTGATAGTAAACACATTTATTTCACCAGTGAAGACAAAGGGTCAAAAGAGATTTTCCGCTTTGACATGGCTGATGAAAATATCTCTCAGGTAACTGACGGCATACACAACTACAACTCTGTAGCGATTAGTGCAAATGGATTAATTGCCACTCAAACATCAATGAAACACCCAACAGAAATTATCCGTGTTAATCCAGAAAATGGTGAAGGCACTGATATCTCAAAAGTAAATGCCCCACTATTGGGTCAATTAAAAATGGGTAATGTTGAAAAACGATGGATTAAAACTACTGACAATAAAGATATGTTGGTATGGGTCATCTATCCACCGAATTTCGATAAGAATAAGAAATACCCTACGCTATTGTATTGTGGTGGTGGCCCACAAAGTATGGTGAGCCAGTTCTGGAGTTTACGCTGGAACTTCCAAATGATGGTGGCTAACGATTACATTGTAGTGGCACCTAACCGCCGTGGGCTGCCAGGCTTTGGTCAGGAATGGAACGAGCAGATTAGTGGTGATTATGGTGGCCAGAACATGAAAGATTACCTATCAGCGATTGATGAAGTTGCGAAAGAGCCATTTGTAGATAACAGCAAATTAGGCGCTATTGGTGCCAGTTACGGTGGCTACTCGGTATATTGGTTATCCGGCAATCATGATAAACGCTTTAATGCTTTTATCTCTCACTGTGGTATTTTTAACTTTGAGCAGATGTACAGCACAACCGAAGAAATGTTCTTTGTAGACTGGGATTACAAAGGCAATTACTGGGATAAAGACAATAAAACAGCGATGCGTAGTTTTGCCAACTCACCACATAACTTTGTGAAAAATTGGGATACCCCAATGTTGGTCATCCATGGTGCTAAAGATTTCCGCATTCCATACACACAAGGCATGGGTGCTTATAACGTGGCTAAAATGCGTGGCATTCCTGCTCGCTTCTTGTATTTCCCTGAAGAAAACCATTGGGTACTATCGTGCCACAACGGTATTTTATGGCAAAGAGAATTTGCACGTTGGTTAGATACCCACTTAAAGTAAAGTTCACTTAACAGATATAAAAAAAGCAGAGGTCTTATGACTTCTGCTTTTTTATTAAATTTCATACAACTGCAGCGCTCTGAATTAAGAAGTGTCAGAACAATTCGCTTACCTTAGCGCCATAAAAAACATCACACACCTTATTTATGAACGAAATAAGCCACTATATCATTCTCTTACTGATTATTACCCTTATAAATTTACCTTTTGGCTATTGGCGACAAGGGACCAAAAAATTCTCATTCTATTGGGTTTTATTCATTCATGGCCCAGTTCCAATTGTTATTGGTCTAAGACACATGCTTGGCATCGATTTGAACCTACAAACTGCTCCTCTGCTTTTTGGTGCTTATTTTTTAGGGCAATACTTAGGCAAACACATAAGAATAAAACGAAACCAGATCCAAGCTTAATATTATTCCTCAATGATTTCTTTCCGATACAATATTTTCTTATTCGGAATATCATAAATTTCAATAACAGCCCCTTTATCATCATAACCCTTACTGTGCGCAAACTCATTTAGCGCAGAATAGACTTTTAATATACTGAAAAACACAGAAATCTTACCCTTGTAAGGAAACTCTACCGTAATGTATTTCTCAACAGGTAATGTTTTAACAGTAAAATCATCTGACAATTGATCAAGCATATCCAAATCTTTAGCTTCAATAATACTACCGGCTTCAGATCTGAGGTGGCACTTTTCAACTTCCTTAGGATTGTCAAAGTATTTCCCATACCCCTTATAGGTTGTAATATCATAATCATTTAACAAGATATAGTACACCTTATCCATTACAACACCTGTCTGACGATAATCTCCACTAATACACTCATAAACAACAGTCTCACCTCCTTGACTTGCTAATGTAACATCAAGGCGTTTGAAACCACCATAATAAGCATAAAACACTACTAAAATCACTGCAAAACAAAGAATGACAATAATAAAAATCTTCATAACACGAGTATTAAAATGTTATTATCAAACGTTTAAACCAATCACATTATTGCACGGAATTTCTTCAAGTACAAACACTCATTTATACAAAATAGTGATACTAAGCCCAAAATCGAATTCAGATATCGTACAGTCCATTGCTCATAATTATTAAGATTATTATATTCGACCGCTAGAAGAAAAAACCATGAATACGCAATTAACCCCTTACGAACAAAAAATTCTCTATCGATACATGAATAGTAACGAACCAATTAGCGACAACCTCTTTGGTGAAATATGTTCATTTATCAAAAAAAAACACTATT
>Ga0193951_1001421_pt1 | contig 10651 bp, 6 predicted proteins | sample BB_2_MG_FD_140370 | JGI IMG/M metagenome (GOLD analysis project Ga0193951, IMG submission 140370) | Microbial mat bacterial communities from the Broadkill River, Lewes, Delaware, United States - BB_2_MG | ecosystem: Environmental > Aquatic > Freshwater > River > Microbial mats | place: USA... | reverse complement strand
TTTAATGAAATACTAATTTCTTTTGATTCAGCCGTTCCTATTAAAAGTTGGTAGATATCATTAAGTAATTCGTTAATATTTGTGTTGTTTGGAGTGTATTGTATTTCGCCTGTTTTTGTTTTTGACCATTCTAAAAGATTACTAAGTAGAGCCAATCCTTGTTTGGCCGATTCTTTCATAATGTTTGTGTAGTTCTCAGACTTATCGAAGTTTTCTTTATTTAACGACATAATTAAAAGTTCGCTAAAACCTATTAAAGTGTTGAATGGGTTTTTTAAATCGTGTGCAATTATCGAGAAAAACTTGTCTTTAGTCTTGTTTATTTGTTCAAGTGTTGAAGCCACTTTTTTAATCTCATCTTGTTGTTTATTACGCTCGGTTACATCTAGCATAGCACCAATAATTCCTAATAATTGGCCTTTTAAATTATAGAATGGAGCCTTGTAAAAGGTGTATGTTTTGTCTGTATCTTCGGTTGCTCCTAAGCGTGCATCGTAAACTATTGGCGTTTGATTATTAAGAATATAATTATCTTTCTCAGTGTATCTAGAACTTAGCGATTCGGGAAAGCACTCTTTTGCTAATTTGCCTATTATATCTACAGGTTCTTTGTTAGTCAACTCCGAAAAACATTTGTTGCAACCAATGTATCTTAGATTAGTGTCTTTGTAAAATATTGGAATAGGTATTGAGTTTATAAGTGTATCAATTAAATTTTTATTTTCTAATATTTCTGCTTCAATTTTGTGTAATTCTGTAATATCCTTTCCTATCCAAATGGTTTCGTTTTCTGATATTTTAATATTGGTGAACGAAATAAAATACTCTTCGTTATTAACTAGTTTCAGATGAATTTCTTGTGAATAGTCCATCATATCCTCTAAAGCATCGATAGATTCTTTCAACACTTTTGGTTTTAAAATATCTTTTATCTCTAATTGATTATTAATTTCATCTTCCTTAAGGTCAAAAATTGATAAAAATTTGTCGTTGTAGGATGTAAGCCTTTTATTATGATCGAGAGTAATAAAAATAACGGGTGCTTTTTTAAGTATAAGTTCGGAGTTCTTCTTATTAAGTTTTACTCGTTCAATATTATTGAAATTGTTTTGTAGAATATTGCTAGTAGAATTGGCTAGTTCGTTAATTTCGGTTAACGAATAGTTTCTGTTTTTATCAACTTCGGTGTTATTAATAGATTGTGATACAAATGAATTGTATGCATTAAAGTTGTTTTTTATAACCTTGTTTACTCTATTAATATAGTATTTAACTATAAAACTAATAATGACAACTATTAGCAGAGTAAGTATTATGTATATGCTTATATTTTTGCTTAGTTGCTTTTGCTGATTCTTTTTTAGCTTCTCAAAAGGAACAATATTAGACCAAGCCCCAACTGTCCATCCCCATTCATCGAAATTTTTCAGATATAATAGAGTTTGGTATGTATCATTTGATTCATTGTCTTTTTGGTTGTAGGTAATAAAATCACCATCTGGTTTGCTTCCTGCAATCTTCTCTTTTATAAAAATATTTGTACCATCAATAGGGTCGGTTAGGTTTAGTATTGTATCGCCATTATGTAAATTTGCTTCAGATGTTTGTACCGCAATACCATTAAACGAGTTAACAAACACATGAAGTATCCCTCGATTGTTTAAATCCTGAATCCATTTAAGAGCCTCAATTTGTAGCTCTTTCAGAAATTCTGTTTCATACTCGCCCATACCAAAATACCAGTTGTATGGTTCGAATTTTCTTAAATATGCTTTCTTCTTATAGGCTCTGTTATTAGGATCGCCAGGCTTAGACCACGAATACTCTAAAAAAGTAGTATTAGAAGCCTTCATTAATTCTATCTCTTCTTTAATAATATATCGTCCGTCAATATCTTGTAAGTTGAGCATGCTTTTGCCTTCATACTCTGGTGTTATAGGATGTAATATTGTGTTACCACTCATGTCAAGGCAGAAAATGTATCCTCTTCCATCGAAAGTGCGAATATTTCGTAACGACTCTCTTATAATATTCTGTATCTCTTTAGTAGATAATTTGTTTTTGTTAGTATTATATATGTTTGTAATTGTTTTATAGATATTTTCTATCTCTTCTTTTAATCGTTGATCTAATTTATCGCGATAAGTTTCGTTAATATATTTAAAGTGAGAGATAGTTTTCTGAACCTCTTTCTTTGTTATCTCTTTGCGTAGTTGTTCGTGCGATTGGCTCTTTTGTTCTACTCTTTGGTTGTATTCAAATATTTCGGAAATCACCAATACCAATACAATAGAGAGTATTATTACAGATATTATTTTTGTGAAAAGCTTATTAAAAAGAGAGGTTATATTTTCGGTTTTATTTTTTATCATGCTGCTTATATATTAGGGATTTTAACAAAAAATGTAGTTTTATTATTAACACTACTCTCGCACCAAATATCTCCGTTGTGTTTTTTTATAAATTCTTGCGATAGTATTAATCCAAGGCCTGTCCCTTTTTCTCCTTTTGTTCCTAGTGTAGAGTACGACTCTTCAATTTTAAATAATTTATTAATGTTTGCAGGTTCTATTCCTACTCCATAGTCTATTACAGTGATTAATGAATAAGTGTTGTCCGATTCGAAGTTAACTTCTATTAAGCCTCCTATGTTCGAATATTTTATTGCATTTGAAATTAAGTTTGATAGTACAATTATAATCATGTGAGCATCAAAAGTTGCTACTGAATCAGCTGAAAGGTTATGAGTAATATTTAAATTTTTAGCAGCTAAATCTGTTTTGTGCTTCTGAATAATTTCGGTTAAGATTGGTAAAAGGTTATTGGGCTTTATATTCATGTTTAATGATCCTGTTTGCGAACGCGACCACTCTAGTAGATTACTTAATAATTGAAATCCACTATACGATGACGATCGCATTATCGATGCAAAGGCAATTGATTTTGATTTTTCTTGTTTAGCTATGCTGCCCGATAGTAGCTCTGTGAATTTTATAAAAGTTTCGAATGGTGTTTTTAAATCGCGTGCAATAATTTTAAAAAATTTGTCTTTTGTATTATTTAAAATTGCCAATTCCGATTGATAGTTTTTAATCTTTTCTTCGTATTCTACTTTTTCGGTAATATCGGTCATAGCACCAATTAAACCTTTTAACTCTCCTTGTGAATCGAATAAAGGAGCCTTATGGAAATTATACACTTTTTCTTTTTCGTCGAATAAATTTAGAAATTTACTTTCGTATATCTGAGTCTCTTTTTTCTTAAAAAAATCGTCATCCTTTGTTTTGTAAACCATTGCCAACTCAGGCGGAGCTATTTCAAAGACACTTTTCCCAATAATACTCTCTTTTGAAGTAGCATTAATCTTGCAAAACTCATTATTAGCTCCAAGATATACACCATTAGTGTTTTTATAGAAAACAGGAATTGGAATATTGTCGAGTATAGTGTTAAGAAATAATTCGTCTTCTTTTGTCTTTAGTTTTCTCTCAACTATATCTGTAACATCATAACCAATCCAAATAATTAAATTTTCGGAAGTTTTAAACGATGCCCAATACTGATGTTTAGTGATACCGTTTAACAAAGGAATTTCGAATAGCGAAAAATTATTAAATTCGTTAAACATATTTTCTATCATAACCTTTGCCATTTCTCCCTCATAAATTGACTCAACAGGAGTTTTCTTTCCAATAACATTTTCTTTTGTCAAAAGGGTTGACTTTACAGACTCTTTATTCCAATAGACAACATTTAAATTTTTGTCGTAACCCTGAATAAGAATTGGAGCATTATCGATAATTGTATTTAATCGTTTTTTGCTATCGTTTAATAGTTTATTAGTTTTGTTGTGGTTTGTAAGAACTTTATTTATTGAGTTTGTTATCGATTGAATTTCATCGATGTCAAATGCCTCGTTAGATATTGTTTTGTTATTGTTAATAGACAATTTAAGAAGGTTCGAGAAGCGTTTGAAATTATTTGTAATTCGGTTGTCTATTCGTTTGATAAATAAAATAAAGAATGCGAAAATAAAGGCAATCATTAAAATTATTACAGAAACCTTTGTTAGTGAATTTTTTATTGAAGACTTTTCGAATAATTCTAAATCCTTAATAGATGATTCTCTACTTGTTGACGAGCCTATCATCCAATTCCATTTGGGATATCCTTTTATATATGCAATTTTATGAACCCACTGTCCATTTTCTTCTAACCAATTATATGTAAGATAGCCGCCGTTTGTTTGGGTTGCTATTTTATATTCTTGTTCAAATATTTTTAACCCGTTTGGATCGGCAAATTGTTTAATATTATCTCCCGGTTTAAGTGTAGCCGATTTTATTACAATAGCCTCTCCATCTAGATTGTTAATAAACAACATATCCTTGTTGTCTTCAAACGACTTCTTTATCCATCCAATAGCTTCGTGTAAAATCTTTTTTTTATAATTATCTGTAATGTCACTAATAATAAAGATCCAATTATATGGTTCGAAATATTTACCATATAAACGTTTTGATTCTCTTTTATTTCCAGAGTTTTCTTTATTATTCCATTGAAAAGTGTAAAAATTGTCTCCCGACAATTTTGTTTTCTTTATTAAAGTATCAATTTCATCTTTCTTTATACCTGTTATACTTTGTATATCTTTTACATTTTCCCATTCCGAATGAATAGGGTGCATTATATAAGTTGCCTCTGACGATAATATAAAAATTGATGCTCTTTTATCGATATATCTTAATGGTCTAATTGCCTCTTTAATGTTTTCTTTAATTAAGAGGTCGGAATAATTTTTTGATTTTAGTTCTTTATATATCTCCGTAGCAATTTGAATTGCATTATTCATGCTTGTCTTTAGATCTTTGTCAAGTTCTAAAGATGAACTATTATCTAAAATATCTAAATATTGTATTACCGACTCAACATCCGATTTTATTGATGCTTTTTGTGTCTCAAGAGCTAATTCTTTTTCTGTCTTTTTATCTTCTGATAGTTCAATAAGCTCTATTGCAACAATTAATATTATAAAGAATGAAAATAGAGTTATTCCTATTTTTAAGAATAGCATCTTAAATATTTTAGAGATATTCTTTCTTTTGATATGCATTGATATAGGAGATGTTAATTGTAAAAGTGTGAATTTAGACGAAAGAAAGTAAAAAGTTGTTTAATTCTGTTGTTTTTTTTATTGTTTTATATGTGAGATTTATCATTGTAATCAATGTAATTGCGATATTTGTCTCAAATATCATTTATAGATGAGTTTCAAATTAGTATCACCTTTTAAACCAACAGGCGATCAGCCTCAGGCAATCGAAAAATTGGTTTCTGGAATAGAAAATGGTCTGGCATCGCAAACATTATTGGGCGTTACAGGGTCGGGAAAAACTTTTACAGTGGCTAATGTTATTGAACAAATAGATAGACCTGTTCTTGTTCTTAGTCACAATAAAACTCTTGCAGCACAATTGTATAATGAGTTTAAAAACTTTTTTCCTGATAATGCTGTAGAGTATTTTGTTTCGTATTACGACTATTATCAACCAGAGGCTTTTATTCCTGTTTCTAATACATACATAGAGAAAGATTTACAAATAAACGATGAGATTGAAAAGCTTAGGCTTTCAACAACATCTTCACTTCTTTCTGGTAGGCGCGATATTATTGTTGTCTCATCGGTTTCGTGTTTATACGGTATTGGTAATCCCGAAGATTTTAATAAAACAAAAGTTGAGGTAAAACGTGGTCAGTTGCTTAATCGCGACCATTTTTTGCGTCAGCTTGTCGATGCAATGTATTTCCGTTCGGAAGCAGAGTTTGTTAGAGGAAGTTTTCGTGTAAAAGGCGATACTGTTGATATTTATTTGGCATACTCCGATATGGTGTATCGGATAGTCTTTTGGGATAACGAGGTTGAAGATATTAAATCGTATAATCCAATTACTGGGCAAGATGTTTATGTTCCAGATGAGGTTTCTATTCATCCTGCGAATATTTTTGTTACCACTAAAGAGCGTATAAATAGCGCAATAAAGTTAATTCAAGACGATTTAGTGGTTCAAGTTGAATATTTAAAGAGCATAGGTAAGCATTTAGAGGCCAAGCGTCTTTTAGATAGAACCGAGTTTGATTTAGAGATGATTCGCGAACTTGGTTATTGTTCGGGAATAGAAAATTATTCACGTTATTTTGATGGGAGAGAAGAGGGGTCGCGTCCGTTTTGTCTGTTAGACTATTTCCCAGATGATTTTTTAGTAGTTATTGACGAGAGCCATGTAACTTTACCTCAGGTTAGGGCTATGTATGGAGGCGATTATTCGCGAAAGAAAAATTTGGTTGAATATGGATTCCGTTTGCCAGCAGCTATTGATAATAGACCTTTACGTTTTGAGGAGTTTGAATCGCTTCTGGGGCAAACAATTTTTGTTAGTGCCACACCTGCCGATTACGAATTACAGAAGAGCGAAGGCGAATGGATTGATCAGGTTATTCGTCCAACAGGGCTTTTAGATCCTATTATTGATGTGCGTCCAAGTAAGAATCAGATTGATGATCTTTTGGAAGAGATTCGATTAAGAATTCAAAAGAACGAAAGAACGTTAGTAACAACATTAACCAAACGAATGGCTGAGGAGCTTCAGAAATATCTTGAGAAAATTGGTATTCGTTCGCGTTATATTCATTCAGATGTTGACACTTTAGAGCGTGTTGAGATTATGGCCGATTTACGTGCAGGTCTTTTTGATGTTTTGGTTGGTGTTAATCTTCTGCGTGAAGGTTTAGATTTACCCGAAGTATCGCTTGTAGCAATTATTGATGCCGATAAAGAGGGGTTTCTTCGTTCGCATAGGTCGCTTACACAAACAGCGGGTAGAGCTGCTCGTAATGTTAATGGTTTGGTGATTATGTATGCCGATAAAATTACCGATAGCATGCGTAAAACTATTGATGAGACTAATCGTAGGAGGATTATTCAGCAAAAATATAACGAGGAAAATGGAATTGTTCCCGAACAAATTACTAGAGCTCAAACATCAGCCTTCTCCGATGAAAACCGTAAAAAGCAAATTGAATACATTGAGAATAAGAAGGCATCTGTTGCTGCCGATCCTATTGTAAAATATATGAACGATGAGGCTTTGAAAAAGGCTATTGCAAAAACTAAAGCAACAATGGAGAAAGCTGCAGGAAGTCTCGATTTTGTTGAGGCTGCTCGTTTGCGCGACGAGATGTTTGAACTGGAGAAAATGCTCAACAAAAAGGAGTAAAATGGATAAATCGGAAATATTTATTCGCTTGAATGACGTTATGGGTAAAGAGCAGTGTTCCAATTTAGCCCTCGATATTCTTGAATCGGCAACATCAATAAATTTTCTTTTTGAATTGACGCAAAATCAAAAGCCGCAGATTGAGATGCGCGCCGCTTGGGTTATTGCAACAATTGCCGAAAGGTTTCCAGAAGCCTTGTTCCCTTTCACAGAAATTATTTGCGACATCTTATTACAGTCAAAAAATAATTCGGTTGTACGTTGTTTATTGAAAGTTTTGTCAATTGTTAACATACCCGAACAAAGAATAACACAATTGTTAGACTATTGTACCGATGTAATGCTTGATAGATCAAAACCTGTTGCTCTATCAGTTTACGCAATGACCATTTTTTATAGAATATCGGAAATTGAACCCGATTTAAAATACGAGTTGCGCGAAATTGTTTGTCATCTTATGGATGAGGGTGCTCCATCAATAATGTCTAGAGGAAAGAAAATATTAAAAACTCTAGAAAGAGAGATAAGAGACCAGCAATTAGTTGCTAATTGAATTAATAATTATGTAAAACTATAAGAATACTCCTTTAAAAGCATATTGGTTAAGTAAGTACACTAATTCTTTCGATACTTTTCTGTCGTAACGGCGATTTCCGAAAATACTAATATATCTAATGCCTTGAATAGCATTTGTAATAAATACCTCTTCGGCATTTTCTACATCAATAATTGAAATCTCTTTTTTTACAAAAACATTATATCCGTTACTTTTTGCAATATCAATAATAATATTTCGCATAATGCCAGCAACACAACCTGTACTTAACGATGGTGTTGAAATATCTTTTCCATTTACAATAAACAGATTTGAACTAATGCACTCGCAAATATTCTCTTCTTCGTTTAAGATAATGGCATCGTCTAAATTATTTCTGTTTTTAAATATTGCCGCATCAACAAACATGGTTGAGTTAATATTTTTTATCGGAGAGAAAACATTGTTATGTTTTTTCATGCGTCTATAAATAGCTACCGATAATCCTTTAGTATTTAAGGTGAATTGCTCGTTTTCTATTACCGACGAATCGATTAAAAATCCCCAATTGTTGCTGCTAGGTGTGTAAAACCCATCGCTGATTCTGAAGAATGTGATGCGTACTCTGGCAGCCTTTAAAAATCGATTTTTATTTAATGTGCGTGTAATTTGAAGCTGAAAAAACTCTTTATTGTATCTAAAGTCTGTGTCAAACTGGTATAGTTCGAAACCCTTCGATATACGTTCAAGATGTTTGTCGAAGAATAGAGGTACGGTGCCATTACATCTTATAGTTTCAAAAAAACCGTCGCCATATAAAAACGCCCTATTGTTGCTATTTATTGAAGGTTTGCTTGAGTCGAAAAAATCGCCATTAATATTTACAAAATGTTTCTTAATCATCCTAAACCAATACTTTGAAGAAAATGAAAAATTAATTTTGGCTCTAACAATATAGGGAATATAAAGCCAAAAATGGCACCAGCAAAATGGGCATCGTGATTTATATTTCCTTGTCCTTTTTTGGCCATATAATGTTCGTATGCTAAATATGCTACGCCAAATAAAATTGATGGAATAGGAATTGCAAAAAATAGGTAGATATTGCTAAGTGGTTGAAAAAATATTGAGGTAAAAACAACTGCAGAAACAGCTCCCGAGGCTCCTAACGAATTGTAATAGTAATTACCTCTTTGCTTGCGTAACGATGGTAACGATGCAATTACAATTCCTCCAAAGTAAAGTGCTATGAACATAACTTTAGAGCTCGAAATAATACCTTGCGTTTGTAACATGCCAAAAATATTTTCAACGGCTTGTCCAAACGAGAATAAAACAATCATATTAACTAGCAAGTGTGTAAAGTCGGCATGGATAAAACCGTGCGTAACTAATCGGTACCACTGCTTATTGGTAATTGTTTTGTAAGGATTGAAAATTAGGCTACTCATAACTGATGCATCTTTGAGTGCAAAAAATGAAATAGCCACTGTAATTACAATTATTATTATTGTCATTGTTAGTGAAGTATTTTGTAAACAAGTTCTTTAAGAAGCTCACCATCGGTTGTCGAGGCATTATTTACTCCTTTGCTTTTAAGATCAAACTCGCGTAGCAACGAAATTATTTTAACAATTTTACCAGGCGAATATTTTGCTGCAGCTAATTTATATTCGTTAATAAAAAACGAAGGTATCTTAGCACGTTCCTCTATCACTTTTTGTGGTTCGCTTTTTAGGAGATGGTAATTAAAAATCTTCATAAAATAAGCGTATAAAACACCTAAAGTAACTGTTAATGGATTGTTCTTTGGGTTTGCAGCAAAGTGGTTTACTATTCTATAAGTTTTTTCAATATTCCCAGTGCCAATGGCCTTTTGCAGTTCAAAATTATTGTATTCGCGACTAATACCTATGTTTTTCTCTATATGCGATGCATTAATTTGAGTTTCGGTTTTTGGCAAAAGAAGAGCAAGTTTATCAAGCTCATTTGCCAATTTGCTTAAGTCGTTTCCCAAGAATTCTGCTAATAAAACCGCTGCGTCGGGTGTTATTGAAAGCTTCTTCTTCTGTAAATATTTTGCTGCCCAGGCTGGAATTTCGTTATCGTATAAAGTATTCGAAATAAAAATTTCGCCATTCTTAGCAATACTTTTATATAATTTTCGGTTGGCAGGAATAGTGCCGTATTTGTAGTTTACGATTAAAATAGTTGAGTTTAAAGGATTTTCGGTGTAATGAATTAGGTCGTCAATTTTTTTTAGATTTTGAGCCTCCTTTAAAATAATTACCTGATTGGCAGCCATCATTGGAAATTGCTTACACATCAGTATAATGTTGTTAACATCGGCATCTTTTCCGTAAATAACATGCTGATTAAATCCTTGCTCTTCGGGAGAAAGAATAGAATCGTTCATGTATTTAGTGATAACATCGATAAAATAAGACTCGTCGCCCATTAAAAGATAAATAGGCTTGAATTCTCTTTTTTGCAATGCTTTACCAAGCTGTTCGTATGATATAGTACCTTGTTTTTTAGCCATTTTTTAGTCAAAAACTAGATGTTTAACAGAGTGATCGTCGTTTTTAATTGCATTTAATGCATCGATACCTATTTTAATATGCTGCTCTACGAAATTTTGAGTAATTGCACTGTCGCTCGATTCTGTTTTAATACCTGTCGAAATCATTGGTTGATCTGATACAAGAAGCAGAGCACCTGTAGGTATTTTGTTGTAAAAGCCAACTGTAAATATTGTAGCCGTCTCCATATCAATTGCCATTGAACGAGTTTTTTGCAAATATTTCTTAAAACGTTCGTCGTACTCCCAAACGCGTTTGTT